>ERZ842401.7070-NODE-7070-length-11656-cov-45.238773_pt1 | contig 11656 bp, 12 predicted proteins | sample MGYA00521270_ERZ842401 | MGnify/ENA primary metagenome ERZ842401 (study PRJEB31892, sample SAMEA3878208) | bioreactor metagenome | biome: Moose rumen | place: Sweden | collected 2011-10 | study: EMG produced TPA metagenomics assembly of the PRJEB12797 data set... | reverse complement strand
CCATCGTGGCCGAGGGTATGAAGGTGGCGCTGATTACCACCATCTTCGGTATCATTGTGGCCATCGTGCTGCAGTTCTTCTACAACTATATTCTCTCGAAGATTGAGCATCTGACGGCACAGATGGAGGAGAGCGCCATCACGCTGACGGACTCGATAGCAAGGTATAAGGCGTTGAGGAGTAAAGGAGGTGAGTATCATGGCTGAAGCAGGTAGTCTTCTTTTGGCAGAGGTCATGTTGTGGCTGATGTATATTGTGCTGGGCGTGGCTCTTGTGGTGACCGTCGTCTCGGCTGTCCGCTCATTCTGGTTGAACAAATGATGCTCCGTCGTAAGCACAGGGACGTTCCCGAGCTCAACACCACGTCGACAGCCGACATCTCGTTCATGTTGCTGGTGTTCTTCCTGGTCACCTCGTCAATGGACAGTGACAAGGGGCTGGGGCGTATGCTGCCGCCTAAGGACGAGCCGCAGCAGGAGGTGCAGGACATCAATCGCAGCGACGTGCTGCAGGTGCGGATAGACGGCAACGACTCGCTGTTCTGCGACGACAAGGCCGTCACGCTGGCCGAGCTGCAGCAGCAGGTGGAGTCGTTTCTGGCCTCGCGCCGCACGGAGCGCTACGTCGTGACGGTAGAGACAGCGCGCACGACCAGCTATAATGCCTACTTCGAGATGCAGAACGCCATTGTGGCGGCGCATAAGAAGCTGAACCGTTATCCAATACGAATCAAGGAGGGAGTCTATGAGTAGGTTTCGTGAGTCACACCGCGAGGTGCCGGGGCTGAATCTGGCCGCCATGCCGGACCTGATATTCACCGTGCTGTTCTTCTTCATGATAGTGACGCACATGCGGGATGTGAAGCCCATGGTGCGCTACGACGTGCCGCAGGGTACGGAGCTGGAGAAGGCGCGCAAGTCTAACATGGTGTACCTGTTTATAGGCAAGCCCGTCAGCGAGCAGGGCGAGGTGACGGGCAGCGAGACGCGCATCCAGCTGAACGACCGCTTTGTCAGCGTCGGCGAGCTGGCGCGGGAGATCAGTGCCGAGCGGGCCAAGATGTCGGAGGATGACCGCCAGCGCATGGTGGTGTCCCTGCGTGCCGACCGCGACACGGAGATGGGCATCATCAACGACGTGAAGCAGGAGCTGCGCAAGGCTGGAGCCCTGAACATCAACTATTCGGCTACCTCACGTAGTCAACAAAAGCATAACTAAACGCGTGGCGCTCGTCCTTGGGATGGGCCTCTCGGTGCGCCACCTTCCAGTCGCTATAGTCGGGGAAGAAGGTGTCGGCCTCTGCCGGAGTGTCGTCCACCTCCGTCAGGCACAGCCGGTCGGCCACTTTCAAGGCTTGATTGTAGACGCTGGCTCCACCTATTATATATATATCCTCGTCCTCACGGCAGCTCTCGAGGGCAGCGTCCAGGGTGGGGTAGACGTTGCAGCCCGGATATTGGGCTGCCCTGTCTTCGGCGGTGTTGCCTTCGGCAAAGGCCGAGCGCGACAACACCACGTTGCGGCGGTTGGGCAGTGCCCCCTTGGGCAGCGACAGATAGGTGTTACGCCCCATGACGATGGTGTGGCCCGTGGTCAGCTGCTTGAAGCGCTTCAGGTCGTTCGGCAGCCAGTAGATGAGTTTGTTCTTCAGTCCGATGGCCCTGTTCCGGGCCACAGCGGCAATTATGGAAATAGTCATAGCGGTAGCAAATTCTTCACTTTTCACTCTTCACTTTTCACTTAAACCGAGACCTCGGCCTTGATGTGTGGATGCGGGTCGTAGCCGATGAGTTCGAAGTCTTCGTACTGGAAGTCGAAGATGTTCTTGACGTCGGGGTTAATCTTCATCTGGGGCAGTGGGCGCGGCTCGCGGGTCAGCTGTAGACGGGCCTGCTCGATGTGGTTCAGGTAGAGGTGGGTGTCGCCCGTGGTGTGGATGAAGTCGCCGGCACGGAAGCCCGTCACCTGGGCCATCATCTGCAGCAGCAGGGCGTAGGAGGCGATGTTGAACGGCACGCCGAGGAAGGTGTCAGCCGAGCGCTGGTAGAGCTGCAGCGACAGGCGGCCCTGCGTGTCAGGTCCGTCGGGGTAGTCGACGTAGAACTGGAAGATGGTGTGGCACGGCGGCAGCGCCATCTTGTTGACCTCGGCGACGTTCCACGCCGAGACAATCATGCGGCGCGAGTTGGGGTTGGTCTTCAGCTGGTCAACGACGTACTGTATCTGGTCGATGACGCCGCCGTCGTAGTCGGGCCACGAGCGCCACTGGTGACCGTAGACGGGACCCAGCTCGCCGTCGGCGTCGGCCCACTCGTTCCAGATGCGCACGCCGCGCTCCTGCAGCCATCGCACGTTGGTGTCGCCGCGCAGGAACCACAGCAGTTCGTAGATGATACTTTTCAGGTGCAGTTTCTTGGTGGTCAGCACGGGGAACCCGTCGTCGAGCGAGTAGCGCGACTGGGTGCCGAAGATGCTGATGGTGCCTGTGCCGGTGCGGTCGCCCTTCTGGGTGCCTTCGGTCAGGATGCGGTTCAGTATGTCTAAGTATTGCTTCATATCTTGATAATTATTGGTTCGTATTCGTTGGCGGTGTGGGTAGTCTTGATGCGCCAGGGCTTGGGGTACAGGTTGTTGGCGCGTGTGCCGATGTTCTTCACCTGTCCTAAGGGATGGCCCATGAAGGCCACATCGACCACGCCGCGTGGCGTGTCGGCAGGCAGCACCAGCGCCTCGCCGCGCAGATAGGCGATGGCTTGCTGGTAGCTAAGTTCTGCGGAAAACGGCGCTCCTGGCAGGCCATTTATTCCCAGTGTGGGAATGTTTTGTTCCCAGCGTGGGAATGTTTTATTCCCAGCGTGGGAATTATCAGCGCGCAGTAAGCTGGTTCGGCCTTTCCTTAGCACACACATGAAAAGCCCCTCGCCACGCGAGATGCCGGGAATGAACCGGTAGACAGGCTCCTGGAACCCGTCGAGCAGCGAACCCGTGATGTGCCATTCGGGCTTAGTCTCAACGTCCAGCACCTCGGCGTCGTACTCGGAGAGTATCCAGCTGATGTTCTCTTCGTTCTCCTTCGTATTAAAGGTACACGTACTGTATATGAGCAGTCCGCCGTCGTTGAGACACTGCCAGGCGTCGCTCACTATCTCGCGCTGCAGGGCAGCACACTTGTCTACGTTCTGGGGGCTCCACTCGCGGATGGTGGCAGGGTCCTTGCGGAACATGCCTTCGCCGGAGCAGGGTACGTCGCAGAGGATGACGTCGAAGCGGGCTTTGGCCTTGCGATAGTCGCGGGGATACAGGTTGGTGACGACGTGATTGCGGCCGCCCCACTTCTCCACGTTCTCTGCCAGGATGCTGGCTCGCTGGCGAACGGGCTCGTTAGCGTAGAGCACGCAGTCCTCGGGCAGGGCGGCACGCAGCAGCGTCGACTTGCCGCCGGGGGCTGCACAGAGGTCAAGGGCGGTTAGTGTGGCACGCAATGCTACCGTTGCAAGTACGTGGTCGAGGAACATCGAGGCCGCCTCCTGCACGTAGTAGCAGCCGGCATGGAGCAGCGGATCCATGGTGAAGTTTGGACGCTGGCTCAGATAGAAACCGTCTTTACACCAGGGCACGGGCTCGCCGTCCACAGGAACCATGTCGGCGGCTTTCCGCGGGTTCAGACGGATGCTCACAGGAGCAGGCTCTTCGAACGACTGTAAGTAGCGTTCGAAGCGCTCGTCACCCATCAGCTGGCGCGTCTGTTCTATAAATTGCGACGGTAAATTTGCCATTTGCGTGCAAAGTTACAAAATATTTTTCGTACTTTTGCAACTAAATGGCAACTTGTTGCGTCTAACAGATGAATAAACAAAAAAAACAATACTACAGCTATGAAGAAAGTTCTAATGACAATGGCGCTGCTGCTGACACTCTCGATGGGTGTTGAGGCAGCCTCGCAGAAGCACCGCCACACGCCACAGCAGGCAGAGCTGGTGGACTCGACCAGTAAAGATGCCGTAGAGGCTTTTTCGGATACTACCAGCACCGGCGACACGGATGCAACCCACAAGAAGAAGGTCACCGTCACTACGCGGACGTCACCCTGGAGCTCCAGTTCGACTACCTACGAGATGGACGAAGACGAGGACTTCGGAGATGCTGTGCGCCATGTGTTCAGTAGCATGGATGCCGACGGCGTTGCAGGCATGTTGTTTGTCCTTGCCGTCCTGTTCATCATCTTCGTGCTGGCCCCCGTGCTGATTATCATTGCACTGTTCTACTTCATCAACAAGAACCGCAAGCAGAAGATGAAGCTGGCCCAGATGGCCATGCAGAACGGACAGCCCATACCCGAGCAGCTGCTGGAGGATAAGCCCGGCGACGTGGATGATGAATACCAGAAAGGCATGCGCCAGTGCTTCGTAGGCGTGGGACTGATGATATTCCTGGGCTATGCTGCCGGCAACGTCGGGTTCGGCGTGGGTGCGCTGGTGTTCTGCATCGGACTGGGAAAAGTGTTTGCCGCCAAGACGGCTCAAAAGAAGAACGATAATAACGACTTAATGCACAACGATTATGACTAAGAAACTTTATCGCAGCGACGACCGCGTACTGGGCGGTGTCTGCGCAGGATTTGCAGAGTACATGGACTTCGACCCCGTTGCCGTACGCCTGGGCTATGCAGCACTGACGCTGTTTACGGCCTTTGCAGGCATACCGTTCTACATCATTGCATGGATTATCATGCCTGAGAAGAATGCGTTGCAAAGGTAAAAAGGCTATTTAAAAGTAAAAAGGTAAAAAAGTAAAAAGGTAAAAAAGGTGGCAACAGTAACTGACCTCTCTCTCGTTGCACAGGTGGCTGTATCGGGCAACCGGCGGGCTTTCGACGAGCTCGTGCGCCGATACCAGTCGCCTGTACGCCGGTTCTTCCTGAGCCAGACGATGGGAGACAGTCAGTTGAGCGACGACCTGGCACAGGACACGTTTCTCAAGGCTTACACCAGCATTGCCTCGTTCCGCGCGCTGGCCTCGTTCCAGACGTGGCTCATGCGCATAGCGTATAACGTGTTCTACGACTATACGAGAAAGGAAAAGGCAAGAGTGAGTAATGAACAATTTCCTGCCGGTTCGCAATCTCTTGATAATATGACGGCAGCAAATTCCTCACTGTTCACCAATCACTCTTCCCTTAAAATGGATATCTATGCGGCTCTGGCGTTGCTGAAGCCTGACGAACGTACGTGCATCACGCTGCAGCTCATTGACGGCTACGACATCCAGAAGATAGCCGAGATAACCGGGATGAAGGCAGGTACGGTGAAGTCGCACCTCTCGCGTGGCAAGGAGAAATTAGCAAACTATTTAAAGAAGAATGGATATGAACGAAGATAACGATATGCTGTTGCGACAGTTCTTCAGTGAGGCAGCGCAGCAGACCATAGCCGACAATGGCTTCACGGAGCGGGTGATGAGGCGCCTGCCTTCGCGCATCAACTGGTTCAACCGACTGTGGACGGCCTTCTGCATCGTGGTGTTTGCGGTGCTGTTTGTCGTGCTTCACGGCTGGGAACTGCTGGTCGTCCAGCTGGAGGTCATGGTGCGCACGCTGTCAGTGACAACCTTCACCATCAACCCGCTGATGCTGGCCGCTGTCCTTTTCGGATTGCTGTTTGTCGGGGTAGGCGAGGTTATTTCCTGGGAAACAACCCGTAGGTAGTACGCAGCACGCGGAACTCCGTACGGCGGTTCAGCTGGTTGCACTGCTCCTGCTCTTCCTCGCCAAGCGTCTTGATGTACTCTTCCGTCAAGACGTCGTTCTCTTTCAGGAAGGGATACTTCTCTGTTATCTTGCGGCGGATGGTCTTAGGCTTCTCCTTGCCGTAGCCTACAGGTGTCAGGCGGTCGCTGGCAATGCCGTGGTCTATCAGATAGTTGATGACCGACTCGGCACGGCGCTGGCTGAGTCGCTTGTTGTATTCGGCAGAGCCGCGGTAGTCGGTATGTGCACTGAGCTCTATGGTCACGTTGGGATTCTCCTCCAACAGCTTCACCAGCTGGTCCAGTGCTTCAGCAGACTCAGGACGTAGCGTCGCCTTGTCGAAGTCGTAGAAGATGTTGTCAATGAGCACGGGAGCCATGATGTTGGCCAGCGGGAACTGCAACACGTATTCCTCCGACTTCTTCACCGGCTCAACGCGCAGCTGCTCCTGATGGTTCAGGAAACCCTTGCAGGTGCCTAAGAAGACATAGTCCACGCCAGCCTTGATCTCCTGGGTGAACGAGCCGTCGCCCTTGACGCTCAGCTTCAGGTTGGTACCGTCGTTGCCTACCATATAGACCTGGGCGGCAGGCAGCTCGTAGCCCTCCTGTTCGTACACCCAGCCCTTGACGGTCTGGACAATCTCCGGGTTGTAGAACGAGTAGATGTGGTCCCAGCCCTTGCCGTCGCCACGGTTGCTCGAGAAGTAGCCTTGGTTCTTCATTCCCTCGAACGTCATGCCGAAGTCGTCGCCCTGCGAGTTCAGCGGATAGCCTGGGTGGACGATGGTGTACCCTGTGGTGTGATACGACAGCGAGTCCCCTTCGTTGATGTTATCCTTCAGACGGGCAATGTAGATATCCAGTCCGCCCATGCCTTCATGGCCGTTGCTGGAGAAGTAGAGGTCGCCGTTGGGCCGGAACGTGGGAAACATCTCGTCGCCGGGGGTGTTGATGGGCGCACCGAGGTTTTCGACGCCTCCCGTGCCGCTGCTGGTCAGTCGGACGCGCCAGATGTCGTAGCCCCCCATTCCGCCGGGCATGTTGCTGACAAAGTAGAGCCACTGACCGTCGGGCGAGACTGCCGGATGGGCGTAGGCCGACAGCGTGTCGCGTGTCAGCTTGAGTTCCGTGCCCTTGCCCCAGCTGGCATCCGAGCGGTTGGAGGTCATGATGGTGGCAAAGCGTGGATAGTCCGGGTCGGTCTTGCACTGTGTCAGATACATCGTACGTCCGTCGGGCGAGAACGAGCACGCTCCCTCATCATAGTCGGTGTTCAGTTCCGAGTCAATGGCCTCGGGCTTCTGCCACTTTCCCTTGTCGTCTTTCTGTGAGAAGAAGATGTCGGCATTCTTCGTACCTGTGATGCCGCTGTACTCGTCGCCCTTGGCTTGGTTGCGGGTCGAGGTGAAGAATAGAAGGTTGTTCTCCTCACCGGCCAGCATGGGCGAGTAGTCTGCACGGCGCGAGTTGAAGAAGTTTTCGCGCTTTACGGTATAGTCAGAGCCAGCCTTCTTCCATCCGGGAGCCTGCTGTGCGGAGCGCAGTCCCGTCAGGGCCAATGGGTGTCCGGGCATGGAGTCCAGTACGGTTTGATATTGTTTGACAGCCTCCTTGTAGCTGCCATTCTTCATTAGCTGCTGTGCCAGACGCAGGTGCGTCAGCGAGTCTGCCTGCTTGTAGCGGATGGCATTGTTGTAGGCGGCAATGGCTTTCTGGGTGTAGTTGATGCGTTGGTAGCACTCTGCCATCTTCAGCGCCCGCTGTCCGCGCAGGGTACGCTCCTTGGCAGGTGTCTGTGCGTAGGCTTTCTTGTATTGCGTAGCCGCGTCGAAGTACTCGCCCAGCGCATAGTACTTGTCGCCCTTCTTCATGGCTTGTTCTGCCCCGCACCCTGTCAGGAGCACGGCAGCCATCATGTATATAATAAGGTGTATGTTCTTTCGCATAACATACATAATAACGGAGGGCAGGCTCTTTTATTGTCCTGACTTCGACAAAGTTACTTTCGAGAAAACTTGAAAAATATTTGGTTTTCTACTCACTTATTCGTACCTTTGTCCCCAAAACTACTAAAGCAAGACAAAATTATGAAGAAACTAACAACGTTGCTGATGTTGTGTCTGGTAGCTCTGGCGGCACAGGCCGGAGGCTGGGACGAGCAGCAGTACAAGCAGATTGAGCAGAGTATCCGCGTACCACAGTTTGCGGAAAAGACATTCCTGATTACCAAGTATGGTGCCGTGCCCGACAATCAGGCCAAGGCCAAGTTGACAGCCAAGGAGAAGGCTGCCAAGAACCAAAAGGCCATCCAGAAGGCCATTGACAAGTGCTCCGCCAGTGGTGGCGGCCGGGTGGTGGTTCCTGCAGGCTGCAAGTTCCTCACCGCTGCCATCCAGCTGAAGAGCGGTGTCAACCTCGAGATTCAGGAAGGTGCCGTATTGGAGTTCGCCTTTGAGCCCGAGCTTTACCCCATCGTGCCGACACGCTGGGAGGGGCTGGATTGCTGGAACCTCAGTCCGCTGATCTACGCCTATCAGGCCAAGGACATTGCCATCACCGGTAAGGGTACCATTGACGGAGGCGGCTCTAACGAGACGTGGTGGCCGTGGTGCGGCAACAAGCGCTTTGGTATGAAGGAGGGCGGCATAGCCCAGAACCAGGGAGCCCGTGCGCGTCTGCTGAAGCAGGCAGAGGACGGCGTACCCATGGACGAGCGCCGCTTCGGTCCGACGGACGGCCTGCGTCCGCAGATGATTAACCTGAACCAGTGCGAGGGCATCCTGATAGAGGATGTGACGCTGTTGCGCTCACCGTTCTGGGTCATTCATCCGCTGCTGTCGCAGGACATCACGGTGCGTGGCGTACACATCAATAACGACGGTCCCAACGGTGACGGTTGTGACCCCGAGGCCTGCGACCGAGTGCTGATAGAGAACTGTTTCTTCAATACCGGTGACGACTGCATAGCCATCAAGAGCGGCCGTAACAACGACGGTCGTGAGGGCGGCCAGGGCAAGTTTGCCGGCACGCCGTCGAAAAACATCATCATCCGTGGCTGTAAGATGCAGAACGGACACGGCGGCGTGGTCATCGGCTCTGAGATTAGCGGTGGCTGCCAGAACGTGTTTGCCGAGAACTGCGAGATGGACTCTCCTAACCTGGACCGCGTATTGCGCATCAAGACCAACTCGTGCAGGGGAGGCATCATCGAGAATATCAACGTGCGCAACATCACCGTCGGTCAGTGCGGCGAAGCAGTGCTGAAGGTCAACACAGACTACGAGCCACGTGAGGTGTGCTGCCGCGGCTTCTACCCTCAGGTACGCAATGTGACGATGGAGAACGTCACCTGTAAGAAGTCGAAGAATGGTGTGATGATTGTGGGGTACGATGACCCGAAGCTGGCCTATACGGTGAACAACATCACCGTCAGGAACTGTCAGTTCGACGGTGTCTATAACAAGCCTATCCACCAGATAGGACTGGCTCAGGACATCACTTATGAGAACCTGATGATTAACGGCTCGCTGGTGCTGCAGGAGAAACCCTATAAGCACTACTCGGAGTGGCTGACCTATTCGGAGATGAAGCGCGTGCCCAAGAGCTATCTGCTGGACTTTGCCTCGAAGCCCAAGTGGTCGTATGTGATGGGCATCGAGCTGGAAGGTATGCTCGACACCTACCTGCGCTACGGCGGGGAGGACATCCTGCAATACTGTAAGGACTATACGGACAAGATGATTGACCAGGAGGGCAACATCACGGGTTATAACATCCTGGACTACAACCTGGACAACATCCGTACGGGACACTTCGTCACCCGAATGTATCAGAAATGGCCGGAGGAGAAGAACCTGCTTGCCATGCAGACCATGATGAAGCAGCTGCAGAACCAGCCGCGCACCATTGCTGACAAGGTGTTCTGGCACAAGGCCATCTATGCCTATCAGGTATGGCTCGACGGCATCTTCATGGGACTGCCCTTCCGCTGTCTGACGGCCCCCATCACCGAGAGCAAGGGTGGCAAGAAGGCTGTCATCAAGATTTACGACGACGCCGTAAACCAGCTGAAGATTACCTACCAGCGCACGCTCGACCCCAAGACTGGCCTGAACCGCCATGCTTACGACGAGACACGCAACACGTTCTGGGCCGACAAAGAGACTGGTCTCAGCCAGCACTGCTGGGGCCGTGCCCAGGGCTGGTACACCATGGCCCTCATCGAGGTGCTCGACGCACTGCCTGAGGACTATGCCTGGCGCTCGGAGGTCATCGACCTGTTGCAGAAAGACTTTGACGCCATTCTGAAATGGCAGGACAAGAAGACGGGCTTGTGGTATCAGGTCATGGACTCGCCTGAGCGTGAGGGTAACTATCTGGAAAGCACCTGCTCGGCCATGTTTACCTATGCCCTGCTGAAGGCTTATCGTAAAGGCTATGTGAGCAAGCAGTACCTCGATGCCGGTATCAAGGCCTATAAGGGCATGATTAACAATTTCATCCAGGTACATCCTGACAAGACAATCTCGCTGACCCGCTGCTGCTCAGTGGCTGGCCTTGGTCCTGCTGCTACGCCAGAGGTGGAGGCTGCCATGAAGCGCATCAACCCCAAGGGCAGCGTCAAGGAGAACCGCAAGCGCGACGGCTCATACGACTATTACCTCTCTGAACCCGTTCGTGCCAACGACGCCAAGGGTGTGGGTCCCTTCATCTGGGCAAGCCTCGAAATGGAAATGCTCGGCTACACAACGGAAAACCTGGATCAGTGAAAAGTGAATAATATCTTTAACTTAAAGTAGAAAGCGTACTATAGAAACTATCAGCTTCCGCTATGAAATATTTTTTGATTTTGGCAACATGTTTGCTAACGCTGCCGGCTGCAGCACAAGAGTTGTCCACGTATGACCAGAACCAGCCATTTGGTTTCTGCACCATGACTTCACGTACTAACGCTGCCAGCACTTACAACATTACCGGTGGTGGCTGTTATACTTACCCTGTGCCAGAGAGCATTACGAGTGTTACTGTATTAAAATCCAACGGGCAGGACATGAAGTCTGCCATCCAGAATGCTATCAAGCAGTACGATGTTATCATCTTTGACGGGTCAAATGGCGACTTTATCGTATCGAGCAATATTGGATTTGAAAGAGGTAATAAGACACTGTTAGGCATTAACAATGCGCGCCTTTGTACGAAGTGGCATATGACAGACGAGATTAAGGCCGCACTTGATGCTGCCGGTGTACCTAATATGAGCACCAGCAGCGGTACAGGAGGTAAGTTGAGTAACGGACAGTCGGTAAGCGAAGAAGCGGAGTACAAAACTCGACAGATTATCATCAACCTGACAGGCGACACCAGCGAGAATTACCGTAAATCCGGCATTTTTTCCCTCAATAAGCAAAATGTCATTATCCGTAACATCACATTCGTCGGTCCCGGGTCTGTCGACGTCGGGGGCTATGACCTCATATCGGCCACTGGTGCCAAGAACTGCTGGATTGACCATTGCACGTTTACGGACGGCATGGATGGCAACTTCGACATCACCAACTCGTCAGACTTCATGACTGTCAGCTGGTGCTCCTTTAGCTATACAGACCGTTCCTACATGCACCAGAACACAAACCTTGTAGGCAGTAGTGACAGCGAAGCTACCGGCTACCTTAATACTACTTTTGCCTTCAACTGGTGGGGCACTGGCTGTAAACAGCGCATGCCCATGGCGCGTGTGGGAAAGATTCACATGCTCAACAACTACTTCAGCAGCACAACAGCCAGCAACTGCATCAATCCCCGCAAGAACTCAGAGTTCCTCATTGAGGGTAACTACTTTGACACTGGCGTTAAGAAATACTATAGCCAGAGTGATGCCATAGCCGTTACATGGGCTGCCAGCAACTAT
>ERZ842401.7069-NODE-7069-length-11657-cov-6.647388_pt1 | contig 11657 bp, 7 predicted proteins | sample MGYA00521270_ERZ842401 | MGnify/ENA primary metagenome ERZ842401 (study PRJEB31892, sample SAMEA3878208) | bioreactor metagenome | biome: Moose rumen | place: Sweden | collected 2011-10 | study: EMG produced TPA metagenomics assembly of the PRJEB12797 data set... | reverse complement strand
TTCAAAATGGAAGGTCCTGCCGTTTCCAGCAGGGCCCCGGCGCAATATCATAGCCACACAGAATCATAAACCTTAGATATTTTTGCTCGGAGTTTTATTCGGTTACTCTTACTGCATATTATACCCTATTTTTTTTTTTTTTGCTTGTGATTTTTACTGCAGTCTTATTGGTCCTGTTTTTTCATAGGCTGTCTTTGGTCATAACCATCAATAAGATAGTCCCCCAACAGTCCCACCTTAAATTTTCCCGGATGTCCTTCCGGCAGCTTGTCATTTGCCGTAAGAAGTATATCCAAAGCCTCCGGTGTACGCTGGGCCGTCGCACTCATATGCATGATGAGAATCGCCCCCTGACGAACCTTGCCTTTTTCGTCATGTACGATATGATTCATAATGCCCACCAAGGACTGCATCGATACTGCCCCATAATCCTCTGTACTGCCATAGCCATTGACAATGTAGGTAAAACCTGCATTGAGTATCGTCTTTACGCCCATACGGCTGACCGCCAGCGTTGGCGGACGAAGCAGTCTGGTAAGCGCCGGACGCCCATCAGCCAGCCGCATATCCCCCACCACGGAAAGCAATTTCGGATAAGAAGATGTTACATCTTCACGGTATTCTTCTTCGGTTTCCACAGGTATCTGCCGGCCGCGCTTATCCTGTACCGTCATGGCAACATGATTATTGGTATGACTGCCGATTTCATTGCCATCTATGGCAATCGCCCGTAACAGATTCGGATTGTTCAGCATATTACGCGTGATGATAAAAAATGTCCCATGAACATTGTGTTTACGCAATACATACAAAATCTTATTGATAGAATCATCATTGCCCCAGTCATCAAAAGTCAGAAACACCGTTTGCGGCGGGGCTGTTTTAACCAATCCCGTCTTATCCGCACGGGTCATCTCCTCGCGGGAAAAGCCCAACATTCTATCGTTGGCACTGACTTCCGGTGCCCCAATATAACGGCTGTAAAAAGCGCTGGAGAAATTTTCATCGGTCACCCAATTATTGCCATATTCCGGCTGCATTTCTATCGGCAAATCATCTTGGTTCACCGGATAGCTGTAATGAAAATCGCTGTTTCCAGCCACATCTGCCAGCGACGCCGTATGGTAGACCGAATCATTACACTTCTGCGGCTCTCCCTTATCATCCGTTTTATAACCGATATTATCTATTTTCTTCTGCTTGATTTCTTTAAGCATTTCCGCAGCCAGAACATCACTGGTATAAAAATCCGTGCGCATGTAGACGATTTCGCCCATATTCAGCGAGGTCGTCCATTTGCCAAAAATCTGTGGCATTACCTCCTGCGGAGTCTGCGCATTTTTATGCTTGGACTGAACGACATTCAGCCCCTGTCCGACCAAGGTACAGCCCATAGCCGAAACGGCTTCTTCCATGGCAGCCCTATCCCCGCCACTGGTCATAATGCGAACAAATTTACTCTTGGTACCAAAGCGTTCCTGCAACGCTTTATCGAGCCTTTGAATTTGGGCACAATAATCGGCAAAAGTGCCGGTCTTTGTCGGCGTTAACCCCATGGCAAAATCCTGTCCATAAGCCTTTATCATCTGCAAATTTTCACCATTGCGCTGTAATTCCCGTTCCGTTACAAAGAACGTTCCCCGCAAATGTTCCTCAGACATATAGTTCAGGATATTTTGCAGCGGCACTTTTTTCGACAGCCCGCCAAAAGTCAGGATTACAGCTTTTTCCGTGGTGGGTAAATAACGCTGTGAATCAGCCAGATGACCGCCATTTTGAATCCGTAACTGCTCAAAATCTGTCGCAGCACAGTACGCTGGACAACTAAACAACGCCGTTCCCAAAAAAACTGCTGCTGCCCCCTTACGCAGGTACATGCTCAGCTTTCGCATTCCCATCATATCGTCAGATTCCTTTCGTTCCTTACCGGTTTTTAACCGCCTTGATATCGGTATTGCCTCCCATGCGCCATAAGTTAATCCGTTCAATACCATTGTCAGCAGCAACTTTTATCCAGGCATTTATGGTTTCACTATCAGCATACCATAACTCATAATGATGCCCATTTTCCTCATATTGACAATGCAGCGCGGCACTTTCGGCATCACGCTCAGGGATAAGACCATGCTTTTGCACCAAAGCAGCTGCCTCATCTTCATCGACAAAACGGACAGGGCCTTTCTTGAGTCCCAACAGACCATAGTCTTCCCACAAACAGCCGCCAGTAGCAAAGGCTGCACTTTTCCGGCCGGGAATAGCCGCCATTTTCTCGATAGTCTTTTGAATAAATTCTGCATCTGCCTTAGCTCCCGGCCCGCTATGCCTGCCATGAAGATTATAAAACATGACCACATACTCAGGCCCCTTACAAAAACCTGCGTCCATAGGCATCCCTGGTTCTAAGACAATACGCAGGTCTAAGTTTTCTTTTATGCAAGCCATAGACAATTTATAAGTAAATGACAAATAATCCTGCAGAAGTGCCTTATCCTTAAAAAAAGCTTCATAATCCAGTTCTATACCGGTACATTCGAGTTCGTGAGCTGCAGACAGCATTTCCTGAATAGCTGCATTTTTTTGTTCATCATTGACAAACAGCCTTTTAAGCAAATCCTTATTCTTGGGATTTTGTCGGCCTTTTTCATCCTGCCAATCATTGGTAATCGTGAGGTAACGCTGCTTCTGCCCTTCCTTACGGACAAAAGCAGCGATTTCTCTGGTTTCTTCTGGTATAAACAATTTATCTTCGCTATCATAATAAGCCATAAAACAGCCAACACTGGATAAATGATTCTTGAACTGCCGATACTCAGCAAGACCTTTGTCTTTGTCCCAGGAGGCAACCCAGGAAGACAACTCCACCGGAGCATGGCTGCCGCTTTGCAAAACGGCACCTTGAGCACAGCCAGTCAATAAACACACAGACAGTCCCAGTGCTGTTAAAGAAAGACAGCGTTTCATCTAAACCACTCCCTTCATTTACCCATTCCGCAAGAACCAGAACAGAATACTTTCCCAGGTTTCCTTTGCCTGGAAAACAAACTTATCCCAGCCGGAAAGTTCTGTCGTGAACAGTACTTTTTCCTCATCTTTTCCTGTATTGGTCGTAATGGTAAACTTTTCAAAAACCGCATCATAGACATCATCGGCAAGATTTCTTTGGCTCCATGCCTCCCCCTGCCAGGACGCCCCCAACAGAACACCGCCCTGCCCATTTTCTGCCACGGTAATCTCCTGAGGTATGCTCTTGTCATCCAGCTTTAAGGATAACCGGCTTCCCTTTAAGTCAATCTCCAGCTTATGGGTACTGCGGCGATGGAAACTTTGCACATGTTCATATGCCTCTGCTCCATCTTCAACCGATGCTGCCGGCATAGCTTCTCTTTTTTTAGCCCTGCCATAATACTCTTCTGCCTGTTCTTCTGATACCGCATAGCGGGCAAATGCAAGATTTTCCTGTGTTTCTGCTTCCCGCTTATTTTCTTCAACAGAAGGTATTTTTTCACCTAGTATAACCGGAATTTTTTCCCGATATAATTCCCTGCGCCCGTAATTTGTCTTCTCCAGTACCAATAACTCATTATTAACCAATTCCACACAAATATAATTTTGGCGGTTATTGTCGCTGCGCAAAAAAATCTGCTGTGCACCAAAGGAATTTCCCAATAAATTCACCGATACTTTTACGTCCGGCAAATTACTGCTTTCCCTCACTTCAGCCAAGGCCTCACCCTCAGGCAGTGTGGTCAGGGTATACGTTTCATTTTCGAGTTCCCCTGCACCATCTAATAAATTCCAACTATCTTTTCTGGAGCTGTCACCCTCAACAAATTCTATAGGGGTATTGATATCACATTTTATCCGCATGAGCAAGTGATTGATTGGCCAATACGGCTGTGGCTGCATACGGGTAAGGTCATACATGCTGCTATTTCGCTGATTGAAACAATATCCTTCCCGATTAAAAGCCATGGTAAATAAATCACGTATCCACTTTTCATTCACTGCACTTACTGCATTATTGTTAGCAAATTTTCCTGTATTTGCATGCATATGAACGTAAACACCTGGTACTTTGCCAAAATGCTCTGTATAAATATCACGCAGCCGTTCATAATCATAACTTATACGACGCCGCATATGATCATAGCTTTCCTTGGGCACGCCATCCTTGTCGCGAATATAATCCATAAGATAATGATTATAACGACGCTCCAAATAAGGCGAAATCATAGCATAACGCAAGGGATCAATCTCACCGATATAATTATTATAGCGGTCAAAAACATTGATATATTCCAGACGATAACCATTGGTTCCCTGCTCCCAAAATGAGGAATTTTCCAGTTCCTCTAACTCTGATGGTTTCAAAAATTTCAAATCCAAAGACTCAATATTTTCTCCATAACTCATCATCGTAGCCTTGAAGTTCAAATCCTCAAGAACCGGCTGGGCAAAGATAGCTGTATCACGCCGCCCATCTTCAAACATAAGATACAAGGACTTAGCAGGCAATGGTTTATTCAGTTGATAATAGTCCTTTATATCCTGCTGTGTAATGGTGACAAAGCCCTGCCGCTTCAGTTCTTGTAAATGCTTATGCAATTGCTTTTGCCCAATCAGTGTAGATGTATCACCAATATGATCCACACCAAAATAAGACAACGCTACAAAGCCGGTATCCTTATCACCAGCAGTAACGGCACCATGATCATAAGGTCTATAGGTTCTCAAAGTGAAAAAGAGCGTACATATACCAAAGGCCATAAGCGCCAAAACCACGATTTCTACTACCACCCGCAGTTTTTTTCTGCGATTTTTGCGTTGCGTGAAGGCGCTGTCCTGCAACGCGAGAACCCGTTCATCTTTTTTATTTTTTGGGTACATGCCGTTTCTTTTCCTCCTTTCGTTCCTTTTTGAGCCGTTCTTTTTCCATTTCGGCCAAATCTGCCGGTGTCAGACGCGTTCCCCAGGTTGATTTCCAAAAAGTAAACCAGGCTACCGGCATCTGCCACAAAAGTACAGCTTCATAATACAAGCAGAACCACATACCAAAAAGCCAGGTACTGCTGCGACGCAGGAAGAGCTGTGCCATGCTCATCAACAAGGCCATAAGCATCATACCTACAATAAATGTAACCGGGAAGACTCTGTGCATTACCGGCACATAAATGAGATTATACAATACAATAATCGGGGCAGCAATCGGCACCATCAGCCCCATATAGAAACTCAATGACATAAAGGGTTCTTTTTTCCAGATATACCGAGCTGCAATCAAGGATTCACGCAGCCAGGAACGCTTCCAACGCATCTGCTGTTTCAAAAAAACCGTATAACTGTTGGGTACAATCGTAGCACAAACGGCTGTATCCTGATACGCTGTGCGATTATGCCGCAAAATAAAGTTAGTCATGCTGCGATCATCGCCAAAAGTAGCCTTCTGTCCCAAAAATTTCTGATTAAGCCAGGCATCGGCATACCTGAGTACCAAATCCCGGCGATAACAGGAAAGTGGCCCCGACAAACAGGTAACTGCATCAAAATAACTTTCCGCTGCTTTCATTATCCGAAATGCAATATAATAACGCACAGACTGCATACGGGTAAGGGCATTGGTATACGTATTTGCTACATCTGTACGTCCGGAAACACCGCCCATTTCTTTATCCTTAAACGGCTGAACAATATTGCGTACAGCAAAGGGATCTAAAAAACTATCCGAGTCCACAAATACCAAAAGTTCATGCTGCGCTTCCGTTGCGCCTACAGCCATAGCTTCCCGTTTTCCTTTATTGACAGGCTGAACAACATAACGAATGCGCGTATCCGTATGATAGCTGCCTCTTTCCGTATCCGCTGCCTTGACTTCTTCAATAGCTTCTTTTATACGTTCCACAGAATGATCATTAGAGTGGTCATCTACAACAATGACTTCCAATTTATCTACCGGATAATCCTGATTGATACAGCTGTGAATCGTCCTCCTGATCCAGTTTTCTTCATTAAAACAGGGAATAATCACCGTAACGCCGGGCGTATAATCCGGATCAATCTTTACCGGCCTGTAAAAGGTAGCAAAAAAATAACGAGATAAGAGAAAGGTTGCCGCAATAATGCTGTACAAATACAACCAGCGATTAAAGCGAAAATATACTACCGATTCTGCCCTCATCATGATGATTACCAGAGTTATGATCCCCAAGCAAAAAGCAGATGCTCCCAATAAATAATTTTGACGTTTATGTGCAGCATACTGCGCCAATGTATCGATAAATTCCAGACCACAAAACGCCGTGCCATCATCCCGTTTTAACAAACGTACACAATGCGCCTTTAACCCCTTAACTTTCATCTCATAGCCCTCAGGCATAGAGCCTGGAGTAATGACAAAATTCAGCTTAACCTGTTCAGCATTCTCAATGTATTCCGCATCTTCCGGAGACATTTTCAACAGGATTCCCGTTGTGCTGATATCCACTGCTTTTCCCACCAGTAATTTTCTGCCTGACAGATACGCAAATTCCACAGTGACATCATAATCTACCAGATAACGCTGCCCCCGTTTTTCCTCCTGCTGATACAGTGTATAATCAATTTCCCCGTTTTCATCCTCGCTCAAAGCCCCTCGACGGTCATGATTACTTCGCAGACCATCCTCATCCGGGACATAAGAAAGCAACCGGCGATCAGGTTTTTCTTCAAGCAGAACATCCTGTGTTTCTTTATCGTTATTCGTATTTTTCACGGGATTGTCCTTTACGGTTATCATTTAGCGCCTCCTTGTTCATCCTTATTGAATAGCGGCAAGTTTGCCGGAATATAATGTATTTTGCGGAACTGATTCACAAATACTGCCTGCACGCCCTTTGCATCAAACGCTGTGAGCAGCAAATCCAGCTCCGTTGCCAAATCAACAGTAGGCGGCAATGACGCTGAGTTGTCATCCTTGATGGTTGGTTTCATATCCACAGCCGGTTTTTCTTCCCGCACAGCACGATCATCGGCTTTTTGTTCTACCAGATGATTTACTGGTATAGCAATAATACTGCCATTTATGACGGATGCAGCATAGGCATCTGCTTCCGTTTGATTATGGATATTTCCTGGCTGAAAGCGCACGTTTTCTTTTACGGCATATTCCAGACCTGCAGCACGAACACTTTTTAACAAATCATCGCTGTAAACTGTACGTGGTGCCCTGAACAATGTTGGTTTCAGCGGATCATTCATTGTAACTGCTTTTTGGGTACGACATAACTCCCGCAGTTGTTCTTCGACAGAACGTTTTTCCATAGCGGATAGGCCCACATAAGTATAGTTGCCTATTTCCTGTCCTGCACTGCGAATAAGTTTCATCGTTTCCGGCTCATCAACCACATTTTCCCCTTCGACGAAGAATACAGCATCTGCTTTGTGCTTTGCCAGAACATCCAGCAGCCGTGCAGCCAAAGGCCTGTCCGGCAAGCCATCAAATACAATTGCTACACGAGTGGTTCCATCTTGCAAGGTAGTAATCACTTCAGCAGGTTTTATATCCGCAGCCTGTCTTTTTTCTGTTGCCTCCCGAATTTCGTCTTCAGCCAGATAATTATGTGTCAAATCCGTTATATCGGGAACAAATTCCGTTTTTTCAATCACATTATCCCGGATAAGTATAAGAACTCCTACTATCGTCGCTATACAAAGCGCTACAACAAGCCCAAGTTTCTTAAAATTCACGCTGTATATAAACCTCCCACCTGTTTATAAGCTCCAATATATATACCCTGCCTGTTCGGCTGCTTTTCGTCCATATATATTTTTAACATCAATAAGCATTAACGGTTTTTTACTGTCTCTGCGATAAAAATGATGCAACTGCTCCAACGATTGCTTTGCATACTGATTATGAGCAACCAAAAGTACCAAACAATCTGCATCACTTATAGACTCCTCATCTACTAATTCAATCCCATATTCTCGCTGAAAATCTGCTTTATCCGCTAATGGATCAGAGGCCAATACCTGCAAGCCATATTCCTGCAAATGACGATAAACATCAACGGAACGGGAATTTCTGGTATCCGGACAATTCTCCTTGAACGTCATGCCCAACAAGTAAATCTTTGCATGCGCAGCATCCAAACCGGACCTTAACATCACTTTCACAATTTCATTAGCCACAAATTTGCTCATATCATTATTAATACGTCGTCCGGCAGAAATCAACTGCGAATACTGATTAAGATTTTCGGCTTCATAAATAAAGTAATAAGGATCTACGCCGATGCAATGACCGCCCACCAAACCAGGACGGAATTTCAAGGCATTCCACTTAGTATCCATAGCCGCAGCCACTTCCGCTGTATCAATCCCCATTTGATGAAACACTATAGCCAATTCATTCATGAACGCAATATTAATATCTCGTTGCGTGTTTTCTACTAATTTAGCAGCCTCGGCTACTTTGATTGAAGATACCTCATAGATTGTATCAATTATCGCCCCATATACATCTGCAATTTCCTTGCGTGTTTCGGCATCCTCACCGGAAACAATTTTTGTAATACTCTTGAGACGATGCTCTCTATCTCCCGGATTGATACGCTCAGGCGAATAGCCGATTTTGAAATCATTTCCCCCCTTCAGACCAGAAATGTTTTCCAACAGCGGACGACAAATATCTTCGGTCACACCAGGATAAACCGTGGATTCATATACCACTATTGTACCTTTTTGGATATACTTTGCTACAATTTCCGTAGCGCCCTTTACCGGTTCAAGATTTGGTGTCTTGTCCCCATTTATCGGGGTTGGCACAGCAATCACGATAAACGAAGCCTCGGCCAGCCGCTGCGGGTCGATAGTAAAATCGATATTAGTTGTCTGCAGTGCTTCATCTCCCAGTTCTGCCGTTATATCATGCCCTCGTTTATATGCCTCAATTTTATCTGCGTTAAGATCAAAGCCGATAACCGAAAACTTTTCTGCAAAAGCTGCTGCCAAAGGCAATCCTACATACCCTAGTCCCACAACGGCTAATTTTGTTTTTTTATTCCCCAGTTCGCAAAATACACTCATGATATTGTCATATCACCCTTTCTTCAATAATTAATTCCCCGTTTTCACCAGCAATATTATTCATGATAATTTTGGAATGATTTCGTTACAGCAAACCAAATGGTATTACTGCGCCTTCCCCAATCAAGATCCTGTAAACGATAAAACTCCAAACCTAAAGTCCAGGCAGCAGGCAAATTATAATTTATACCAATTCCCCACCCCTTAAATCCACCATTCCTGTTAAAGGAATCATTCTTATCGTAACGCATATTATCAACCATGGCATTCATGGTGTGGCTGACATATGTAGAGGATGGCTGATAATAATATTTTAGCCAGCTGCTAAACGTATATGGCTGCCAACTGTTTTGCGGCGTATATCCTAATGTAAAGACATAACCAGTCTTACCGCTGTCCCCCTTATTCCTGCCATACAAAAGCATAGCTCCTGCATCCAACAGACCTATGTTATGATGATAATTAGCCATATAAATATCCTGGCTATTTTCATCCCTCCTCTTGAAGTGATAAAAACCTCCTTCTACACGATAAACAGCACCCTGATAGGAAATCGTAAAGTCATATGATTGCTCTATTTTATCCTTAGCCGCTTTGCCATATTCTAATGTGTACTTAACCGGCTCACCAGCTTGGACGCGCACTCCCATAAACTTGCTGTCATAGATATTGCCTTCTGCCATCGTGCTGCCAAAAGCGCCCAAGTCCATGTGTGCGATACCAACATTGCCACTCAGATAATAACGATCCAGCTTCAACTTGCCATCTTTATCATCTCCGCTGCCGGTAAATGCTTTTTCCCACTCCAACATACCAATAGCATGCCAGTTGTTGTCGATGTTGTAATCCGGGTATAAGCGGGCACGAGCACGCTGTCTGCTCTCTCCACTATCCGCACCACTGGAATAGCGCACATCATAACGCACTTCCGCATCCAGCTTCAATTGCTGATCCGGTACATCTTCTACTGGCATATTGGATTCTAATTGCTGACGGGCATTCATGCTATCCAAGCTGCCATTTTCATCCAACTCTGGCAGGAATTCTGCTCTAAGCCTGCCCACAGTATCCAACACCGAAGAGGGCATCACAGAACCATTATAGCCGCCTGCTACAGTACTTTCTCCGTACCCGCTAGTCGTACTTATCTGAACATCTGAACCACTTGTCTGCCCAGTACCGCTCAGGACAGCCAACAAATCCTGCTGTCTTTTGCGGACATAATCCAACATTTTAGCCCGCTGCTCAGCCCGGCTTTTGGCTTGAGCATAATCTCTGGACGCCTGCTCTATTTTTTTCAACGAAGCATCGCTTTTTTCTTTTAGCGGCCGCATAACTTCCAAGCGATTTTGCCCCTGCATCGAGCGGCGGACATACATTTCCGTATCTTTTGCCGCTTTGCTGCGTGCGCTCTTAATCCTTGATTCAGCTTCCCGCTCCTGTTCTTTAGCCAGTTTCAGCTGTACTTCATCAACTACCAGCAAACGGGATATACGACCATATTCATCAGCCAATGAACCTGTACGGTTCTTTTCAAACTCCAATAATGCTTGTGCGACCATCTGCCCCAGTTCTTTTTTGGAATATGCGTTCAATGGCTTTTCCGGCATATCCATATAACCTTCCTTGGCCAGCAGCATAATCGAATCGTATATCCATACATCTGCAGCAGCAGCCTGAGCCGTAGCCGCAGAAAACCCACACCCCAAAAAAACAGCCCCAATTAAGCATTTTTTTACATATGCTTCCCAGGGAGATTTTTTTTCCCCAATAATATCAGTCAACAATTTTTATACAATCCTTTCCCTAGTAAAATAAATCCTCATAAATGATATATTTTATTATCATATCACTCCAATGTGAAACTATAAATCCGCGTAATTTAATCTTATTACCGACTTATGTACAGAAAAAGAAGATATCCACATAAATCGCCATTTTTCGTCCTCATGGTCGATATTTCTATCCATTTTACATATTATATATACCGTTTCTACTATAGGGACTTAAGTCTATCTCCACATAGCTTGTTATTATAAATTAATCAAGTCATGATTTCAATAGGCAAAAAGTCCTCTTATTTAAGAATATTTTTAATTACTAATTAATTTACTCAACTTTCCCACCACGAAAATAACGCCAATCCCTAGAAAATACTGGCAGCGCGTAGGATATAAAGCCTTTCTTGACAACAAAATATGTTCCGATCCTTGGAGTCAAAACATAACGACCATGCTGTTTCCAAGAATACCTATACCGTTTCCTCAGCAACCCTTCCTTCAATTGGAAGAAGTTCCTCCTTCTTCTGGCTGTTCGGGTAACGACTGTCTTGCGGAAGCTTACCTGCAAGAGCAGGGTCACTGTGCTTGTCCTCGACGATTCGGTCTTGAGGCGCAACCGCAGCAAAGCCGTGGAACTCCTCGCAAAGGTGTATGACCACGTGTTTCATGAATTCGTTCATGGCTTCAACCTCTTGGCACTAGGCTGGTCGGACGGCTTCAGCTTCATTCCTGTTTCTTTTGTTTTACTTTCATCGGCCAAGCTTAGGAACCGCTATCAGGAAGCCGACAAGGATATTGACCACCGCACCAACG
>ERZ842401.7068-NODE-7068-length-11657-cov-10.694363_pt1 | contig 11657 bp, 9 predicted proteins | sample MGYA00521270_ERZ842401 | MGnify/ENA primary metagenome ERZ842401 (study PRJEB31892, sample SAMEA3878208) | bioreactor metagenome | biome: Moose rumen | place: Sweden | collected 2011-10 | study: EMG produced TPA metagenomics assembly of the PRJEB12797 data set... | reverse complement strand
TGAGAAAAAATTTTCTTATTTTAATGTTGATGGCTCTCTTGCCGCTCAGTGGTTGGGCTTTGGAAGACCTTACGGGCTTGACGAAAATCGCTGTCGGTGATGTAGAGTATGGTTCTACTACAGCTCCCACTATCCGCATTACCTATGATGGTGCAGAAGTGTCTAACACCTATTGGGAGATTGCAGGCTACTACACCACCAACGACGGCACAGGTACAGCTGTAGAGTTGAGCACACTGCCTGTTGGTTCTACGCGCTATGTGAAGATTAACTTCAAGAGCCCTTACACGGGTAGTGATTATGGTGAATTTGAAGTGACGGCAGCTAAGATTGTTGCTACCGTTGCTCCTTCTAGCGGTTGGACTAAGACGTACAAGGGTGAAGATCCTGCTGTTGCTGCTTCAAATGTATCAGCCACCCTGCGTGGTACTAGCATCAACGCATCAGACCTTGCCACTTACCTGACCATTGATGCCACAGCTTTGGCTGCCTACACCTACACTGGTGAGGCTGTCAGCGCAACTGGTTATCCTGTTACCCTGAGTGGTATCTCTCTAGTTGATGCAGACAACTACGAGCTGACTATTACACAGCCCAAGATGGTGATTACTGCTAAGCAAATTTCCACTGATTCTGGTTCTGGATTTACCTTTACAAGTGACTATACTGCTGCATACACCTACAATGCAGCAGAGCAGCGTCCTACCTATACTATCAAATGGGACCATGACAATGACGCCAATACCGCTGCTATCGAGCTGGTAGAGGGTACTGACTATGAGGTGGCCTTCAACAACGGAACAGACGATGTTGACTCTCCTGTTAATGCTGCTACATCTTATAGCGTAAAGGTAAATGGTAAAGGCAACTATAGTGGTACTGACATTGATGTCACAGGCTTTGCTTTCGTTATCAATAAGGCTCCTCTGAGCGTGATGGCTCTTCCCAAGACTAAGGTCTATGACGGTCAGGCTTGGGATGCCACAACTGCACAATACAACATTTCTGGTCGCGTAGGTACAGATGCCTCTAAAGCAGTAACTGGTATTACAACTACCGTTACAGCACAGTCTAGTGTCACGTCACCTGGTGTTGGTAAGTATAATGCTGTGGCTACTATTGCCACTGACGCAAAGGTTGGTGATGTAAACCTGAGTGATAACTACAACCCTACGGTCACTACTACTGAATGGGAGATTACCAAGCGTCCTGTCACGCTGACTATTGCTGATGCCGAGATGGGCGTTGGTGCTTCTTCTTGGCCTGACCCGCCTGCAAAGACTGCAAGTGTAGGATATGACGAGGACGGTAATCTGACCGGTGATGAGGGAGTTGTCAGTGAATCAGAAAAATCAACCATTGAGACCGCTTACACTGTAAAACTGCTGAATGGCACAGGTGAGACTTATGCTACAGAGCTTGCTAATGCAAATACTGCTGCTGTTGGTGAGTATGCTGAAGCTTATACTGCTACAGCAGATACAGCTCCTGCAAACTACGACGTTACTGTTGTTAAGAGCAAGCTGACCGTTAAGGGTGCTGCCTTCACCGTGATGCCTGTCGTTGCAAGTGACATTGAGTATGGTGATGACTATACCATCGGCTACTACACAGATGGTACTATCGATGAGTCTAAGCTGGTGTTCGTCATTGGTGAGACTGAGTATAAGTATTCTGAGAAGGATTCTTGGACGCTGCCTACCGCTCGTGGCAACTACAATGTCACCATCAAGGAAGGTACGGCCGTTGGTACAGGTACAAGTCAGGGTGGTACAGCTACTCTGTCACCGACTGCCTATAACATTAACAAGAAGCAGCTCACGCTGACCGTTGCTGACCAGACAGTCACCGTTAACGATGATGCAGAGTCTTTCCTCACAGGTCTTCAGACCAAGGAGGGTGCCTACACTATCGCTGAGGATATTGATGACGAACTGACACTGGTATATTCTCTCGACGCTGAGGTTATTAAGGTTGAGAGCGGTAAGATCACTGGTTTCCAGACTGGCAAGTCAAAGACTGACGCATCTATCAAGGTAGCCCTGGGTGATGACGAGGTAAGCGCCAACTATGATATCACTGGTTATACTGTTGGTAAGCTGGACATCTCTACCGACCTGTCTACCGACTTGGCTGCTGCTACATCTGTAACTACTATCGCTGAGGCTGTTTCTAACGGCAGCGAGTACGACGTTACCATCACTGGCCGCACACTGAACGCTAATGCATGGAACGTGATGGTTCTGCCGTTCAAGGTAAAGGCTCTCGACTTCTGCAACACTATCGGTACATACGCAGTGTTCAACACACTGAAGAGCGTTGAGAAGGATGCTGACGATGCATCTAAGGACAAGATTTACTTCCAGCTGCAGATGGAGGAGATTCCTGCTAACCAGCCGTTCCTCGTGAAGCCTCTGGCAGCTGTTGACTTCGACGAAGTTGACGCTTCTGATAATAAGATTCACGTGTTCAAGGGCGTTAAGTTCGTTGCTGCCGATGCACAGCCTAAGTACACAGGTGTTGACGGTGCTGTATTCACAGGTAACTACGAAGCATCATACACCATTCCTTCTACCAACTACTGGGCACTGCAGGGTGGCACATTCAACCACTTCACTGAGGGAAAGCCTCTTGGCTTCCTCCGCGGTTACATTGAGCTGACAAGTGGTGCTCCTGCTGCTGAGTTCTTCGTAGAGGACCTCGATGCTAACGGTGCTACTGCCATCAAGTCGCTCAACATCGACACAATGCAGTCTGTTGACGCTGACGGCTGGTACACCATCGGTGGTGTCAAGCTGCAGGGTGCTCCCGCAGAGAAGGGTGTCTACATCAACAACGGCAAGAAGGTCGTTATTAAGTAATTGACACTAATAAATAAATGTGAGTCCGCTCTTGCTCCCTTTGCGGAGCGGACTCCATTTTTATTAAAAGACTAATTTGAGAAGAAAATGAAAAAGATTGAGTATCAGGCTCCAGAGATGGAGGTAATCAAGTTGAATATTGAGGCCCCCCTGCTTACATTCAGCGATGGCACTGCAGAACAGGGCGGTGAGGGTGATCCCACAAAGCCTCTGGACTAAATAAAGACCGCACAGCATGAAAACGCCAGTGCGACAATCAGACAAACCATCTGGGGCGCAGGGCCGCATCAAGCGCCTTCTGCGCCCCAGTTCTATATAGATAAAACCTAAAACGATTATGAACGATACTATTATCAGTTTCTGGCAGACACAGCAGCACTTGAATATTATCCGTGTGTTTTATTTCTCATATACAGATAGGGATAAAACATTAGTTGCAGATGTTGATCGTGATAAAAATCTGGGAGTAATGTATATAGCCAATGGCGAGAATGCTGACAGGAATAAAGATATTTTACCGTTTATTGATGCAGTGATGAATAAAAACACTATGCAGGGTTATCGTCGCTTGAAGCATACTGGAAACGATATGGAAATTGTAGAGCAAACGTATGATACTATTTGCCAACACTTATCACAGATGGACGATGCCAATGAAAATTATAGTGGAATATACAATTTGAAGCTGCACGTAGAAAGTTTCCTGAGTTATGACTATACTTACGTTGATGGAACAACCCTATATGGCGAAACCATAAGAGACATGTTAGAAGATTACTATATTGTGCATTTTGCGAAGTATGGTAACCGTAAGTCTTGCTATTGTGGTATTACCAATGACATAGATATCAGAATGGACCAACATAGACAAAAAGATTTCGCTATCAGCTATAACAAGGTTTTTGCTGTGCTCTGTGTTGATAAAGCAGATGCGATAAGGGTAGAGAGTATGATGAGCAATGATTTTTCTGTATCTTCCAATCGGGATCTTCGTAACGAACAACTTGCTGGTAAGGGAGCCATAGAAAATACACGTTATGTATATCTGTTAAAGAAGGGAGAAGAGATAAGAAATTAATTTGCAACAACAATGGCAAAAGGAGAACACTATGCGCTTCGTTTTGATGCAATGGAAAGTACCATTTCGGCTTTCTTCTGTGATAAGAGCGACTATCTCTTCACCTTTGAAAAAGAGACAGAGTATAAACATTGTATCAAAATATGGAAAGAAAAGGATGGAGTGAAGAGCAAGAAGCCTGCAATAATCAATGTTTACAACAAGCAAGGACGCTACTGTTTGCATGTGGAAGGTGCGACTGCTTTGACAGCTATCGCAAATGAATGTCGTCAATTCCTTATCGACAGCCTCAGCCTGCCAGATATGGATTTGAAGTGCTTTACCCTCCGTCTCGTTGACACAGAACTCTATCAACTTTTCTTGGAGGACATTGCAGAAGACTATACTTTAAGTGATGAGAAGAGTGAAAGTGGTAAATATACCCGACGTGTTGTCTCCGATAACAGCCATGCATCAGTGACCCTTACTTTCTATGATAATGGAACGTTGACTATGCAAGGTGTCTTTACTGTACTTTTTTCGAGTCTGATTGCCTGTGCAACAAGAGAATTAAGTGATGAGGATGAGAATCATATCAATGAATTAATTTCGTTAGCACCTCAAAAAAACAGTGTATTCAATACTGATATAGATAAATTGGTGAACAATCCTAAACCGTTGTTAGACAATAAATTGGAAGTGTTTGTTGTGTCATCTGCATTGCTCGCCAATTCCAATATTGTATTGGGCGACTATGGCTGTTATTCATTTGGTGTTTTGAAAGCAATCGAAGGATTATTAGCAGTTAAGCTTTCTGCACATTTCAAAAAAGACACTGATAATGTAGGCCAGTTTTTTGTTGAAAATTCAGCATCAAAGAAATATCGTCTACATAGCGATATCAACGATTTTGATAATCAGCCCGAACTGAAGAAATATATTGAGAATGCCTATGATACCTATAACAAGAGCCGTAACACAACATTTCATGTAAGGAAATTACACGTAGAAGCCAGTCGTAAACTTTCCTACGAGGAGGCCTTGGGAATTATCGAAGATGGATTAGAAATCATCAACGGTTTATGTGACAACTGGTAAATTAGCGGATGATGGAGAAGAATTATAAAATAATCAAACTGGCCCCTACCCGCCAGTTGGTAATAGTACTTTCATACGAATTGTCGATGGATGAGTATGTGGAAATTCAGCATAAACTGGGACAGGTGGAAAAGACTACATTGTATTTTGATTTCCTCATAAGTAATGGAATGTCAAATCGATTCTATAGTGTTGCAGCCTCATCTCTAACGCGAAATAAGCGATTTAAGATGTGTAGTCATTTTCCCGCGAAGTATAAAAAGATTTCTAATGATTTCTTCAGAAAGCATTATCGTTTCATAGAGTATTCCGTACTATCTTCAAGGCAAAAGGAGTATTTTAAGTGAGAATCATAATAAGTAATTTTCAATAATGAATAAGATATTAATACTTCATATCTCCGACATACATAAAGGGCCTGGTATGAGTCTGACGAATCTAAAGTATTCTCTTATCAGAGATAGCGAACGTTGGGAAGAGGAAGGTATTCGCCGTCCAGATTACATTGTGCTCAGTGGCGATGTAGTCCAGGGTGGTGCAACGGACGAAGAAATATGTCAGCAATATAAAGAGGCAGAGGGTTTCTTGTCAGAGTTGTGTGATGAGTTTCTGCAAGGGCGTCGTGAGCGCATGATTATAGTACCAGGAAACCATGATGTAAGCTGGCCTCATAGCAGCTGCTGTATGGAAGAGGTAGATATGACCCCAGAAAATATAAGACAATACCGTCAACATCTGGACAGAGATTCTCTTAGATGGGACTGGAATGAAAGAAAGCTTTTCAGAGTTCATTCTACACAACACTATGCCCGCCGCTTTGACAGGTTTATAGAGTTCTTCAATCACTTTTATGATGGCATCTATACCTTCCCGGAAGATGTGGAGCATGGTGCAATATGTATTCCTTTTGCGGAAGACCGTATTTGTTTTGCCTGCTTCAATAGCTGTTGCCAGAACGACCACTTAAATGATGCGGGGGCAATTAGCAAAAATGCGGTATTATCTATAGAGGGTGAAATAAGGGAATTCTATAACCAGGGCATGTTGCCCATTGGTGTTTGGCACCATAACGCGTATGGAGACCCTTACCAGTCTGACTACATGAGTAAGGACATTCTTGACAAGTTGTTGGAGCACAGGATAAAGATAGGGCTTTATGGCCATCAGCATAAGAGCCAAGTGGCAGAAGAATATGCGGATTTATTAGCTTCCGAAGAAGGTCGCAAGCGTCTTCTGCTTGTCAGTTCCGGAACGCTTTATGGAGGCGACAGAGAACAACTCAGGGGCATACGTAGGCAGTTCAACATTATCGAGCTGGAGATGGGGAATGGAGAGGCAAAAGTATTGGTACATGTACGAGAGGACAGTAACAATGATGTATGTTCTGATGATCCCTACTGGCGAGCAAAAGACTTGCCAGGAGGTGCTGTCAACTATTATGTGAAGTTCAGAAAAATTTCTGATGATGACATCCTGCGATTTATAGATGACAATACAAGAAAAAGAAAAGACTACGTTAATGGCATCAATGCACTACGTTCTTTGGACATCATGAGCGTTGAAGCAAAGAATCTTCAAGATTCATATTTGGAAAAACTTGATAACAAGTCACTATTGGGCATTCTGAAAGAACCAGAGAACATCCATCATTGTTTTATGATGATAAGTGCGGTGGACAGTGAACATGATGCTGAAGCATTCAATCGGCTGAGAAACAGTCCAGTGTTGCAGTCTGAAATAGAGAAAGACAGCTTATTGAAAAGTGAGTTCGAAAGATTGAGTGAGAAATTCTAATGAAGAAAGGCTGAAGCTATGAAGAATATTTCATTAAAGTTTGATTCTAAAGCAATCATCAAGTTATTAGGCGTACAACTTTACGACACGCCGATGGCAATGCTGCGTGAAAATGTCCAAAATGGTTTTGACGCGGTAAAAGAACGTCAGGAAAAAGACAAGGATTATAAGGATCCTTGTGTAAGGATAACTATCACAGACCGTAAGATAGTCGTTTCCGATAATGGTATCGGCATGAACCAAGACAACTTGGAGCAGAACTTCTGGACAGCAGGAAAAAGTGGTAAGAACAATGAGGATTCACGCAAGGCCGGAGTGGTTGGCCATTTTGGTATTGGAGCCTTGGCAAATTTCGGTGTTTGTTCATCATTGGATGTGGATACCCGAAAAATTGGTGAAGACACAAGGTATCACTCACATGCTGAGAGTGAGAAGCTTGACGGTGAGCAAATAACTATAGACGAAACGCCAGACGAAAGCAATAATTACGGAACGACGATTACCGCTATACTTGATGATGAGCACAATTTTGTGGTTGAAGATGCCAAGAACTACCTGAAGCCATTTGTTCAGTATGTTGACATACCTGTTTACTTGAATGATGAACTAATCAGCCAGCAGCCTATGGGAATAGCAGGAATCCCTCATGATGTGTATAATCTCAATGGCACTTATGAGAATGGGTACACTTCTTTCACATATCGTATAGTATTCCTAACCTATCATCCAATAAGTCCTCAGATAGAGATAACAGGTATCAAGTTGTATGGACGAGAAGAGCCCGGAATGCTGTATTTGTCAAAATCAAAATCTAATCTATTCGGACTTAACAACGGTTTTGGTCTGGCCAATCTGAATGTCTATTCCCAATTCGGTTTTGGCGGTTTTGCCAATTTCTCATTTCTGGAGCCAACGGCAGGACGCGAGGCCATTGCAAAAACTTGTACGGAGAGAATACAGTCGCTATTAAATATGGTAGAGGAATTCTGGGCCAATAGTATAGCTGATTACTCTTTAGCCGATGACTATCGTGACTTCCTTGTCTACGTCAGCAATCATTTCAGCAAGCAATTGGCCAGGAACATTCGGATTTCAGCTGATGGTATCGGAGGTGGTAATGATATCGCTCTTGGAGATATAAAGCCAGAAGACAATGGTGGCTTTTATAAGGGGCAGGACACAAAGATACTCGAGACGCATAAGACAACGGGAAATCCTGTTTATAGAGTGTCACAAGAAAATCCAAGAAGAAAGATACAGCTCCAGTACCTGAAGCAAATCGGTATTAAAGAACTGAATGACAGTGTCCAGATAATACATGAATATAGCAAACGAGAAATAAAAAGCGATGAATTCATGTTTCTTGCTGAAGTCAAGAGAGTGATAGAGGATGACTATATCCTTGATAATTTTGACGTGCGACTGGCAGACATCTCCCACAATGTCCAGATTATGGTAAAAAAAGATGAAGGATATGACTTTGTAATCTATATATTCAGGCAATCCGGCGATGTTGACCAGATATGCAAGATGTACAGAGAAAGTTACTTATATTTCACACCAATGGTGAAGGACTATGTAAGAACCGCACTCTATCGCCAATTTGCTGAATATATACCGAAGGATAAACAGGAAAGAGCCGCATACATTGACGCAGCATATCAAAGGCGTAAGGAAGAACTGATTATCAGAGAAACAGACGTGAGTGACGATGAATTCTTGTTTAAGCAACTTCAGAAAGGCGAAATAACAACGAATCAGTTTCTTGAAAGGGTAAAGAAGATACATCGTGAAAAACAGGAACAGGCAGTGTCACAAGGTTCTGTAGGTAGAGTAGAAAACGTAGTGAAGACCGCTGCATTGGTGACGGAAAATGTTCCAGCTTCTTCTGCGCCCACACGGAATGAGCAAGAGGATATGCCACAGCCTCCTATTCTTGAGCTTGATAATTCTACGAACAAGAAGCTTCTGAGAACAGAGTATAATACACCCATACTTCACTACCACCGGCTATTTATAAGTCTATCAACTAATATGGACAGAGATTTCCGGTCGTTTTTCATGCTACCCCATACAACAAAGGTGATATGGAGTACACATCGTATCATCTATATCTTTACAGAGTACACAGGTAGTGTTTCTCTCTACTACGAAATGGAGTTAAAGAAGAAGCTCGCCAATGAGCAGACAGGCGGTAGGTCTGTGGTTTCAACCACTATCATCACGAAGAGAAAAATTTTTGTTCCTATACCAGAAGAAATCATGTCCTACTTTGATTTCCAAAGAGAACAGGAATTAATATTCTATGTACATTTTGACAAGGTGAATGGATAGAGAATCAGCTATTAAAGTTTAAAATAAACGCAATGATTGAAAATCTCATACTACAAAACTATAAGGCTTATGAGGATGTGTCAATTCCCATAAAGCCACTGACAATTTTCCTTGGAGCAAATAGCGTTGGAAAAAGTTCCATAATACAAATGCTAATGCTGCTTCATCAGACTGCAGAAGAGTACAGGGGAACATATACCTCTGCATTCAAAATATATGGGGAATATGTCAATGTGGGAAGTTTTGATAATTTGCTTAGGGATAAGAATGTTAAATATCCACTGTCAATGACAATTTGCATTGCAAATAATGAGTTGTACGAGCTATTTAAGAAATGCAGGTTGGAGTTTGTTAATGATTTTCTTGGAGCTGGCATTATGTTTCCATCTTCCAAGTACCCTTCACAACTTCAGAAGGACATCTACACGCGAGAGGGGTTTTTGAAATATATCACAGAATTTATTTCTGCGGTCAGCAAGGCATCAAAAAAAGACAACCAGCTACAATCGTACCTTCAATATCGCTTAGACATGCATCTTGATTTGTCAGACCACAACAGTATCGGCGAAATCATGCGATGCTATGATTTTCGTGACAGGTTAAGTAAGATATCTAAATCCGAATACGAAATCAGTTTTCAGTTAATAGTAGAAGACGAAAGGTTAAAGATAAAAAAAATAAGATTTTCTATTCCGGATAGCTATGTGATTTTAGATGTGGAAATTAAGACGGATAGTAATATCAAGATTAGTTCGGATTTTAGCCTTCTTCCTAACGATATTGCGCATATCAAAAATGTCATAAATTTCAACAACACGATATTTGATGTACTCGATTCGAGTGAAGAAGCCCCTGGGTCTACATTAGCTTCTTCTTTCATTTGCAAAATTGCAAGGCTTCTTATAAGCCAGCTACAGGATGACTTTAGGGGTGAAAGAATCAACTATGTCAGTCCTTTACGTGCCCACCCCAAACGTTATTATATGCTAGACAAGGCCAAAATGTCTATCTCGCTTGACACTCTTGACGGGGATGCGATAGCAGAAGTGCTTAAGGAGAATAGGGGGGTGAAGAGAAATGTCAATGAATGGTTTTCTAAATTTGGATTCAAGATAGATGTCAGTGAGTTCCGTGAGGTTATTCATCACATGAACGTTACACAGAACGGACTGTCGCTTGACATAACGGATGTCGGGTTTGGAATATCTCAGGTGCTCCCAATTATTATTCAGGGTTTTCTTTCCGACGAGGATTCTTTGACCATTATAGAACAGCCGGAAATACATCTTCATCCAACAATGCAGGCTGACCTTGGAGATCTGTTTATTGATATTGTGGAAAGCGGAGACAAGCGCCTTGTGATAGAAACTCATAGTGAATATCTACTAAGGCGTATTCGCCGGAGAATTTCCGAAGGTAAAATCAACAAGGACGATGTCGCCATCTGCTTGTTCCATCCCAAGACAAAGGAAAAGCCGGCTTGGGTCGAAATTCTTGACATTGGAGAGAAAGGTAATTTTAAATGGCCAGAAGAATTCTATGGTGGAGAGTTATATAATGACACTGTTGAATTTTTGAAAAACCAATAATATGGCAGTTTATACAGTTTCATTGAATCTGCTGGAGAATTTGGAAGATTCCGAGAAGCCATATATGGTAAGTATCCTCTTTCGTTTGGCAAATGATACCCAACCAGATAAAATAGCGGTGGACAAGAAGATGATAATATTTACCAGATACAGGGAGGCCAGCTGTAAGTTCCCAGACAGCGTAAAAACGTGGCTGGATTTTTTGTCATACGCACCATCATCATTAGTAGAAAAGATTGATGTTGACCTTGAAGGTATAGATGATTCTGAAGAGATTTGTCTACGATTGTGTAGTAAAACAAAGGGGGCAAAGCAGATGATAGTCCATTCGCTTGGATTGGTGAATGCAGACATAGATGAAGACAATTGTACAATATATAATGGTTGTCGCATCAGAATTCTGGACAAGGACGAGGCCAAGTGTGCATTAAATCCTCAGATTGCATACAGTATCAATAATTCAATAGTTGCAGGAAGAGACGTTAATAAATCAACAAACAATACAGGAAATGAAGAATAAAGGAGTTAAAGGCTCTATCGTGGCGGGTAGAGACGTAAAGAACAGCGTTAATGCCAACGACAGTAAAGTGTATAATCATTCTAAAATAGTGAGTCAGGCAAGAAAACAGGCATTTTGGGTGAGTCTGATAACAGGTATTGTATCTTCTTTTATAGCATCAGTGCTATATAGAATGTTGATAGGTTAACCTCTCATAAGTTCTAAATCTCGGAACTTTCTGAATGATGCAATCTGACAATCCGCTTTTTAACGAGGTTGCGACTCGTTGGCAGTGAGACGATTGCACCGCCACACTCATACTGTTAGGTCACGCAGAAAGCGCAGAAATACCCCCTGCTTTATAGCCGTCCCCCCATGGGGGCCTCAAAATCTGCGCTATCTGCGCTATCTGCGTGCCCAATGTT
>ERZ842401.7066-NODE-7066-length-11659-cov-4.837211_pt1 | contig 11659 bp, 9 predicted proteins | sample MGYA00521270_ERZ842401 | MGnify/ENA primary metagenome ERZ842401 (study PRJEB31892, sample SAMEA3878208) | bioreactor metagenome | biome: Moose rumen | place: Sweden | collected 2011-10 | study: EMG produced TPA metagenomics assembly of the PRJEB12797 data set... | reverse complement strand
AATCCACGCTCCGATGCTGGTGCAGGATAGGTGCAGGATGGTAGCTCGATTTTTGGTCATCCTGCACCAAGCATCAGAACAGATAGTCAATAAGATACACATCTAGGTAGCACTTGCAGCGCGATTTTGTTTTACTTTCAAAAAGTTTATCGTTCATATGCTTTCTTGAAAAGTCAGAACAGCAGGCTGTTGTCATCCTCAAATTGCCGGATATTCTTTCGGACCGTATTGAAGTTAGGCTTTCGGATCTTGCCTTCTTTCAGGCGGTCGATATATTCGGCCATGCTTTTGGTGGACTTTGCCGGATAGGTGCCCCGGGCATCGAGCAATGAAATCTGATGCTCGTTGTTGGGACCGTATTTGCCGCTTTTTTGTAAGGTTATAATATGACACCAGAGGTCTTTCTTACCTTTTCTTATATTATATCGGATGGTCTTATGCTTCTTGTTGAGAACTTCGTCAATCGTTGTATAGTAGGGGCTGTCCATATCAAAGAACTCCTTTGTAAGGGCGTAGTCTTCCTCATCGGAGGGGTAGCGGAATCCATTGCTCTCGACAAACTCGTATTCCATATCGAAATCCTTCCATCCAAATGCAAGGGCAATCAGTTCTGTGAAGCCAAAGAGATACATATTGGAAGGCACTTGCAGATCTCGGTAGACTGGTTCAGGTGCATCTATCAGTTCAATTCGCACAGACAGTCGCTTGGCTTTATCGTCAGGGTTGAACATCAAGTCATCATCGTCCTCATATATGCTGCTGTCTAAATCATCATCATCGTCCAGGTAGTCTTCATCATCAAAATCATCTTCATCCCCATCAAACCCGAAGTCGCCATAGGGCATCAGCCAATAGGGCTTTGCGCCGGGTTCTCGTCTCAATTCGCGCAGATATCCGTCAAGGCTGTTATGCTCGATGTGGAAGGGTATGGTCTCATCCTGCATCATCTCTTCTATTAGTGAGATGCCATTTTCGAAGATAATAGGTGGGATGCTCACTTCTTGATAGAGTTCTTTTAGTTGAGGCATAAAGTTCTGCAGATGTGCCGTAGCCAGCGATAGGGCATAGGACTCGATATTCATGGGATCAGCCCCTTGCTTACAGATATCGAGGCAGTGTTTCAGATATTCTGTTGCGATATGCAAGGCGGTGAGTCTTTTCTGCGGCTGATGCAAGGCGGTCATAATGATAGCGGCAAACACGATGGGCTTTCCTGTGGGTATCAGTCCGTCTTCATAAAGGAATTTGCCCAAGATGTCTACCTGATTGCGGCCAAGTTGATAGAGTAAGGCAGAGAGATAGTCTGCTTGGTCAACGACATAGGTCGTCATGAAGAAGGCATCTTGGCGGAGTGCTTCGAGCACTATGTTGAGACTATCCTTCATCTGATATTTCTCCATAAGCCATAAGGGGCCGAAGAAGCGCCATTCATTGGGGGCAGTGCCAGGCTTGAAGGGAGTGAAACTCCCGTAAAGTTCATGGAGATATTGGCAGAGGAAAGATTCTCGCTGGGAGTCAGACAAGGATTTGCCGTCCTCATCCACAAATCCGCATAGCGAGACCTTATTGTCATCCTGTTCCACATTCCAGAATGGCAATAGCCAACTTCTTGCTGCTGGCGACATCTCCTCATATTCAGGCTTTTCGTAACTGTAATAGAGCGTATTATATACTTTTTCTCTCTGGCCTTCAATGAGGAGTGCTGCCTGAAGCAAATCAAAATCCTTTTCGCTTAATCCGTCAAAACTGTTCTGTCTCTCGATTTTTGCCAAGAGTGCGTCAAATCCTTTAGTAGAGCCTTTCTTTTTCATTTTAGTAAAAATCCCTGTTGTGATGAATGTTTTGCAAAAGTACAACTTTTATAGTTCAAAAACGACAATTATATGTATTTTAACATATTATACAAAATCTTAGGAACTGACTGTCCAATGATTATCGTGAAAGGTGACGATGTAGTTACATAATTCGGGCCTAAAAGGACCTAATGAACGAAATTTTGCATCATTTGAAACAAATTTTAATTAGATGAGGGTGATTTTGTCGTACCTTTGCAACCGAAAAGATTAAAACGACAAGATATGAGACTGAAGAACTTACTGCTTATGGCACTGACGGTAGCCCTGGGGACAGAGACGATGGCCCAGACGGCTGCAGCCCACTTTGACATGACGCTCAAGGAGGGGAAAATCACGGAGTCGGTATCGAACACGGACTATCAGGTGGCTTCGCAGCTGCCCGCCTGCAATGTGGCTGGCATTGACGGACAGGCCCTCCGCTTCGACGGCTATTCTAATTATGTTCGGGCAGGACTGCCTGTCGGTTCGCTGAGTACGGAGGCCCTGACGGTGAGTGTGGTGCTGGCCGCCGAGACATACCCCATGATGCAGGTGGACGTGGCCGCCACGGTGATGGGCATGGTGGCCCCCGGAGCGGGCTGCCACACGCTGGGGGTGGACATGCAGCGGAAGCGCCGCCCCTATGCCTACTTCAGCGCCGACGACAAGATGGGGGCGGTGAGCGGGGGAGGCCTCTTCTGGCTCTACCGCACCAAGGAAGAGCGGGAAAGCCTCTACCGGCTGGGCGACAAAACCGACCTTGCGGACCGGCTGGCGGACAGCGTGGCGGCCATGCGGCGCTATGCTTTCGGGCAGGTGCAGCAAAGCCAGCAGATGCTGATGGACCACACCACGGAGTGCCAGTAGGCCGGGACGAAGCAAAACAACAGGCAATGGACTTTGAACTGAAATCGGATTTTGCTCCCATGGGCGACCAGCCCGAGGCCATACGCCAGCTGGTGGAGGGGGTGAGGAACGGGCAGCGGGCGCAGGTGCTGCAGGGGGTTACAGGCAGCGGCAAGACCTTCACGGTGGCCAACGTCATCAAGGAGCTGAACCGCCCGACCCTGGTGCTGAGCCACAACAAGACCCTGGCCGCACAGCTCTACGGCGAGTTCCGCCAGTTCTTCCCCAACAATGCGGTGGAGTATTTTGTGAGCTACTACGACTACTACCAGCCCGAAGCCTACATAGCCGCCACCAACACCTATATAGAGAAAGACCTGGCCATCAACGACGAACTCGACAAGTTGCGCTTGCGTGCCAGCTCGGCCCTGCTCAGCGGGCGGAGGGACGTTATTGTGGTGTCGAGCGTGAGCTGCATCTATGGCATAGGCAACCCCGAGGAATTCAAGCGGGGCACGGTAACGCTGCGTGTGGGCGAGCGGCTGAAGCGCGACGACCTGCTGCTGCAGCTGCTCGAAGGGCAATATGTGAGAAACGAGATAGAGTTTGTGAACGGGCGGTTCAGGGTGAAGGGCGACACGGTGGACATCTATCCCTCGTTTGCCGACTTCTGCTACCGGGTGTCGTTCTGGGACGACGAGATTGAGAGCCTCGAGAGCTTCGACCCCGTCAGCGGACAGCGGCTGGAGCGTTTCGACGAGGTGGTGATATACCCGGCAAGCAACTTCCTCACCAGCAAGGAACACATGGCCGACGCCCTGCTGCAGATACAGCGCGACATGTACGAGCGGCGCGACTACCTCTACTCGATAGGGAAAAACCTCGAAGCCAAGCGGCTTGAGGAGCGGGTGAACTATGACGTGGAGATGATTCAGGAGCTGGGCTATTGCTCGGGGATTGAAAACTACAGCCGCTACTTCGACGGGCGAGCGCCCGGCACGAGGCCGTTCTGCCTGATTGACTATTTCCCCGACGACTTTCTGCTGGTGGTGGACGAGAGCCACGTAACGGTGCCGCAGATCGGTGCCATGTACGGGGGCGACCGCTCGCGCAAGACAAGCCTGGTGGAATATGGCTTCCGCCTGCCTTCGGCATTGGACAACCGCCCGCTGACCTACGACGAGTTCTACAACCTCACGGGACAGACCATCTACATCAGTGCCACCCCCGCCGACTACGAACTCTCCGAGGCCGAAGGCGTGGTGGTGGAGCAGGTGATTCGGCCCACGGGCTTACTTGACCCAGTGGTGGAGGTGCGTCCTGCCGTGAGCCAGGTCGATGACCTGCTTGATGAGATCGAGAACACGGTGGACAAAGGCGAGCGAGTACTCGTTACCACCTTGACCAAGCGCATGGCCGAGGAGCTGACCGCCTACCTCACCAACCTTGGCATCCGCAGCAAGTACATCCACAGCGATGTGGACACCCTCGAGCGCGTCGAAATCATGCGCGACTTGCGCATGGGGGTGTTCGATGTGCTCGTCGGCGTTAACCTGCTGCGCGAAGGCCTCGACCTGCCCGAGGTGAGCCTCGTGGCCATCCTCGATGCCGACAAGGAAGGCTTCCTCCGCTCCGACCGCGCCCTGATTCAGACCATCGGCCGCGCCGCTCGCAATGTTCATAGCAAAGCTATCCTCTATGGCGACACCATCACAGGCAGCATGCAACGGGCTATCGACCTGACCAATCGGCACCGCGAAAAGCAAATCAAATACAACCTCGAGCATGGCATCGTCCCTCGTCAAATCGTGAAAAGCACCGAGGCCATCATCGGCACCACCAGCGTCATCGAGCGTGCTGCCGAAGAGCGTGGTGCTGTCGATCCCGTAGGCATCAGGTCGTATGCCGATGTCGAACCCCCAACAAGTGCAGCCGCCGAGCCAGAAGCGGAAGCCTCACCGTCGTCAGCACTCGACCCCAAGCTGATGGCTATGACCAAAGACCAGCTACGCAAGACAATCCGCGACCGCCAACGCAAAATGCAACAAGCAGCCAAAGAGTTGGATTTCATGCTCGCCGCCCGCCTGCGCGACGAGATCAAGGCCATGCAAAACCTCCTCGAAACTGCCCGCTAAAAGCTGTCGGAGCGCAGGCGGCTACTGGGAGGACGGGCGGCTCGCCCGTCTCGTAGGAATACTTTACTCGCTCTCTCATGGACGGGCGGGCCGCCCGTCCTCCGACTGCCCGCGGGGGCGCGGGCGCTCCCAGTGACACTCCCAGTGGCTGCCGCTCCTTATTGCGAGCGAGCCGCCCGCGCTCCGACACTCTTTGTGGCGATAATTTTTTTCCTGTATGTTGGCAGATTGGGAAATTGCGCTTATCTTTGCAGCGCGAAAATGGCTGTATGAAGGATTTTAATATGCTTGTATTGGGCTATAATTCAGCTGGTTGCCCCCCCCCTCCCCACGGGGTTGAGATATGCCCGCAGAGGGGCTGAAATAGGGGCCAGCGAGGACGTAGTCGCCACGGCGGACGGCTCGGCTCTTCGACGTATTTTGTTTGTGACTTTCTTCCAGAATATCCTGGATATTCCGGAGACTCCGGTATTTCCATATTATCTAATGTATGATGAATAGGACTATCTATCAGTGGACGGTAGGGCTGTGGGTCGTTGGAATGTGCCTACTGCTATCGAGTTGCCTGAAAGAGGGCGGTGGACGGATTGTGCTCCCCGTGAGAGCGGCGGATATCCCTACCGAGGTGCTCGCAGAGGCCGAGCGGCTGCTGGTGGAGGAATATATGCCTATCTACACGGGCGACACGCCCCCAGCGGTCAGCGGCTGCTTCACCGTCGCCCCCGAGCGGCTGGTGTGGGCCTCCGACTCGGTGGAGGGCTCTTTCTTCGATTTCCATTTCTGCCTCGACGGGCACAATTTCTGGAACCGCATCAACTACACCTACCGTCAGGGGACGGCCGAGGGGGAAGGCGATGTGCCGTGGATTATCGGCGAGGACGACAAGTTCACCCTCTGGCTGGAAGACCGCAGTGTCGATGCCATAGCAGGTTGGAGCAGTCGGACGGTTACCGTCCTCTCGGGCCGCTGGCGGGAGGCGGACAGCTCGATTGCCGACTGCCGTGTGGCGGTGCTGATGCGCGAGAAGCGCGACGCACACGGGATGCTGGCGGCTCCGGGCTGCCTGCGTATTTTCGCCGATGGCGACCGCCGCACACACCGAGCCGAGGAGGGCAGCCTATGAAGCCGAGAGTACTGCTATGGGCACTCCTTATCGTGGGGCTGCTGCTGTGGCCGACCACCCTTTTCGGGCAACGGACGGGGGCTGGTCGTCGTCCGCAGCTAATGGCTTTCTCTGTGGGAGCCAAAGCACAATTGGGCTTCTCCGACCTACGCCTATCGGCTTCGGCCTACGACATCTACTCCCACGGACTGCAACCCACAGGCGGCATAGGTGGCTGGGTGCAGTGGCGTGCCGACGAAGGATTTCTTCTCCGCCCCGAATTGATGTTTCGTACCCGTGGGACGCGCCTAACCTGTGAAGACGTGCACTACTCGCTCTCGGAGCAGTGTCTCTCGGTGGGGCTCACGGCAGGCTTCTATGTCGCTGTGGCCCGCTCGCTGGTAACCCTCTACGCCGTCGCCACCCCGAGGCTCAACCTCCCCATCGGCGGCAGCGTGTCCTATCGCGACGACCTCAACGGCGACCTCCATGTCGCCCTCTCGCGTAGCGAGGTGCGGGCAGCCGATGCCGACCTATGTCTTGCCGCCGGAGTGGAACTGCCCCTCTTCCTTTCGCGGACGCTCTACCTCGGAGCCGAGGTGGGCTACGGCATTGGGCTGACCGATGGGCTACGGCATCCGTCGGCTTTCGGCGAGGGCGAGGTGCTCAACCGCACCCTTGTGGCGGCCAACCCCGAAGGCCGTGGCCTCTGGCGTGGGCTGGAGCTCTCGGTGCGAGTGGGCATCCCCTTGGGCAGTCGGAAACTCCATCTGCGCCGATAGAGATATAATTAGGTATAGCAATTAAAATAAAAAAACACAGAGATACACACGATGAACCCCAAAATCTATCATACAGACGGTCGCTGTCGCAGCATGTGGCTGCTTGTGGGGCTGCTATCGATAGCCGGTGGGCTGCACTGTCAGACCGCTTTCCCCACGGCCAGTGCCGAGGTGGAGCAGCCCTCGGGTTCGCTGAGCTACACCGTAGGGCAGATAGCCGTGCAGGCGGTGCCCGCTGGCCAACTGACCCACATGCAGGTCTATCTCATGTCCGCCCTGACCGAAGGTGTCCAACAAAGCTATCTCCCCGAGGGAGCATCAAGCAAGGCGAAAACCCTCACCGTCAGCCTTGCCCCCAACCCCACCACCCGTGGCCTCACCCTCACCCCGAGCGATGCCACGGTGCCTTATACCCTGCGGCTCTACACCGACGAGGGCCGCCTACTCCAGCAGCAGACGGTCAACGGTGGCGAGGTCTATATCGACATGGAGGCCTACCCCTCGGGAAGCTACATGCTGCACATCCAGTGCGAAGGGCAACGGCTCACCTACCGCATAGTAAGAATCAGATAACATCACTGGGAGGACGGGCGGCCCACCCGTCCTCCCAGTAACCCGAATAGCAAAAAACAATAAAACAACCGATACACGATGACAACAACGATGATGACAGCGACGACAAGAAAGAGACTATGGCTCACCCTATCGGCCCTGCTGCTGACCGCCCTATCGGCCATAGCACAAGCCCCGCAGAGCTTCACCTATCAAGCCGTAGTGCGCGATGCCTCTGGCCGACTTGTGGCCGACGAATATGTGGGTGTGCGCCTCACCCTCCTGCAAGGCAGCGAGGACGGCACCGCCGTCTACACCGACCAGCAGCGTGTCCGCACCGACCACAAAGGCCTTTTCTCCTTACTGATTGGCCATGCCCAGCAGCCACTGCGCGGCATCGACTGGGCCCACGGCCCCTACTTCCTGCGCAGCGAGGTAGACCTCCGCGGTGGCACCGACTACACCATCTCCACCACCCAGCAGCTCCTCTCCGTACCCTACGCCCTCCACGCCCGCACCGCCGACAGCCTCGCCTCGGGAACTATTGCCGAGCACGACCCGCTCTTCGCAGCTTGGAACAAGGACTACTACAGTCTCATCAACCGCCCCACCATCCCCACAGTCCCCACCAACGTCAGTGCCTTTACCAACGACGCAGGCTACCTCACCTCCTTCACCGAAACCCAAGTGCTTTCCATCAGCCACGACACCATCTACCTCACCGGCGGCAGCTTCGTCAAACTCCCAGCAGCGGCAGTAGGTTTCAGCGGCGACTACAACGACCTCACCAATAAACCTACACTCGCCACGGTAGCCACCTCGGGCGACTACAACGACCTCACCAATAAGCCCACTATTCCCACTAATGTCTCCGCCTTTACTAATGACGCAGGTTATCTCACCTCATTCAGCGAGGCACAAGTGCTTTCCATAGGACATGACACTATCTATCTCACCGGTGGCAGCTTCGTCAAACTGCCTGCTGGTTTCAGTGGCAATTATGCTGACTTGACGGGCAAGCCCACCCTCGCCACAGTAGCCACCTCGGGCGACTACAACGACCTCACCAACAAGCCGACCATCCCCACCGTGCCCACCAACGTCTCCGCCCTCACCAACGACGCAGGCTACCTCACATCTTATAGCGAGACGCAGACCCTTGCGCAGGTGGTGGCATTGGGCAACACGGCAGGGGCACAAGTGAAAGGCGTAAGCAACCCGACCGAAGCACTTGATGCCGTCAATTTGCAGACGCTCAATAGTGCGGTAAGCGACGCAGTAAGTGCCGCCGTGGCCAGCCTGACCCACCGCTACGACTCAATAACCACAGCACAAGCCCACCGCTACGATTCGATAACCGCACGGCAGCAGCATGTCATCGACTCGCTTAACGCACAATTGGCCAGCATCAATAGTCCCTTCACCGCAGACGGTGCCACACGCTCCACCTTCAGCATCTCCGCAGGCAAAGCCGTGAAATTCTCGCGTGGCAACCTGCAATACAACGCTGCACAAGGTACCCATGCCGTCAGCGGTGGTGGCACTGCCCAAGGCACCTGGCGTTTCGCCGAACACCAATATGACTATATCGGCTCTGCCAACTCTAATATTTCCTCGTCATATAATGGTTGGATAGACCTCTTCGGTTGGGGAACCAGCGGCTGGAACTCCGGGGCCGTCGCCTGGCAGCCGTGGAGCACCTCCATCTCATCTCCCGACTACTACCCAGGCGGTAGCTATACCAACAGCCTGACGGGCGCGTATGCCAACGCCGACTGGGGCGTGTACAACGCCATCTCGAACGGCGGCAACCAGCCCGGGCAGTGGCGCACGCTGACAAAAGATGAGTTGGCATACCTGTTTGACACTCGCACAGCCTCCACGGTGAACGGTACAGCCAATGCAAGGTATGCGAAAGCCGCAGTCAATGGAGTATCGGGCATGATACTCTTCCCCGATAGTTATACTCACCCCGATGGTATAGCCCAACCTACCAATATCAACAATGGGAATGCCAACTATACAGGCAACACCTACACCACGACCGACTGGGCAGCCATGGAGGCCGCAGGCTGCGTATTCCTGCCGGCTGCGGGCAGCCGCGCCGGCACGAGTGTGAACTACTTTGGGGCGATCGGCTGCTATTGGACGTCGTCGTCCAGCAATAGCTACTTCGCGTACGAACTGGGCTTCCACAGTGGCAGCTACTGCGCGTCGTCGTCCAACGCCATGCGCTACGCCGGGTACGCTGTCCGTCCCGTCCAGGATTAACCCTCAATCTGGAAGCAAATTCATTCATTTCATTTATTCACCCACAAAAACAGTAAAACTATGACGATGGAATTTCCGAAACAGGTGGCGGTCGTGTCGATGGCGAAGGCTACCAATGCGGCCCATTATGAGTACATGGCCCAAGTGAAGCGGCGCGTCGAGAGCCGTGGGCTGGGAGCAGGCCGTTGGCAGGAGGCGATGGCGTGGTTTGCCGAAGCGGTGGAGGCCGAGGACCAAGCGTTCAAGCTCTATCAGGCGAGCCTCAAGACCCCTTCGCTGAAGGAGGCCGACGAGCGGCGCGACGCAACCTATCAGTCGTTCAAAGCGGCGGTCGAAGCCTTCGCTTCGTTCCCGTTGGAGCAGATGGCGGGGTGGGGGCAGCGGCTGCTGCGTGTGCTGAAGAACTACAAGCTCAATGTCGATGCGTCGTATATGAAGGAGAGTGCTTTGCTCTACAACATGCTTCAGGACCTCGACGGCGACGAGGAGTCGGAGGCCATCGACGGGCTGCAACTGCGCGAGTTGGTAGACCGCTTGCGTGAAGCCAACGACGAGGTGCGCCAGATGATCGACGACCGCAGTGAGGACCGTTCGAGCCAAGTGCGTGGGCTGCTGAAGTCGGCCCGCGAGACGACCGACCGTGCCTATGCGCTGCTGGTGTTGTCGACCAATGCCGTGGCAACACTGGAGCCCGACGATGAGGATGCACAGTGGCTGGTGAGGGTCATGCAGGAGGACATCGACTATTTCCGTCGTTATAACATGAACACTTCACAAGCAGGAAGCAACGGCGGCACCGATACCCCCGGTGCCGACCCGACGCCCTCTACGCCGTCGGACGACGATCCTGTCTCGACCGACGACGGTCAGGGCACTGAAGGCATTGCCGGCGACCCGGGTCTGCTCTAACCGCTCTCCGATTTGGGTTCAATGAGGATGCCCTCTTCGTGCGTCGGTGCACGAAGAGGGCATCGTTTTTCTGTCGGAACGCGAGCGGCTATCAATTGGGTGTTCTTGCTGTGGCGGGTTGGCTCGGAGGATGAGCGGGCGGACAGCCCCCGCCCCCGACAGGGAAATGTCATGCCCCTGTTGTCGGGTCTGCCATTTCCGAAACGGAAATGGCAGACCCGGAGCGAGGAAACATCATTTCTGCAGTGCGGAAGGCAGACCTGGAGCGGGGGAAGGCCATTTCCTCTCCGGAAATGGCCTTCCCTCGGCAAAGGTGAACCATTTCCGGGGTGGGAATGGCCTTTCCCCGGCAAAAGTGAACCATTTCCGGGGTGGAAATGACCTTCCCCCGACGAAGGTGAACCATTTCCGGGGTGGAAATGGCCTTTCCTCGGCAAAGGTGAACCATTTCCGGGGTGGAAATGGCCTTTCCCCGACGAAGGGTGAACCATTTCACTGGGAGCGCCCGCACCCTCGCGGGCTACATTCTTCTTCCTCGCAAAAAGGAAAGAGGGTTGCCCACGAGGGTGCGGGATTGCCGGAGCGCGGGCGGCTCGCCCGTCCTCCGGCACACTTTGCCCGCGAGGGTGCGGGTGCTCCCAGTAGCCGCCGCACTTTTTGGGGGTGCGGCGGCTATATGGGTGCGAGGGTGGAAGTTATTGCAGACTGATGACGGCACGGCGGTTTTGGGCGCGGTGCTCGTCGGTGTCGTTCGGCACCAGGGGGGCACCCTGCCCTTTCGAGGCAGTCTGGATGGAGGCGGCGGGGGCTCCATGCTTGACCAGGAGGCGTTTCAGTGCATCGGCACGGCGTTGGCCGATGGCGAGGTTGCCCTCTTCGGTGCCGACGTTGTCGGTGTGGCCGGTGATGAGTATCTTGATGCCCTTGTCGGCCTTCATGGCAGCACAGAGTGCCTCGAGGGCGACCGAAGCCTTGAGGTCGATTTCGGGAGAGAGTTCCCCAAAGCCGTAGTGGACGGAGGTGGACAGCTGGTCGATGTATTGGCGGAGCTGTGCAGTCGTGGTGGTTGCAGTGGCCGATTTGGCTGGTGCTGCGGCTGGTGCTGCAGCCTTTCCGTCGCGGGCACGCTGGGCGGCCTGTTGGGCGGCACGTGCGGCGCGGTAGGCTGCGGCGGTGTTGCCCATGCGGGCGGCCTCGGCAGCCTCGGCGGCGTAGCGTTGAGCCTCA
>ERZ842401.7064-NODE-7064-length-11659-cov-18.591175_pt1 | contig 11659 bp, 14 predicted proteins | sample MGYA00521270_ERZ842401 | MGnify/ENA primary metagenome ERZ842401 (study PRJEB31892, sample SAMEA3878208) | bioreactor metagenome | biome: Moose rumen | place: Sweden | collected 2011-10 | study: EMG produced TPA metagenomics assembly of the PRJEB12797 data set... | reverse complement strand
GCGAGCTCGGCCTGGGGGTCGGCGGGCTTGAGGGCGACGACAAGGCGCACGCGCCCCTTGGCGGCGCGCAGGAGGGTCCTGGCACTGTCGCCCAGCATGGAGGCGACGCTGTCGGCCTGCGGGACGACGAGGAGCCAGAGCTCGGCCCCGGTGCCGGCTTCGGCGTAGAACTGCCGCACGCATTGGGCGAGGTGGCGGTTGGGGTCGCCGGCGGCTTCGGTGGCGCCGAGGGCGTCGAGGTTGTCGGGGCTGTAGAGGACGTAGGCTTTGCCGAGCTCCAGCTTGCCGGCCACCGCCGCCCCGGCGACGACCATGCCCACCACGCCGTCGGCGCTGGCGGCCACGCTGCCGAGTGCGCCGTTGGCGAATCTGATTGTTACGTTGGGTCTTGCCATTTGTTTCTTGGGTTTTTAAGGAGGGGGCGCAGAGCCGGATCCGGCTCTCTCCCCACTCCTGTTTACTGACTTTGGGTTCAGACGAGGTCGCTGACGATGGCGCCGATGGCTTCGTTCTTCAGCGGCAGGCAGATGAAGTAGTGGCGCAGGTTGTAGAGCCAGCGCTGGTGCTGCGGCTCGGGCTCGCCGATGTAGGCCTTGGTCTCGCCGGTGGCTTTCATCATGCGCGGGGCGTAGTAGGCCACCGTGGCGGGCTGCATGGCCGACGTGGCGGCGGTGCCGTAGGCCACTTTGGTCTTGGCCGAGACGGTGTAGAGAGGGCTGTCCACATACTCGTAGATCTCGAAGCCGTACTGGTTGGAGATGGCTCCGCTGCCGGTGTTGTTGTAACGCTGGGCGAAGGTGGCGTCCTGGGCCAGCAGGTCGGCGGCGTGGTCGGGGGTGAGGACGAGGATGCGGCCCTGCCGCGGCACTTTCATCTTGTCGAAGGCCGACTTGAGGGCGATGAGGTCCTGCACCGTCAGGCGCTTGCGCCCGTCCACGGCTTCGCCGGTGGTGAGCAGCACGGGGTGCTTGACGGCGTGGCCGGCGGGGGCGAGGGCATGCAGCGCCTTGGCGATCTTGGTCTCGTCCACGATGTCGCGGTGCCGCTCGATGACGCTGCCCATCTTGTCGTAGCTCAGGCCGCGCGCCTCGTCGTCGGTGATGGGGGTGGGCTTGGTCTGGTATTTGTCGAGGGTTACGGCCTTGTCCTGGTCGTCGAGCTCGGCGATGGGGATGGGATAGGTGGTGTTGTTGACCAGCACCTCGGGGTCGCCTCCGAGGTCGGCGAAGTGGATGGTGTTGTTCTCGGCCACCTCGCTGTCGTAGCTCCGGATGCGGTTGAGCCACCCGATGCTCTCGAGGCTGTTGCGGAAGGCCTTGATGGTCTCGCCGGTCCACATCTCGCTGTAGAGGCCGGCACGGACCACGCCTTCCGGCATGAACAGGGGCGACACGGCGGCCACCCCGTTCAGGGCCAGCGCCCCCACCCAGGGGGCCGCTCCGGCGATGTCGGCCAGCACACCGCCGGCCATGCAGTTCACGATGATCGCGCCCAGCGTCAGGGCTATGCTCATGATCTTTTTCATCTTGTTCCTGTTTTTTGGGTTAGTCTTTCATTTCGGGTTCCATGCCGTACTCGGCCTTGTACAGCTTGCAGTACTCGGCCGGTTGCTCGCGGCGCAGCTGCTCCAGCTGTTCCACCGGCACGTCGCGCAGCGTCTTCCACCCGCCGCTGCCGCCGCCCTGGGGGTGAATCAGGTCGCTCGGACGCACCGAGCCGCCCATGAGCTTCAGTGTCTCGCTCAGGCTCTCCAGCCCGGCCTTCTTGCCCAGTTCGATGAAGTGCTGCCGCTTGTCGGCGGTGATCTTCCCGTCGGACACCGCCTGGTCCACGGCCAGTTCGATGCTCTTCGCGGCGGCGGCCTCCTGCGCCGCCTTCAGGGTCCTGTTCTGCTCCTGCAGCCTGCCGATGGCGGCCACTACCTGCTCCTGGGTCGCGCTCTCGGGCAGACCCAGCTTCAATGCAATTTCTTTCATTGGCTTGTTATTTATGGGTTCTACTGTCGTCGTCTCTTCTCCCGGACCGACCGGCGGGAGGGTCTTCGAAAGCCCGCCGTCCCGCTTGAGGTCGACCATCCTGTCGTCGCGGTAGAGGGCGAGGGCGTCGTCGTTGGCCCCGATGTCCACGATCGACACCTCCACGAGCTTGCTCCGGGTGACGGTGGCGTAGCGCTGCCCGGCCACGAGGTGCTCCGGCTCGCTGCTCTCCTCCACCACCTCCAGCCCGGCGCTGACCATCTTCAGGATGCCCTGCTCCCACTTGTCGGCCACTTTCCGCGCAAAGTCGTCGTGCTGGTCGAACACCGGCGTGCCGATCAGCCGGTCGCCGTCCACGCGCAGGTTCTCCATCCGCCCCAGCGGAAGCACCTCGTCGGTGGTGCCCCTGAACGGGCGCGTGTGCATCCAGAGCAGTACGGGGTTCTTGGCGTACTGCTCCAGGTCTATCCCCTCGGTCAGCACACGGAAGCCGTGGCTGTTCAGTCTCGAGGTGCTTATCACTACTTCTTTTGCCATATTTACTGGTGCCGTCTTGCGGCTTTGAATTTTTTTGCAAAATTACACCGCCCCGTCCGTATCCCTCCGAAAACGGGAAAGCCTGTGTATCATTATACATAGGCTTTCCCCGTTACACCCCCTCTTCCGAGAAGAGGGGGTACTTTTGCACCAAAATTTTCAGGACTATGGCAGACTCACAGACCCATTCCGCCGCCGGGAAGCCCCGCAAGGCGGCCGGGAAGACCCGCAGGGGCCAGCTCGACAAGGAGCGCGAGCTGGCCCGCCTCTACTATTTCCAGGGCGACAGCCAGAAGGCTATCGCCGGGCGCGTCGGCGTGTCGCCGCAGACGGTGAACCGCTGGACGCGCGAGGGCGACTGGGAGCGGCTGCGCGCCGCCAAGACGCTCTCCCGAAAGGAGCTCGTGGCGAAGATGCTGCAGAAGATCAACGAGCGGCTGGACGACGGCGACTGGACGGCGGACGAGATCATCAAGGCCGCCACGGCCATCGAGAAGCTGGACAAGAAGACCAACGTGGTTACGATGATGGAGGTGTTCGCGGCGTTCGGCAACTGGCTGGCGTCGCGCATGCAGATCGACCCGGAGCTGACGCCGGAGACGGTGCAGGTGATCACGAAGTACCAGGATATCTTCATCTCCGAGCAGATGTCGGCTTCGAAGGTTAATTTCGTCTAATCTCTACCCCCCCCCACGACTATGCCCAATCTTACCCAGGAAGCGGTCATGCGCTGGCAGGCGCATGTGGAGTTCGTCAGGTCGATGACGGCGGGTTCCGCCGGCACTTTCGCGCACGAGACGAAGGCGGAGCAGCTGCGCCGCACGGAGCGCGCGCGCCGGGACTACGGTTTCTTCGTGCAGACCTATTTCCCTCACTATTGTACCGACAAGGCGACGGGCGGCCTGATCCCCTGCGCGCCGTTCCACATCAAGGCGGCGCGCTATATTCTCGACAACCCGCAGCTGCTGGCGGTGTTCATGTGGCCGCGCGGCCACGCGAAGTCCACGCACATGGGGGTGTTCATCCCGATGTGGCTGATGGTCCAGCCGTCGAGGACGCTGCACAGCCTGGTGCTGGCGGGCAAGAGCGAGGACAGCGCCATCCGGCTGCTGAGCGACCTGCAGGCGGAGCTGCAGTTCAACCGGCTCTACGAGCACGATTTCGGGCCGCAGTACAAGGCGGGCTCGTGGGCGGTGGGGGAGTTCTCGACGCAGGACGGCACGTCGTTCCACGCCATCGGGCGCGGCCAGTCGCCGCGCGGCCTGCGCGACCGCCAGAACCGGCCTGACTATATCATCTGCGACGACCTCGACGACGACGAGCTTTCGCGCAACCCCGCCCGCGTGGAGGCGGCGACGGACTGGACGCGCGAGGCGCTGATGGGCACCTTCGGGGCCGAGGGCGGCCGCTTCATCATGGTGGGCAACCTGATAAGCAAGTGCTCGGTGCTGGCCAACATCATGGAGTCCCCGGACGTGCATGTCTCGCGCGTCAATGTCTACGACGCCAAGGGCAACCCGGCCTGGCCGGAGTACTGGTCGCGCGAGCGCATCGAGGCCAAGCGCCGCCTCGTGGGCTACCGCGCCTTCGAGAAGGAGTATATGAACAACCCCATCACCGAGGGGGCGGTGTTCAAGGCCTCCTGGATCCGCTGGAAGAAGCCCCTCCCCCTGCAGCGCTACACCGACCTGGTGCTCTACATCGACCCGTCGTTCAAGCCGACGACGAAGAACGACTACAAGGCGGCCAAGCTGTGGGGCAGGACCCGCGAGGGGGAGCTGCACCTGCTGCGCTGCTTCTGCCGCCAGTGCACGGTGGCGGAGATGGTGCGCTGGCTCTACGACCTCTACGAGGAACTGGCGGTCGACGGCGTGCAGGCCCGGTTCTACATGGAGGCCAACTTCGTCCAGGACATCATCCTCGACGAGTTCCGCCGCGAGGGCGCCGCCCGCGGCTACCAGCTGCCGGTCATACCCGACAAGCGCAAGAAGCCCGACAAGTACCAGCGCATCGAGGCGGTCTCGCCCCTTTGGGAGCGCGGGCTGGTGTTCTATAACGCCGACCGCAAGGAGGACCCCGATTTCACCGCCGGGCTCGAACAGACCCTCGCTTTCGAGAAGGGTTCCTCCGCCCACGACGACTCCCCCGACGCCGACGAGGGGGCTATCTATATGCTGCAGAAGCGCTCCCGCACCGGCGCTTTCCAACCCCGCATCGGCACCACCGACCGCCGACGCTTCGCCTATTAATACCCCGCACCTATGGATACCTACAGCGAGATCAAACGACGCATCAGGGAACTCTCCGCCGCCGCCGGCGGGAGCGCCCTCTTCACCGCCGAGGTGAAGAGCGTCGAGGGCGAGACCTGCACGGTCTCCCTCGGCTCGGTCGACCTCCCCGACGTGCTCCTCACCCCGGCCGACGACGGCCGTGCGGCCAAGCTGGTGATCACCCCCAAGACGGGCAGCATGGTCACCGTGGCCGACCTCTCCGGCGGCGAGCTGCGCCGCCTCGCCGTGGTCCACTGGGGCGAGGTGGAGAAGGTCGCCCTCTCCGCCGCCAGCATCGAGATCAACGGCGGCCGCAACGGCGGCCTGGTCAATATCGGCGCGCTGACGCAGAAGGTCAACGACCTCGTCCGGGCTTTCAACTCCCACACCCACACCGTGACCACCGCCGGCACGGCGGCAGCACAATCAGGGGAGGCCGCCCCGGTGGCCTCCCCCGCCCGGCTCCTGGACACAAGCGACTACGAAGACACCACCATAAAACACTGACACCATGGACGCTCTCAGACTGATACAGGACAGCCGCGGCGAGGTGGACATCGAGCTCGCCGCCGGCGGCATGGCCGTCGGCGACGTGGCGGAGCAGAACCAGTGGCTCCTGCTCGTCTCCCACCCCGGCGAATGGAAGGAACACCCCCTCGTCGGCGTGGGCATCGACGGCATGCTGGCCGACCACGAGACGGCCGCCTGGCGACGCGCCATCGGACAGGCCCTCGAGGAGGACGGCCAGACCATAGACCTCCTCTCCGTCAAGGACGGGGTCATCACCATCAAAGCACACTACAAGCAATGACCTATTTCACCATCAGCGAACTTATCTTCAGCGACCGCCACTGGCGCCGCATCTGGAACGGCGCCACCCCCGAGGCCGAGCAGAACCTCACCGCCCTCGTGGCCGCCGTCCTCGACCCCCTCCGCGAGCGCTGGGGCCGGCCTATCACCGTCACCAGCGGCTTCCGCTGCCCCGAACTCAACAGCCTCGTCGGCGGCACGCCCGACAGCCAGCACCTCCGCGGCGAGGCCGCCGACATCACAGCCGGCTCCCCGGACGAAAACGCCCGCCTCGGCCGCCTCGCCGTCGAGATGGGGGCCTTCGACCAGGTGATCTTCGAACAGTGCAACCCACAGTGCACCGAGGCCGCCTGGATCCACGTCAGCTGGCGCCGCGTCGGCGAGAACCGCCGCCAGGTGCTGCGCAATGTCAAGGGCTCTAAGAAGTACGAACAAATAAGCATCTGACCTATGACCAAAAAGAACAGCCACCCCCACCGCTCGGTCATCTGGTTCGGCCTCACCGCCGGCACCTCTATCGTGCTGGTCGTGGCCGGTTTCATCGTGCCGCCCACCGGCGTCATCGACGGCTCGGTGCTGACCGCCGTGGGCGAGCTGATGGGCTTCGCAGCCCTCGCCCAGGTACCCGCCCTGCTGCACAAGGGCAAGGACGTTACTCTCCAGCACGGGAAGACATCCTTCACCATCAACGGACATGAGGAGGAGGAAGGGGGTGAGGCATGAGGTCCGCCGCACGCCTCCCCTCCGCCGCGCTGGCGGCGGTCCTGGTCTCCGCCTGCTGCTCCCCCAGGCCGTCGACGGAGCTGCGGACTGCGGAACGGGTCGCCGACACGGTGGACCGGCTGGTGTATGTCGACGTGCACGACACCGTCCGCGAGACGGTGTACGACACCATCCGCGAGACCACCGTCGTCCGGCTGGACGCGAAGGGCGACACGGCCGGCCTCTCCACCGACCGCGTGCATTCCACCGACCGCACACGGCAGCGCGCCAGCGCCAGCCGCCAGGCGGAGGCAAGCACAAGCCGCCACGAGGAGGATCGCGAGGAACACGGGAAGGAGACTGTCGTGGAACGCCCGAAGCAGACCCCGGCCAGGCCTTTCCTCTGGGGCTCCCTCGCCGGTGCCGCCCTCGCCCTCGCCGCGTCCCTCTTCCTCCGCCGCCTCTTCTCCCGCCGCTAATCACCAATCATCAAGCACTAATCACCCATCACAATGGCACGCACAATAGCAGAAATCAAAAAGCAGATGACCGACGCCTTCATGGCCGAGCCCGCCGCACGCGAGCGCTACGGCCTGGCCGACACCGACACCTTCGAATCCCGCTTCTCCCGCGTGAGCATCGAGGGCCTGATCTTCTACATCATGGCTTTCGCCGTCCACGTCGTCGAATGCCTCATCGACAGCCACTCCGCCGAGGTGGAGGAGGCTCTGGCCGCCAAGTCGCCCCACACGCTGCGCTGGTACCGCGACCTGGTGCTCTCCTTCGGCTACCTGGGGGATAAGCCCGTCTCCCACTGCTCGGTCGCGGAGGACGGCGAGGGACTGCTGGTGAAGGTGGCAGCCGGCGAGCCGGGCAGCCGCCGCCGGGTGGACCCCGCCGTGGTCGACGCGCTCGTCCCCTGGCTCGAAGACAACAAGGACGCGGGCACGCCGGTCACGGTCGTCAACCGCGACGGCGACAGCCTCCGCATCTCCGTCGCCGTCTGGACCGACCCCTCCCTGCTGGCCGGCACGGATCCCCTCCGCGCCGCCCTCCGCACCGTCGTCTCCGACCTCGACTTCGACGGCACTCTCTCCCGCCGCATGGTCGAGGACGCGCTCCTCGCCGTCCCGGGGGTCCGCCTCGTGGAAATCACCACCATGCAGACCCACAACGATGCCGCCGGCGCCGTCTGGGAACCCTTCGGACAGCAGCGCAAGGCCGCCTCCGGCTGGTGGCAGCTCGCCGACGCCGACTGCTCCATCTCGGCCTATACCTACACCAACGGCAACCTCGCCGCTTCTTAATCACCCACCGCTAATCTCTGTTCACCATGACGTTCCTGTCCCAGTCCGATTTCCACGCCGTCTGCGACCCGCAGACCCTCGCCGTCATCGACCAGGCCGACCCGGCCAACCTCGACCGCGCCGAACGCTACGCCGTCGAGGAGGTCTCCTCCTACCTCCGCTCCCGCTACGACGCCGCCGCGGCTTTCGCCGCCACGGGCGACGCACGCAACGGCTTCCTCGTGATGATCACCGCCGACGTGGCCCTCTACCACCTCGTGGCCTGGCTCCCCAAGCGCATCGGCTTCGAGGTCCGCGAGACCCGCTACCGCCAGGCCGTCGAATGGCTCAAGGAGGTGCAGGCCGGCAAGGCCACTCCCGACCTGCCTCTGCCTACCGACCCCGCCACCGGCGAGCCCTCCCCGCAGCCCGTCCGCTTCGGCGGCTGGCCCAAGTCCGAGTATCAGTATTAAGAACCGATTAAACGGCATTTATATGGCTTTCAAAGACCTTTTCAAACCCCTCCTGCCCTCCGGCTTCCGCCGGCAGTCCCTCGCCGACCGCCACCGCGCCCGCCTGGCCGTCGACCTCTTCCGCCAGACCGAGCGCCTCTCCCGCAAGGATGTGGCTTCCTGGCGCGCCGCCTGGCAGCGCGCCATCGACGTGGAGAACCCCTCGCGCGCCGCCCTCTACGACGTCTACACCGACGTGGCTATCGACCCCCACCTCTCCGGCTGCATCGACCAGCGCAAGGGCTTCGCCACACGGCGCGATTTCCGCCTCCTCGACCGCTCCGGATCCGAGGTGCAGCAGGCCTCCGACCTCCTCCACTCCGAGTGGTTCGACGATTTCGTCTCCCTCGCGCTCGACAGCCGCTTCTACGGCCACTCGCTCATCGAGTTCGGCGACACGGTGTCCGTCGACGGCGCGCTCCTCTTCTCCTCCGTCGAGCTCGTGCCCCGCCGCCATGTGGTGCCGGAGTTCGGCGTCGTCCTCCCCCATCAGGGCGACGACCCGGCCAGGGGCGTGTCCTACCGCTCCGGCAAACTCGCCGAATGGGTGGTCGAGGTCGGACGCCCCCACGACCTCGGCCTCCTCCTCAAGTGCGCGCCCTCGGCCCTCTCCAAGAAGAACATGCTCGCTTTCTGGGACGGCTTCGGCGAGATCTTCGGCATGCCCATCCGCATCGCCAAGACCGCCTCCAACGACCCCAAGGACAGCGACCGCATCGAGGAGATGATGGCACGCATGGGCTCCGCTTTCTACGCCGTCTTCCCGGAAGGCACCGACATCGAGATCAAGGAGACCTCCCGCGGCGACGCCTACAACGTCTACGACCAGCGCATCAGCCGCGCCAACTCCGAGATGTCCAAGTGCATCCTCAACCAGACCATGACCATCGACTCCGGCTCCTCACTCTCTCAGTCCGAAGTCCACCTCGAGGTGCTGGAGAACGTCATCGCCAGCGACGAGAAGTTCATCAAGAATGTGGTGAACAACCGACTCCTCCCGTTCATGCTCCGCCACGGCTTCCCCGTCGAGGGGCTCCACTTCGACTGGAACCCCACACCGGCCTACACCCCCGAGCAGATCAAGGGCGTGGAGCAGATGCTCCTCGACGCGGGATTCGACATCGACCCAGACTATTTCGCCAACAAGTATTCCATCCCCATCTCCGGACGCACCGCCCCCGACCCCGACCGTTTTTTCGACTGACGGCTGGCTCCGGCCAGCCGCACGCCAATCCCCTACGCCCGGCCCGCACCGATTTTAAGGCTTTCCACGGGGCGCTCTCCGACCTCTACGGCCTCCGCTCTGCGGAGCTGACGGCCGGCCGTTCCGCCTCCCTCGCCAAGAACAAGGCCCCGGAGTTCTCGCAGCAGGTGTGGGACCGCTTCGTCCGCCGCATCCACGCCTCCCAAGGCTTCAGGCCCTCCATGCTCGCCGACGACCCCGACGTCCGCGCCGCCGTCGACGAGACCTGCCGCATCCTCTCCACCGCCGTCGACAGCGCCATCCCTCAGGACGTGCCGCCCGAACTCACCGAGCACCTCCGCTCCGACACCTTCCTCTTCTCCGGCTTCAAGACCTACCACGAGGCACGCGAGGTGTCCGCCCTCCTCCTCGACCCCGACACCGGCTCCTTCAAGGCCTTCGACCGCTTCCTCGCCGACGTGCAGACCCTCAACGAACGCTACAACCGCTCCTACCTCAACGCCGAGTACAATTTCGCCGTCCAGTCCACACAGATGGCCGTCCGCTGGCACGCCTTCGAGCAGGACGGCGACCGCTTCCTCCTACAGTACCGCACCGCCAACGACGGACTCGTCCGACCCGAGCACCAGGCTCTCCACAACACCACCCTCCCCGTCTCCGACCCCTTCTGGAACGCCTACACACCGCCCCTCGGATGGAACTGCCGCTGCACCGTCGTCCAGGTCCTCCAAGACAAGTACCCCCTCTCCGACTCCGCCGCCGCCATCCGCGCCGGCGAGGCCGCCACCGACAAGCCCAAACAGCGCATCTTCCGCTTCAACCCCGGCAAGACACAGCGCGTCTTCCCCCCAAAACACCCCTACTTCCCCAAGGGCTGCGGTGACTGCCAGTTCCGCTCCTCCCGCCGCCTCGCCTACAAACCAGACAACCCCCTCTGCCAGGCCTGCGACGCACTCGCCAGGTGCATGAGCGAGGCCTCCCTCGAGGAACACCGCAAGGCCTTCGACGAACTGGTGGCCTCCGGCAACTACACCGACCTCGAATTCGACCCGGAAACCGGCGCCTACAAGGCTGTTCATATCCACCACTTCGACCACAGCAACCCCAACGAGCAGCGTTTCTTTGAAGGTCTTACCTCTACCCAGCTCGAAAAGGAGTGTCTGGAAGCGCTCTACCGCCACGGCGACAGGGTGATCCTGCGCGACGAGGAAAAGAAAGGTCCCCTCAACACCCCGCTGCCAGCCCTTGACCTGCTCCGCAACGGTGTCGTCATGGACATCCGTTCGATAACCGAGAACAACGACCACACCATACGAAACGGACTTACGGCAAAGCATAACCAAGTAAAAGGGGCGCAGCGCGCGGGGGTGGAATATTCAGACCATGTGTGCTTCTATTTCCACGACACAAGCTATTTTTCAGAAGAAACAATGAAAAAAGGCATTCAAGAATACAAAAATTACTGTACTGCCAAAATCAAAAAAATAGTATGCGTATTGCAATCAGGGGAAGTCTATGAGTTTGATATATAAAAAAAAACGGGGGGGCTTTCTCCCCCCCAAGCCACGTCCGAAGGCCTGGCTTAATTAGACCGCAAAAGTACAACCTTTTTTGAAACCGACAAAAAATATTTTCAAAATGGAAGAAAAAATCGAAATCACGATCAAGCATGTAACCGGAGAAAAGGTAGGACCTGCAAGGAAACTCCTCTATGTAGAACGAGAAATTACCTACGACGGTGATCTGGTATATTCCGACCATCTTTGCCCGGAACTTTTCTTCTCCGCCACCGACAATTTAAGCGAATTTTATAATTGGTTGAACAATCGAGGACGCTATCGTCGCAAGGTTCGCACCCGCCGCAAGCACCCGCTCCAACGCCGTCTGGTCGCCTTCTTTCAGTTTTTTCCCCTCCGCCTCAAGGTTCTCGCACTCCGTCTGAAGAAGTTTTACCTGCAAAAGAAGGTACTCCTTATTAAGTCTTTTCGTCTCGGCAGCTGAAGCATACCCACCTTCTTTCAAAAATTCCTCGGCAGAATGATTAACACAGATGCTCGCCACATTAACCGTCCGACGCATGGCTTCTATTCCAATATAGCCGTCTTTCGCTATCGTTTCAATAGCCGTGTAGTATTCCTCTTCGGGCAGACCTGCCTCTTTGGCTGCCTCCCTCCAGTTTATGTTCCATGTATGGCCGGTACCAAGCTCGATAAGCCGCTTTAATACGGCGTCTTTTATTTCTGGTTCCATTTTTTTCTGCAAAAGTACAAAATAAAAATTATCCCGCCCCCTCCCCATGCACGACATCTGGCACATCATCCTCGACGACCTCCGCGTCGAACTCGCCGACGAGTTCGACCGC
>ERZ842401.7063-NODE-7063-length-11661-cov-11.143633_pt1 | contig 11661 bp, 9 predicted proteins | sample MGYA00521270_ERZ842401 | MGnify/ENA primary metagenome ERZ842401 (study PRJEB31892, sample SAMEA3878208) | bioreactor metagenome | biome: Moose rumen | place: Sweden | collected 2011-10 | study: EMG produced TPA metagenomics assembly of the PRJEB12797 data set... | reverse complement strand
CTGTCCGGCTTGTATTCACGGATGGCCTTCATCGCCTCCGCCACATGGTCTGCCCGATTGAAGGCCAAGACCAAAACAGGTATTTTCTTATTCATATTTAGTTTCAAGTTTCAGGTTTCAGGTTTTAGGAGATTGCGGGTCAGGCCCGCAATGAGGGTTACACAGAGGGCACGGATGGCACAGATAGCAGCAGGGATGGTTCTTACTTCTCTTCTGCAACGCCTGCATTCTCCTGCCGCAGGAAGGCGGTAATCTTCTCCGGGCTGGGGAGCTGAAGCTCGTACTTGCTGATGAACAGCTGCTGGTCGAGTCCGGCAGTAGCATATTCCGCCGTCTCAGCACCTACCTCGGTACACATCAAAATGCCTACAGGTGGGTTGTCGTCGGGCAGCATCTCGTTCTTCCGATAGTAATTGAGGTACATGTTCAGCTGTGCCACATCGGCATAGTCCAGCTGGTGGGCCTTCAACTCCACAAGGCAGTGGGCCTTGAAGATGCGGTTGTAGAACACGAGGTCTATCTTATGGTAATCGTCATCGATGAGGATTTTCTTCTGACGGGCTTCAAAACAGAAGCCTTTGCCCATCTCAAGGATGAATTCCTGCAAATGGTCGACAATGCCCTGTTCGAGGTCGCTTTCTTCCCACACATCTTTCGAGGCGAGTCCGAGAAATTCGAATACGAAGGGCGACTTCAGGTCTTCACGGAGGCTTCTCCTCGTGGCCTTGGCATTCACCAGGGCCTTGAGTTTCTCTGGCTTGGCACTCCAACCGCTGCGTATGTAGTAGTTGGACTTGATCTGACGCTTCAGCTCTTTCACGCTCCAGACTCCGCTGATGGCAGACAATTCGTAGAAAGTACGCTGGAGAGGCTCCTTGATGCTGGTCAGCCGCACCAGATGTGTTAGCGAGAGCCTTGAAAACAGCACATCGGCAGGCACGGAAAGCTCCCCTCCCAATGGCTGCGGAGAAAGGCCACTCGCTGAGTGGCTTTTTGTGGCATCCACTTCTACTGGCAACAGCAATTGGCCACTCGCTGAGTGGCTTTTTCCGAATTCACTGCTCAGATAAGCCGTCACAGGACTTTCGAGCTGCGGATAGACAAGATAGAGCAACCGTGCGTTTTTGAGGTAGGTCACGCCCAGACTGTTGTCGTCAAGGCGGGCGGCAAGCTTCTTTATCAGGCCTTCACCATACTTGGCCCGGTCGCTGCCGTGCTGCTCATACTCCACGATGTAGTAGCCCGTGAGCCACGCACGGGTCGTGGCATCGCGGTTGATGGCATGAGCGGCATGACTGCGCAGCACATCGCTGGCATTGCTGATATATTGCGCCAACCCCTCGAAATCGAGCTTGCTGTCAGTCCCTGCAATTTCGGATGTCGTTATTTTTGTCATATTGGTTTTACTTACTTCTGAGTTCTTGTCTCTTACTTCTTGCCAATGCCACACAGATACCACTCTATAAAGTTTAGAGTTGAGGGTTTAGAGTTTAGAGTAGTTCAAAGTTTCTCCTTCGACAGGCTCAGGAGCCGTTCAAGAGTTCAAGGTTCAATGTTCAAGGTTCAAGGTTCAAGAGTTCAAGTTTCAGGTTTCAGGAGATTGCGGGTCAGGCCCGCAATGAGGGTTCAAAGTTCAAGGTGTCAGGTTTGAGGTCATAGTCTAAGTGTGTGATACCACATCATCTATCACTTCAAGGTACTTCTCTGGGGTGTTTTCCTTGAATTCTTCTTTCACCTCCTCGAACGGTACCGGCCTATGTTCCTTGGACAGGAATTGATTTAACGCCGCCACGTTATCTTCGTCCGCTTTCTTAAGGTCAATGCACAGCCCTTCCGAATAACGGCTCACATACTTCTCTGCTGAATCCCCGTCCGTCACATACGTTGAAATTACCGGCTTCCCATAAGACATATACTCAAAAATCTTGCTCGGCACCATATTGGCATTGATATGGCTCACGTTCAGCAGATAGTCAGCATGGCGATAAAGAGTATGAAGCTCTGCCAAAGGGATATAGTCGTGATAAATTATGGTTCCGGGGAAATTCTTAGCGGCAGCCTCTACGGGTTCCTTCTCACCCCTGCTGAAAAAGAGCATGTTTATCTTTGATGCCTGCTCCGTCTGTCCAAGAAGTTTGATAATGGGGAGCGCATTGCGATAATACTCACTAAGAAGACCAGAGAACACGATGTTTATACCCTCTCTTTTCAAAAGCGAAAGGTGCTGTGTCGGAACTTCTGTTTCGGGTTTCAGGACGCTGGGAATATCCAGATAAATCCGATGGTCAGCGGCAATATCACCATGCTCCTTGTGGTAAGTTTTCATCGACAGGGTGGATATTTGTAAAGTGGTATATTGAGCCGCAAACTTCTCCACCTCGTTAATTCTACGGTCAGTAAACGACTTCGGCAGTTTCACAGTCGCCATCTGTCCCTTTACCGGATCCCAAAAGACAGCAACATGTTTCACCGATGGAAAATCTTTCATTAACTGGCAACCAGTCAACAGCGTAGCAAGCCCATGATGCTCTGACACAACCATATCGAAACCATACTTGTGCTGCAATTTCCTTGCAGCCTTGATATACAGTCTGTCAGTCAGCGGCTCTGTCTTGGGATATGTTGGGGTTGTCACTGTCTTTGTTATCACCTCGCTAATACGCGCCAGTCTGTTATGCTTGCGGGTTTTCTGAAAGCAATCCCTCATCCGTACCCACAAGGTCGGATGGAAGCGGTGAACCATCACATCTCCCACACGCTCTTCAGAAGACTCTCCAGGATAGCGTACACACAAAGCATGAACATCGTACTTACCTGATGCAGCCACGCAGTTCAACACTCTGTGCATACAAAGTATCGTAGCAGAACCCAGCGTATCCGGATAACTCCTTGTCAGAAAAAGTATCTTTTTCATCTTCCGTAATGCTTTACAAGATTTTTCTTCACAAACCCGTCCACGGGCATGCTGTCCAATATACTTTGAACTCTTGAACTTTGAACCCTTGAACCAGCAGCCTCACTGCCTTGAACTTTCACATCTGCCGCACGGTGCTTCAATTCCACCACGGTTTTCTGGGCAGCCCCGGTGCCAAGCAACACATTCTCGCCACCGATGCAGTTACTGCCCTCACCCGCATCCTGAAAACGGTAGCCTCCGGTCATGATATTCTGGAAGATGCTGTTGTTGGTGTTGTGGTCAGGGATGCCAGCGGCATAGCCGTTGCTCAGTCGCAGGTCGATGTCGTAGCTGTTGGCGGTGTTCATTATCAGGTTCCCATAGATGGCCAGGTTCTTCGCCCCGTCGTCGAGGAAGATGCCCCGGTTGCTGTGGATGCCCTTGATGTTCTCCACCACATTGTTGCGGATGATGCCCTGCGTACACTGTGGCCCGATATAGATGCCGCCCCCGTCCGCAAGGGTGTTCTGGATATAGTTGTCCGTGAACGCCTCCGACAGACGTATGGTGTTCCGCTCGATGATATAAGTCAACGTGCCCGCCTTTTCGTTTGGCGTAGTGCTTCCCACCGCTATCGCGCTGTAGTTGAAGTCCTCAATCACGTTGTCGCAGATAAGCATCCCCTCACCGCCGCCCGTGATGGCGCGGGTATTGAGCATCCACCCGATGTTCTTCAGGTGGTTACGGCATACGGCAGTGTGGGTTCCTCCCGCCTCTATCGCCTGTTGCCGAGTGTAAGTGACATCATTGTCTGCAATCATCACATTCCTGTTGATGGCCGTGCTGACAGCCTTTCCCGACAAGTTGCGGAAAGTGTTGTGCCTGATGAGCGCACCCTGCTCGAAGGTGCTGGAGTAGATTCCGATACCCGTGTCGCCCCCGCTGCCTTTGAGTGTGAAGTTGCAGATTTCAAGACTGTTGAAATGGCAATAGGCGAAAGTTATCAAATGCCCTCCCTTGTTTACCCGAACCTCCTTGTACTGCCACGGGACATAAATCCTGCCCCCTGTCACATGCACCCCCTGCGACACAGGCGAATTGATCAGCCTGTAACGAGGCCGCACGCGATACTGCTTCCAATCCACATTAGGGTCGCGGTCGCTGTGCAAATCCTCAGAGTCCAGATGATAATACAGCCAACCGTCCTTCACCATCACCACCTTGTGCCGTGCGGAAGTCCAGTCACGCGTCATCAGCACATAGAAGTCCTTGCACTCCTCTTCCGTCAAGTCCGGCAGGTCAATCTGGAATTTCCAAATATCTTGAACTCTTGAACTCTTGAACTCTTGAACCTTCTCAATGTCACCTGTGACTTGTTTGACTTCTTCCCGCAGCGGAATCTCGTTTCCCTTCACATCCGTCACCATATCGTTGAGTGCGAATTCCGAATATGGAGCAGTCCAATACTTCTTCCCGTCCCTCAACACCGTCGTCCCTGCGCTGCGCTTGAACGTCACGCCATAGGGAGTCATAGCAGCCTTCCTGCCGTCAATCCGTATATTCGCCTTGGGGAATTTCTGGTTTATCAGCACCTTGTCACCATTGCCGTAGGCGATGTTCTTGCCTGTCACCTTCACGAGGATATTCTCCTTGCCGCTTTTCAGCAGAGCCGTCATCGTCGGCACCAGATTGTCCCACTCATTCTGTGTCCTCACCTTAACCACCACGTCCCAGTGCCCTATCTCCGGCACAGAGGGACAAGTAAACTGCACCGCATCCAACGAGTCGCGAAGCGTAGTTATCTCAGCTTGCTGCGCTTTAGCCTGCGAACAAGATAGCCCCGTCAATGCAAAGAAGGCCGCAAAAACTATTTGTAAGTATTTACTCATAACCCTTGAACTTCTTGAACTTCTTGAACCATCACTACTGCCAGAATACAAACCTATATGTGCCGAACTGGTCGCCATCCGTACCTGTTATCCACGGGAGCGAAGTCTTGACGGCATAGCCAACAAGGAAAACAATCAGCACCAAGGCAACGGTCTTCCCGTATTTGTGCGATACAACCTCTACCAGCTTAGGATAGGTGAGGATGTTGAACACGATATAGAACATGGCAATTCGTGGCAACGAGCCCATGCCAAACAACAGCATATCCAGAAAACAGCCGATAATACTTGCTATGGCCAGCACCCGGTATCTTCTGTCTGTCCGCTGCATGAACCAGGAGCAAAGAAACACCATCACGCCGTCATAGAGGATAATAAGCGACGACACGCCCTGGTCGAGGAAACGCTGCTCCTTTTCCAGATAGCCCACCAACTGGACATCGTCACCCATCAAGATGGCAAGCTGGCTGAGCCAGTCTCCCAGGAAAGAGGCCTTCAGGTAATAAACAAAGAGGTAAGCCCCCACCATGAGCAAAGGGAAAAAGTCCTTCATGACAAAGTTCGACCGCTTCACCTCCTTGTCCCAGTCTTTCTTCCGGGATACAACCAGTTGCAAGGCGATAAAAGGAACAGCTGCCAACGTAGAATGGTGGACGAACATAGCCAACGCCATCAAGGCAATACTCCACCAGAAACCTTTCTTTTTGTCCGACAGATAATATGCCAGCACCACTATTTCCGTAGCCAGTCCCTGGCGCATGGCCTTCATCTGAATGAGCATCATATAGAAGGTGAAGAAGAAGAGGACAGGTCCCACCCATCCATATTCTTTGGAACCATATTTGTTCCCAACTTTATAGAGCACGCCACATTCAAAACCCGCCAGAAGAATGACGAACATCCAGAACGGCATGAAACTCGAAAACAACTTTGTCAGGAACAGCCATACATAGTCGTTCTCCGATGTCACAGAATCATATACACCACCACGAGCCATAATCTGGAAGCTCTCCTTATAGCCCATGAAATCACCCTGCACACCCTCTTGGAATCCCATGATAATAAAAACTATCAAGAAACCCCAGTACGGCTGTATCTTCTTGTTCTTCTGAAAGGCGAGGCTCAACATAATCAAGAGTACGCCTGCCGCAAGTACTATATTCATGAAACCAGCTCCTTTAGTGTATTGTTCAAATTCAGGATATTCCTCTGGGGAAGAAACATCTCTGCGATTCTCTCTCTGTCTTTTTCTTTTAATGTCTCTTTCGGCCTATGTACAAAGTCCATCAAAGCCAGTTCGAAAGCTTTTACATCGTTCATCGGATATAGATAGGCTAGTTTTCCTCCAAGCGAATACTCATCCGCCTCTTCAGTTCTGGCTGCAATCACGGGTGTACCGACAATGATACTTTCTGCCATGGCAAGATTGGCATGTGGAATTGTAAAATAACTCACCATGCAGTCTGCCTGCGTCACGATGTCCTTAATCTCATACACTCCAGGGATGCAAGCTATACGGCTGTCCTTGCGGGCCTGCATTTTCACCTTATATTCGTATGTCGGAATCCCCAGCTTATACATAAGCATTTTTATCTTCTTCGTCCTGCCGCTACCGGAAAGTTCACTGGTGAACCCAAGAACCAACAGACGTAGATGTTGGTCTGTCAGGCATTCTGTAAAAGTCTTCACCACTTCGTATGCACCTTTTATCCGCTGCATCCCTCCCGTGTACAGCAGCACCTTCTTCCCAGTCATATCTTCACCGAAGATGTCGCTCAGGGGCATGGGCTTGTAGCGGCTGTCCATGTCTATCCAGTCATAGACGATGGTGGCTTCCTTCTCCGGGAACATAGAAGCACTGTAATGGTTGATAGCTATCATCTTGTCTGCATACTGATAGACGCAATGCCGTGCCCATTCCAACTGCCGTTTGTGTTCATTCAGCGGCCAGTGCTCACGCACATGGACCACCGTCTTGCAACCACACTCCTTGGCTGGCTGCAGGTAGCGGCACAGCATCATGTTGTTCAGATACAAGACATCTATCCTGTTATCTGCCAGCAGTTGCTTCAAGGCTTTCTTCGACCGTTCCACTGCCCAATAAGCCCTCAGACTCCCCCGCTGCAGCAGTCCACGGTTATACGGGATGGCAGCCATCTGGCTGAAGATGACCACCTCCACGCCCAACTTCCGCAGCTCATCCGCCAGCGGTCCCTCGCTCTTCAGCGCCACCACCGGCTCGAAGAGCGTCTCGTCCACCGCCTTCACCACATTCAGCAGACAGTAGCTCCCGCCCCCGATGCCCGAGGCCTGGTGCATAAATAGTATTCTTTGTTTCATCAATTATCTATTAACCTATTAACCTACTAACCTATTAACCTACTAAACCATCTCTAAACTCTCAACTATAAACTCTAAACTCTTCCCCCTCATCCTCTCTATCCTCTCCTCAACAACCGCATACTCAATCTCCCCCGCCAATTCATTTGTCGGTTTAGTCAAGAACCTATCCTCCAGCCCGCTTAACTTCTTCAGGCTGTCCATACGGGCGTTGCCGCGATAGGTGTTGTAGAACGTAAAGAACTGCTTCTGGAATATCAGCGAGAACACCGTGCCGTGGTAACTGTCTGTTATAACATACTTCGCATCACGGAAGTTGGCGAGCCACTTCTCTATCGTATCCTCTACCTTCACCTTTTCAGCAGTAAGATAAAGCACGCTACAGCCCAGAGTCTTTGCCGTTTGTTCCGCCATCGCACGTTTTTCATCTGTCATATCCAGGATATAGGCAAACACGTAGGGCTCTTCGCTCTGTGGCTCATCTTTACATAGTTCCAAATAATCTTCTTTTTTCAGCAGCATCGTGGGGTCAAGCACCCACTGGGCATCCACGCCCAAGTTGTCTTTAACAAGTTGAACCGACGACTCCTCACGCACCGACACTGCCGAGAACTTCTTTATCAGTTCACGTAATTGCACAGTCACCTCTTCCTTATAGGGCCATTTCTCCAAAGCCACTGAAGGGGCGTATGCAATTCGCAGTATGTCGCTATCCCCGGTAAAGCCCAGGAAGTAGTATTTCACGGCATCGTACATCACCGGTCGCCAAATCTGGTCGCTCCCCACCACCAGTGCCTCAACGCCATACCGCCTCACATCATCCATCGAGAGGTTGGGCAGATATTCCGTCACGTTGATATGTTCGTCCACGAAACGCTCCATCCCTCTGACACTCCTTTTCCAAGGTCCGATGGTCATCGGCATCTCGTATTTGCCGCCAATGAATTTGTGCGCCACGAACCGTGCAAACTGCATCGGGAATACCTTCAGCCAGTAATGCATCGCACTCATTCCCTGATACATCACAGGGAACCGCAGCGTTATGGGTTCATGTCCCATCCTGATAAGCGCCTGTTGTAATGCCCAATTCTGGAGCGTACCCCCATAGTTAGCACACAGCGGCATGGTGATGATTCCTATCTTCATTCTTTTATCTCTATTTCCTTCAATACGACTTCCGTAAACTTCTTTGCTCCCTCATGATTCAGGATAAATGAATTCTGGAAACAATCATCTCCGAATCTATCATCTGCAAAATAGTCCAGAAACAAAGCCTTGCCATCTATGCCTTGCTTGACGAATTCATCGATGAACAAGGTTTTCATCTCCAAACTGAACTGCTTTCTCATTGCCTTACTTACAGGAGGCATAACGGCAACAGGGCGAAATTTCCTTTCTAAACAGTAATCCACCATCTTGCCCAACAAATCCGCCCCATCGTTATAGGCATCTTGATTCACCAGCGACAACGGATCTGTAAAGCGTATAATACTGAATTCTTTCCGCCAGCTCTCCATCCTCATCTTGGCATCAGCCTCATCTACAGACCCCTGCGCTACAGGTGAATGACGAGCAAACAATTCCATCAGCGGATAATAGGAAACGGGATTCTGCTTGATATTCATTACCTGCTGTTTCTTCACATACGATGCATGAGGTACGGAGGCAATATCCAATACCGTATAGTATTTGTCGGCCAAATGGTCGTTGCTTCCCCCAAGGCAGGAGAATGGACAGAGTGGTATAATGACCGTCGCCCCCTCCCGCAAGTAGCAACTGTAGTTGCGCAATATCTCATAGTCTGCCACCAACGTCTGTGGAGCCATTGCCCAGTTGGCAGCTTTCATATTCGTAAACGCAGAATAGTCGAAAGCAACAAGAGCAGATGAACTGCCTAAGTTTACCAAGTCCATTTCGAAAGTCCTGTGGTTCCAGAACTTGGCACAGTCGGCAAACTCAATATGATTATACCAGTACGAGCCTCTGACAAATTTGTTGAGTGCTCTTTTAATTATAGATGTGATACTCATACGCCTGGGCAGATTTTTGATTCGGGCAGAATCTGGTTATTCCTGTTCAAAGAAGAGATGTACGCCACCTCCTCGGCAGACAGGCTGAAATCGTCAATATGGATGTTGTCGGCCAACCGTTGCGGGTTTTTCGACTTGGCAAGCGGGATGCAGCCCCGCTCCACATTCCAGCGCAATACAATCTGTGCAAGGCTCTTCTGATACTTTTGCATCAGTGCCGTAAAATGTTCCTCTGGAATCTTTCCTATAGCAATATCCATCAGCGGAGAATAGGTCATCAGCTGGATGCCATTCCGTTCTGCATATTCTACATCTTCCACTTTCGTCCCGATAGGCGAGATATAAATTTCGTTGATGGCAGGCATCACGCCACTTGTCTCTTTTAGTCTTTCAATATGCCTGATATGGAAATTCGAGCAGCCAATATACCTTATCACACCTTCTTTCTGAAGTGCGACCAGAGTCTGCCAAATTTCCTCGTAATAATCCTGATAAGGATAGTGTATCAGCACGGAGTCCAGATAGTCTGTCTGCATCTCGCGTAACGACACTTGTACCTTTTCACGGACTATTTCATCTACCGTATGACGCTGCATCACGGGCGTATAGCGATTGAAGAACTTCCCCGCCAATGGCTCATCAGTGTATGCGGTGTTGTTGGATATCTTCGTTTGCAGAAATACATCTTCACGCTTGATTTTTCCGCCTTTTACTGCCAGTCCTATTCCGGTTTCCCCTCGATAGTCATCAGCGGTATCAATGATGTTATAGCCCAAGGCCACAGCTTCTTCCATATTTCTGGCCATTGCCTCTCCCTGTAGCGGGAAGGTGCCAAGCCCCACCTTCGAAACCGGCTTACCGCTTGCGGTTACTAATTTTTGCATATACTTTATTATGTAAGATTCGTTTGAAAGTTTCTCTCTCTGATTTTGTCAATGCCGCGGTATAGATGATGATGGCAAGTACCGCCTCTGTCCCTAATAGCAGAACAATAAATCGTGCCCACCCTTGTACCATAAAATGATTGATGCATAATGGATACAGAACACTTAATACCGTCACAATTCCCACGGGGAGATACACCTGTTTCAGCAGGTCGGCATACCTATATGGTACATAATTGTGAATGACAATCCACGTGGTTAATTGCTGAAGTGAGTTTGTTATAAAGATGGCAATAAATGCCCAATAAGGCGGTAATCCCATTTTAAACAGAACATAAGTCAGTGGCAGCGACAGAATCATCAGCGTCCCGCCAATCACATTGCCCACACCCAGTCTTCCGATGGCGTGATAGGGCATCAGCGATGCAGTATGCAGGGAAGACACCAGACCCGTTATCAATACAATGATTGAAAAGATATTGGTATAATCCGGAACATTATCGCCAAGCCAGACGTGTAATATGAAGTCTATTTCAAAGCACAGAGGAACCACCATTGCCAGCATCAGCAGATAGGAGAATTTGGCGGTTCGAAATGTAAGACTGTACATATCGGCATACTTTCCTTCTGCGCAGTATTTGATGACCTGCGGACGTGATGCTAACAGGAAATTAGTCACAAACTGCGTCACCGCAGTTGAAATCTGTTGGGTGACACCTCTCGCAGCGTTGACAATTGGGCCAAAGAACATGTTCAGCACAATACTGATGCCCTGTCCCTGACTCACGCTGGCGACGCTGCCAAAAAGTTCCCATCCCATGTATCCCAACAGACGCTTGTACAAACTGCCGCCTTTCACCAAACGGAAACGACATTCCGGATACTTCTTGCGAGTATATAACTGATAGAATAAAAAAACAATGATTCCATTCAGCATCAGCAGAAACGCATATACTATCAGTTTGTCGTGAGATGTCACTCCTATCAGGAACGCAATCAGTAATTTCACGGCAGCATCATACAGTCCCAAATAGGCATATATCGACATCTTTTCGTGACTGATGATAGAGGCTGAGAACGGCACCTGAATGAAGTTGAAGGCAGTGGTTACTATTGATGCTTGCAGTACCCAGAAAGCTGCCGTCATCCTGCCGTCAGGAATCACCAGTTTGTTATATAGCAGCCATAATCCTATTGTTTCTCCAAAGATAACTACCAGTATGGCTACAGCGATATGCAGGTTTAGTGCCGACGAGAATGTCTTGTTCAGTTTCTCCTGGTCGCCAAGTCCCAAGTCGTATGTCAAAAAACGGCTTGTGGATGCGCCTAAAGCCCCACCAAGGAAAACCATGATGGTCACGACTCCACCCACGACATTATAAATGCCGTAGTCGCTGGCTCCCAGTGTCGCCAATATGACACGAGAAGTGTATAGCGATACCACCATCACCAATATCATCCTTATATAAAGGAAGATAGTGTTCTTGGCTATCCTTTTATTGACACTCTGTTCGGGCATAGATGTTTCCGGTCTGATTATTTGTTCAACTTTTCTTCTATCGAGTCCACAAACTCACCAACATCTTCCCAGGACATCATTTCCTTGGCGGAGAATTTCAGGC
>ERZ842401.7062-NODE-7062-length-11664-cov-3.934103_pt1 | contig 11664 bp, 7 predicted proteins | sample MGYA00521270_ERZ842401 | MGnify/ENA primary metagenome ERZ842401 (study PRJEB31892, sample SAMEA3878208) | bioreactor metagenome | biome: Moose rumen | place: Sweden | collected 2011-10 | study: EMG produced TPA metagenomics assembly of the PRJEB12797 data set... | reverse complement strand
CAACCTAAAGTTTCAGTCAGAAAAATCAGTCAAAATAAAAATAGAGGTTGATACCAAACCGCCTATGAATTTTGAAACAGAACATAAATACTTGCAATTGCCATACACTATTATAATAAGATGTTTCACTTTGCCAGACCTTTATGCAGGAAAAATGCACGCTCTTGCATTTAGGCATTGGCACAACCGTGTAAAAGGTCGCGATTGGTACGATTTTGAATGGTATGTGCGTTATAAGATACCGCTTGATTTTAAACATTTACAAGAACGAATCAAAGAATTTAACAACAAAGAAATGACGAAAGAAGAATTTCAAACGGTTCTGAAACAAAGGCTTGCTACCACAGACATTGAAAGCGTAAAAAACGATGTTCGTCCCTTTGTTGTTAATCCAAAAGAACTTGACATTTGGACTAACGACTATTTTTTGCAATTAGCAGATAGAATAATATACAAATAATTGATAATGAACAAATTAACATACATATTATTTTTAATTGTTTTAGTTTTTTGTGTTGTTGACACCACAGCGCAGGAGCCGCCAAAAATCGTAAAGCACGGCAACGCCTTTCAATTGATTGTAAACGACGAACCATTTCTTATGCGTGCAGGCGAACTCGGAAATTCTAACGCATCAACTAAGGAATATTTTGAAAAAAACGTTGTACCTAACCTTCTGAAACAGAACATCAACACAGCACTTATTCCCGTATATTGGGATTTAATAGAACCACAGGAAGGCAAATTCGACTTTTCACTTGTTGGCGATATAATCAAAATTTCTGACGCTAACAATCTGAAAATCGTATTTTTATGGTTCGGAGCATGGAAAAATTCGATGTCGTGCTACGTACCGTCATGGGTTAAAAAAGATGTAAAACGGTTTCCAAGAGCCGAAAGCAAAGACGGCATACCTCAGGAAATCTTGTCGCCGTATGCAAAAGAAAACCTCGACATGGACAAAAAAGCGTTTTGCAAACTCTTGGAATTTATCAAGCAAAACGATAAAAATCAGACGGTTGTGATGATTCAGGTGGAAAACGAAATCGCAATGCTGCCCAATGCTCGCGACTACTCCAAAACAGCAACTTCAGCATGGAAATCAACCGTTCCGTCAGTGCTTATGGACTACCTCAGAACGCACAAAAATACACTCACCGACAGCATAAAAAAATACTGGAACGGCAACCTAACCGGCAGTTGGGAAAGTGTTTTCGGCAAGAGCATTTACGCCGAGGAAATTTTTACGGCATGGAGTTATGCCGTTTATACTCAAGAAATTGCAAAGGCAGGAAAGAAAATTTACAATCTACCTATGTACGTCAACTGCGCCCTCAACCGTCCGGGCAAAAAACCGGGCGAATATCCTTCAGGTGGTCCCCTACCTCATCTGATTGACATTTGGAAAGCAGGCGCACCGTCAATTGAAATGCTCAGCCCCGACATTTATTTTGGTGATTTCAAGAAGTGGACGTCAGCCTACTACCGTACCGACAATCCATTCTTTGTACCTGAACATCAATACGATGCAACGGCTGGCGCAAAAGCGTTATATGCTTTTGGCGAATATCAAGGCTTAGGTTTTTCGCCGTTTTCAGCAGAGACCAAACAGGCTGAATTTATGCCGCCTGTTTTGGGTGTTACAATAGAAAAAACTAAAAAAAAGGGAAGTCTGACGGAACTTCCTGCGGCTTACAACCTTATAAAGTGTGCTGAAAAATACATCATCGAAGCCAACGGATCCGACCGTATGCGTGGTTTCTTATTAGATACTATCAATCAGCGAGATACAGTAACAATTGGCGGTTATAAGATTGTCGCCAAACATGATTACACCCTCGGTTGGAGCGTAGGCGCAAGGCTTCCAAACTGGAACACAGAAGGCGCAATTTTGGTCAACACCGCTTTAGACGAGTTTGTGCTAATAGGTTCGGGCGTTGTGCTAAATTTTCTCGACAACGGTAAACAACGTGTCGGAATCCTTGAAATTCAGGAGATTGCAACCGACGGCAGCGGACGGACAATCCGTTATCTCAACGGCGACGAATCGCATCAAGGTCGACATGTGAGAATCCCAGACGGCGAATGGGGAATACAAAAATTCAAACTTTACAGATACTAAAACATGAAAAAATTAATTGCAACTTTCATCTTATTCACAACGTTGTTGCCGTGCGTTCTCGCTCAGGTAGGTAGTTTTGTGGATTTTGAGGACAACGGCGGACTGCTGATTGTCTCACAAGGCAACGCGCCAACTATCAGTGTTGATGCAAACGAATACAAAGGCGTGTCAATTGCCGTCAACAACCTATGCAACGACATTTTCAACGTGTCGGGCGTTAAACCACAAGTTAACCAACAAGGCGGCAAAATCGTTGTCGGTACAATAGATAAGTCGCAATACATCAAGGATTTGATAAAAAGGCAAAAACTTGACGGCTCACAACTTCAAGGCAAATGCGAAAAGTACATCCTAACCACAATTGACGGCACAGTAATAATCGCCGGCAGCGACATGAGGGGTACAATCTACGGCATTTACGAACTTTCAAAACAAATCGGCGTGTCGCCTTGGTACTGGTGGGCTGACATCGCAATCGAAAAACACGACAAAATCTACATCAAAAAAGGTTCATTCACCGATGGCGAACCCGCTGTGCGCTACCGTGGAATTTTCCTCAACGACGAGGCACCATGCCTTAGCAATTGGGTCAAGGAAAAATTTCCAGATTCTGAATGTCCGTCAGCCAATCCTGACCTTGCAAAAGGCATGAATCACAACTTTTATAGCAAGGTTTTTGAATTGCTTCTGCGTCTGAAAGCCAACTATATGTGGCCTGCCATGTGGGGCAACGCTTTCTATGCCGACGACAATCTCAACAGCAAAACAGCATCAGAAATGGGCATCATCATGGGCACTTCGCACCATGAACCAATGGCAAGAAACCATCAAGAATGGGCAAGAAATCGCAAGGCTAACGGACCGTGGGATTATGAAAAGAATCAGAAAGTTATCGACCAATTTTTCCGCGAAGGAATCCGCCGCACCAAAGACAACGAAGACATCATAACAATCGGTATGCGTGGCGATGGCGACGCTCCGATGGGCGGCAAAGAAGGACACGACGACGAATATGAACGTCAAGTTGATAAAAACAAAAAACTGATGGAGCGTATTTTCAACAATCAGCGCAAAATAATCGCTCAAGAAACAGGCAAACCAGCCTCTCAACGTCAGCAGGTTTGGGCGTTGTACAAAGAGGTTCAGGATTTTTATGACGCAGGGCTTAAAGTGCCTGATGACGTGATAATCCTTGTCAGCGATGACAATTGGGGCAACATACGCCGCGTTCCTGACACTCAGCACAAAGGCGGTTGGGGAATTTATTATCATGTTGACTACGTAGGCGCACCACGCAACTCCAAATGGCTGAACGTTACACAAACTCAACAAATGTTTGAACAACTTTTGCTTGCATACGACTTTGGAATCGATAAACTTTGGATTCTCAACGTCGGAGACCTCAAGCCAATGGAATATCCGATTCAACTTTTCTGCGACATGGCGTACAGACCAAAGTCTTACAATCTTCAAAACGTTACCGACCACACCGAAAACTTCTTTGAGAAAGTTGTGGGCAAAGACTTGTCCAAGGAAGCGGCACGAATTTACAACCGAAATTGTCAGTACATGGCTCGTGTAACGCCCGAAATGCTTGATGTCAACACTTACAATGTCCAAACTGGTGAGTTTAGGCAAGTTACCGACGAGTATTTGCGTCTTGAGACAGAGGCACTTCGTCTATACCTTCAACTTCCTGAAAAATACAAAGACGCTTATTATCAATTGGTTCTGTTCCCCGTTCAAGCAATGGCGAACCTTTATGACATGTATTACGCTCAAGCAATGAACCGTTATTGTGCCGTCAACAACGACCCCGATGCGAACTATTGGGCTGATAAGGTGTCGGAATGTTTCAAACGCGATTCTCTGCTTTGCACTCAATACAACAACGACCTCGCCAACGGCAAATGGCATAACATGATGATTCAAAAGCACATAGGCTACAAAAGTTGGAACGACAACTTTCCACACGAGATGTTGCCCGAAACAAAACGCATAAACCAAAGCACTGACGGAGGTTTCGTTTTTGAACCAAGCAATGGTTATGTTTCGATGGAGGCAGAACATTTCTACGAGGCAAAGTCTGACGGTGATGTCAAGTGGGAAGTTTATCCGTATTACGGACGCACACGTAGCGCAGTTGCCTTGACACCATACACAAAGCCAGTCGGCAATTCGTCGCTGACATATCGTTTCAAGTTGCCAGAGGGTTATGCTGACTCAATAAAAGTACACGTAATTGTAAAGTCAACACTTGATTTTCAGAACAGAGGCGGACACGAATACACGGTTTCAGTTGATGGTCAGGTGGTTAAGACTGTTAATTTCAATCACGACCTTCTCGACAAGCAACCATACGCCTACACCTCTTTCTATCCGACAGTAGCACGCCGCGTAGTAGAAAAAATAGTTGGTTTCAAGGTTGACAAATCTAACTATCACACGCTAACAATCACGCCAAAACACTCTGGAATTGTATTCGAGAAATTTGTGATAGATTTTGGCGGCTACAAAGGTGAATACCTTTTTGGCAAAGAAAGCGAAGTGAAAAAGAATTGAAAAAAAAAGAATTAAATATTATGAGAAGAAAATTTTTAGTAGCAGCGTTGATGTCGTTGACAATGTCGGTTACATCGGCATACGCACAAGATTGGCAAGGTACATGGGCCACTGCTGTTGAATGGACAGGTAAAGGCGATATGCCCAGAGAAAGCCTTTCCAATAGGTCGGTGCGTCAGATAATACATGTTTCGACAGGTGGCGACATCATACGCTTGCAACTTTCCAACGTGTTTGGTTCGTCAGACACCGAAATTAAGTCGGTGTATATTGCCAACGCTGGACAGGCGCAGCAGATAGATATAAAATCTGCTAAATATCTAACTTTCAATGGTAAGAAAAATGTAGTAATTCCCCAAGGTGGTAGTCTTTACTCCGATGAAATTTCATTTAACCTTAAGCCGTTGCAACTCTTGAGCATCACAATCAACTATGGCGACAAGACACCCGAAAACGCAACTTCGCACCGTGGTTCGCGTACCACGTCTTACATAATTGCAGGCGAAAGTAAACCCAAAACAAATTTTGATACGCCACAGGAAAAAGTTGACCATTGGTACAATATTGCCGCAATTGATGTAAAAACTACTCAAAAATTTCCTGTAATTGCTTGTCTTGGCAATAGCATAACTGATGGACGCGGCACAACTACTAACAAACAAAACCGTTGGACTGACTTTCTTGCCGAATCGCTTGGTGGCAAGGTGGGCGTATTGAATCTTGGTATTGGAGGTAACGCTGTAATCAAAGGCGGACTCAGTGAACCTGCACTTAAACGTTTTGACCGCGACATCCTTGGTCAGGCTGCTGTTTCATCGTTGATAATTTTTGAAGGTGTCAACGATATTGGAGGTGCAAAGAAAAATTCGGAGGAATGTGCTGATGGACTTATTGCGGCATACCTCGAAATGATGACAAAAGCGCATAACAAGGGTATCAAGGTTTATTTTGGAACTATAACGCCTTTTAAGGGCAACGACTATTACACAATTTTTCATGAGGCGGCTCGCCAGTATGTCAACGAATGGATTCGTAATTGCAAGGAGTGCGATGGCATTATCGACTTTGACGCACTTGTGCGCGACCCAAATGACCCCGCCAAAATCAAAGCCGAATACAGCGACGATTGGTTACATCTCAATCCAAAAGGTTATGAGGCTATGGGAAAATTGGCAGCAGAAAAAATAAAATAAATGAATTTAATTACTAAATAATTATGAAAGAACAAATTACTGATAACGAAGCAAAAGGTTTCTATAAACTTTCGTGGCTACAGCGTATAGGTTTTGGCTCTGGCGACTTGGCACAAAACCTAATTTTTCAGACGGTAGCTTGTTATCTTATGCTTTACCTAACCACAGTACTGAAAATCAATGCAGCTTTTGTCAGCGGACTTATTCTAACTGTTAGGCTTATCGACTGTTTTTGGAGTCCTATTGTAGGGCGTTATATCGACAATCATAATCCAAAATTAGGTAAGTATCGCACCTACTTGCTTTATGGTGGCATTCCACTTACAATAGCCGCTTGTCTGTTGATGTTGCCTCAAGCCGCCACTTGGGATATGAGTTTGAGGTTGGTTTATGCAACGGTAAGTTACACATTGTTGAGCATGATATATTCGGTGGTCAACATTCCGTATGGTTCTATTATGGCGAGTATGACCCGCGACAACGACGAAGTGCTCATTCTCACTTCAACCCGTATGGTCTGCGCCAACATCGGTCAAATTATTGTGCAAGCTGGTTTCCCAATAGGACTTGCAATTTGTGTTCATTCGGCCATCAATTGGGAGCAAGCTGTATTTATGGCAATTGGTACAATTCCAGCGTTCATCATATTGCCATCGTTGCCCTTTTTGAAAATGTTGCTTGGTAAAAAAGGATTGTATTATACGCTATTGGCAATTGGATTGGTTGGATTTATGATTTTGTTTTGCATTGGCAAGTTTGGAGATGTTAAGAGTAGCACATTGATTGTTCAAATTGCCAAAATTATGACAGGAGTAGGATTACTCGTTGGTTCGCTCATGTGGGCATTAGTTCCAGAAGTAATCACCGAATCGGAATACCGCACTGGCAATCGTCCCGCTGCTACGGTTAATGCACTTGCTGGAGTGGCTTTTAAAGCAGGTTTTTCAATTGCAGGTTGGATTACGCCTTTGGTAATGGGATTTATTGGATTTAATTTTGCAGAGGAGAAATCGGCACTGCCAACCGAGCCTTTCGCATGGTTCACTGTTACTTGTATTTTTGCGATTGTAGGTTTTATTTTGCTTGTACTTTGTTTTAAGGGTAGCAAAGAAAACATTGCTACAACGCCCGAAAAGCCTGTTTCGTTTGGCGAGATGTGGCAAGAGTTTAAGGCTAACAAGTGTCTTCAATTAGTGCTTAGCATATTTGTAGTTGTATTTTTGGCATCGTTTATTAGTGCCCCCGTCAACGCCTATTACACCGAACTTGGCAAATATTCAGCTACCGCGCAAAATGCAATTTTAGTTTTCACTTGCATTATTCCTGCAGTGCTTCTCGTCGTTGTAGGGCTTCTTATTCGCAAGTATTCATTAACAGATGAAAGGCTCGACGAGATGAGCCGTGAAATCGAAACTCGACGTAAATAACTATTGATAATGAATAAGATATTGACATTAGCCGCTACAGCAATGCTGTTGGCATCGTGTGGCGGTTCTTCCAATAAAACCGAAAGCAGTACTATTTCGCTTGCAAAAGCTTACGAAAACTGTTGGTACACTGGTGTTAGTGTAAACCAGTGGGAATGTACCTCTGACAACAACCCTCAAACCAAAGATTGGGATGTTATTGTTAACAATTTCAACTGGGTGGTTGCCGAAAATTGTATGAAATGCGAAGTAATTCATCCAGCGCAAAATAGTTACGATTTCACACTCGCCGATGAGTTTGTAAACAAAGCAAATGCCGCAGGACTTAAAGTGATGGGGCATTGTTTAATTTGGCATTCGCAGTGTGCTAAGTGGTTTCATTATGATAGTGATGGCAAACTTGTAAGTGCCGATACACTTAAAGCACGAATGAAGGAACATATCACAACAATTGTAAAACATTTCAAGGGTAGAGTTTGCGCTTGGGACGTTTGCAACGAGTGTTTTGAGGACGATGGTTCGTTTCGTAATAGTCTGTTTTACCAAATCTTGGGCAGCGAATTTATACCTCTTGCTTTCCAATATGCTCACGATGCTGATCCTGATATTGAGTTGTATTACAACGATTTTTCGATGAACAAAGCAACCAAAGTGGAAGCTGTAGCCAATTTTTTTGCACCGTTAATAAAAGATGGGTTACCGATAAATGCAATTAATATGCAGGGGCATATCATCTTGGAAGATGGTGCAAACAATATCATACGCGATTATGCACATTCTATTGATGTAATCAAGTCTATCGGCGTAAAAACTGGGTTTTCGGAACTTGATCTTTCTGTATTGCCAAATCCATTTGGGTTTTCGGGTGCAAATGTGAGTGATAAGTTTGCTTATCGTCCTGAAATGGATCCGTATATTGAAGGTTTTCCTACAGAGCGACAGGAAGAAGTTGATAATTTTTGGGTGGAATTTTACAAAATGTTGCTCCAAAATAAGGAAGCAATTACAAGGGTTAATTTTTGGTGTTTAAATGATGGTAATTCTTGGCGTAACGATTTCCCAATTCGTGGACGCAAAGACTATGCTACGCTCTTTGATCGCCAAAACAACCCTAAGCCTACTATTGAAAAATTGATTAAACTTGTTGAATAATAAAGCATTATAATTATGGCAAAAAAAAGATATTTGTTTTCTGCCGACTATATGGCAGACCCCGCAGCTCATGTTTTTGATGGCAAATTATTTGTCTATCCATCCCATGACTGGGAGGCTCACGCCGCTGAAGATGATGATGGCGGACATTTTCAGATGAAAGACTATCATGCTCTTTCTATTGATGGCGACCCAATGATTGGCAAAGTTAATGACCATGGAGTTATCTTCGATGTAAAGGATGTGCCGTGGGCAGAAAAACAATTGTGGGATAGCGATGTAGTTGAGAAAAATGGCAAATATTACTACATTTTCTCTGCTAAAGGTTATGATGGAGTTTTCCGTCTTGGAGTTGCCGTGGCAGACAAGCCAGAAGGTCCTTTTGTCCCTCAGCCGCAGCCTATCCGTGGTTCATTTTCAATTGACCCATGTGTGTTTAAAGATGAAGATGGCACAATTTACACATATTTTGGTGGTCTTTGGGGTGGTCAACTTCAATGGTGGCAACCTTTTGCGCAAGGTTTTGAACCTATTCACGGTAAGCATGGCGACGAAAACGGTCTTGTTGATATGGGGTCGGCACCCACTCGCAATGGAGAACTTTTTGCTAAGCCTGATATGCCAGCATTGCCAAGTTTTGTTGTAAAAATGAGCGATGATGTGTTGCAGTTTGCAGAGGCTCCGCGTCGTGTTGTGATTGTTGACAATGACGGTAATCCACTCAAAGCAAGCGACCCGCATCGTTTCTTTGAAGCCTCATGGATGCACAAGTATAATGGAAAATATTATTTTTCGTATTCTACTGGTGATAGTCATTTTCTTTGCTATGCCATTGGCGATAATCCTTACGGACCGTTTACTTATCAAGGCGTAATACTCACTCCTGTTGTTGGTTGGACTACACATCACGCTATTGCTGAGTTTAACGGCAAATGGTATCTTTTCCATCACGATAGTGTACCGTCTGACGGTAAAACTTGGCTTCGCTCTCTTAAAGTTTGTGAATTGCAATACGACAAAGACGGTAAAATTATTACGATTGAAGGGTTGGATAAGTAAATTGAAAATTGAAAATTCAAAATTGAAGCGGCGAATGTTTGTGTAAAAATACATTCGCCGCTTTTCAATTTTTAATTTTCAATTTTTTTCTGTTAATTTAAAATACCTAATCATTGAGAGTAGATTGTCGGACATTTCGGCAAGGTTTCTACAATTGGATGCTACTTCTTCGCTAAGTGCAGCGACATGTTGGGTACTTGAATTGAAAGTTTGTATGCCAGTGTTGATTTGTTCAGAACTATTGGCTTGTTCGCCCGAAGCTATTGCAATCTCCTTTACAAGTGTTGTTGTTCGCTCTATTTCTGGCAATACTCTCGAAAATGCATCTCCAGTCTGTTTGGCAACGGTTTGACCTTCTGTGCTAACAGCATCAATGCTTTTGGCTGCATCGGCACATTTTTCGGCAAGTTTGCGCACCTCGGCAGCCACTACGGCAAATCCTTTTCCGTGTTCGCCTGCGCGTGCAGCTTCAACTGCGGCGTTGAGCGCAAGGATGTTGGTTTGGAATGCAATTTCGTCGATGAAAGAAATTTTATCGGCAATATCGTTCATCAACGTAACGGTTTTGTTGGCAGCAGTCATGCAGTTTTGAATGGTTTCGCTGTTTGATTCTGCAATGTGGCGTGTTTCGTTGGCGTTATCGCTGTTTTGACGAATGCTATCTACAATTTCTTCTACTGACGATGATATTTCTTCTGATGATGCTGCTTGTTTATTAGCATTTTCTGTCATTTCTTGACTTGCGCGATTCATTTCGTTGGCATATTCTGATATTGATGCAGCAGTTTTAGAAATGTTGCTTACAATGTCGCGCATATTGGAGTTGAGGTTGTAAATGGCATTGTTAAATTGGCTTATTTCGTCTTGAAACTCCATTTTGTCTATTTTGACATTGAGGTTGCCGTCTGAAATAGCTGTTACGGTGCTGATTCCTTGCAGGATAGGATTAACTATGTTAGAGATAATCATCCTTGAAAAAATGAATATTAGTATTAACGATACCAAAATTCCAACTATAATGCCGATTCGCATTGACGAAAGGCTTGATTCTATGTTTATTGTTGTTTGGCTAACATTTTTGTCGGCGTTATCTTGTAACATCACAGTTAAATCGTATAATTGGAATCCTAATTTGTCAAGTTCTTCCATTGATTGGTATGTTTTGTCGTTGTTGTCGGCATAATCATACACAATTTCCGAAAAATTATTCTTGAGGTTAGACGAATTGTTTTGGTCGGTTTGTGGTAGATATTGTTGCAATTTTTGGAAATTTCTACCACATTCTTCAAAGTTGGATATGTTGGTTAGTTTTCCATTGCTATCTTTCAGTAGCGAACATTGGAGCAATCTCATGTTTCTTTCCAGAAGCAATTGTGCTTGAGGATTGTTTATATGTTGCTGCATTTGCTCAATGTCTTTCAACATTGCATTGAGCATTTCGTTAAGTTGTTGCTCTTGTTCAAGACGTTTAGAGTTGTAATTATAAGTAAGTTTGTATTTTTCGATTACTTGTTTGGTAACTTGCTCGGCATCTGCTACCACTTTTAGCATTTCTGATGCGTCTTTGTCGTTGTTATGCGAGATTAATTGTTTGAGAGAATCACAGCATTGTAATGCTTTTTGAAAACATTCCAAGTCTTCGTTGTAATCGGTTTCTTGGCGTTTTAGTACAAAATATATAGCGTTTACGACGGCAGTGTTGGTTTGCTCGTCTACTTGTTCGCTTAGGTTGAGTTCCTCTAAGTACATTTTGCGTAGGTTTTCTGCCTGGCGGTTGATTATGGTGGCTCGTACAAATATTAATACCGCAATTAAAAATAACGGCAGAAAAATTGCGCCAATGGCTATTAAAGTTTGCTGTTTTAGCGACTTTAAATGCGTAATCTTGTTTAATAATCCCATATTTCCGAAGGATTTTGTTAATTTTTAATTATTGTTGTATTGCAAAAAAAATACCTTTTTTTGTCGTGATACTAATATATTTTTTTTTGTAACACATAAATTTAGTAAAAAAAATGTCCTAACAATATATATTTGTTATGTTTTTTGTGGTTGTCGATGTTATATTGTAAATATAATTGTTATTTGTAAAAATCTTAAATTAAGATTCGAAGTGCAATTTCCATACGCAACGTAACTATACTTTATG
>ERZ842401.7061-NODE-7061-length-11664-cov-4.655095_pt1 | contig 11664 bp, 6 predicted proteins | sample MGYA00521270_ERZ842401 | MGnify/ENA primary metagenome ERZ842401 (study PRJEB31892, sample SAMEA3878208) | bioreactor metagenome | biome: Moose rumen | place: Sweden | collected 2011-10 | study: EMG produced TPA metagenomics assembly of the PRJEB12797 data set... | reverse complement strand
TCTTATTGCCGCCATAACTGTATTTGTCGTAGCTTTCATTGTTCTATTTTTCACTAAAATTGAAGAGCCAGAACAAGATGGCGAAACCGCCGATGCAGAGACAGCAGTTCAGCAAGTAGAGAAAAAGCATGGCGCATTCTCATTCCGCCACTTCAACCTGGGTATCCTCGCCATTTTCCTTTATATGGGACTGGAAGTTGGACCCCCAACCTACGCACTGCAATACCTCACTGCCGACACTCCCGAGACCATAACAAAGAAAGTGGAGATACTTAACAACAAACAACTATCACCCGAACAAGCCTCTATTGCCTACCATAGTTTGACAACCAACTACGACAGCATCATGGCTCTCAAAAAGGATGTTTATCCTGCCACCAAAGAAGGCATAGCCGACTCTATTGCTGTAAAGGATTTAGAAGAAGACATCAATACTACTGTCGAGCACATCGAAAACGGCACACTTTCGGCCGAAATCCAAAAAGAAGAAGAGCCAGGAGTAATGATGAACGCAACAATCGCTGGAGGCATTGTGGCAATCTACTGGTTCCTGATGCTTATTGGGCGATTCATTGGTGGCATGATTGGTGCAAAGGTAAGTAGCCGCAAGCAGGTTTCCATCTGCGCAATAATGGCAATAATCTTACTATTGCTTGGTATCTTATTGCCCAAAGATATCACTTTCAACATGCCTGGCATCGACTGGGGCAAAATGTCGATTGTTTGGGGAAAGACTCCAATTGGAATTATTTTCTTCGTGCTTGTAGGACTTTTCACATCTGTGATGTGGGGTGGTATTTTCAACATGTCGGTTGAAGGTCTTGGCAAATACACCAGCATTGCTTCTGGCGCATTTATGACAATGGTGTTTGGTGGCGGCATACTAATCCCTTTGCAAGGTTGGGTTGCCGATATATCAAACAGCTATATCATAAGCTATATTATCCCTCTTGCCTGTGCCGCCTACATCCTCTTCTATGCATTAATAGGCAGCAGACCGGTAAAGCTCGACACACAAGCAGCAAAAGCCGAATAAATAATTTAACCAAATAGTTTTTAAAGGGCATTGAGCATCACTCAATGCCTTTTTTTCGTTTTTTTCGCACAAAATCGAAAATTTTCTTGCACATTATTAAAATATATAGTAATTTCGTGACGTAATATATACATATATAATATATACTTATGATAGATGACAAATTGATGACTCGTGCGGCCAACAACATCCGAATTCTTGCTGCCGCAATGGTTGAGAACGCCAAGTCGGGACACCCGGGCGGCGCAATGGGTGGAGCCGACTTCGCCAATGTGCTTTACAGCTCATTCCTCGTTCATGACCCCGACGACCCGTGCTGGTTCGCGCGTGACCGCTTCTTCCTCGACCCAGGCCACATGTCGCCCATGCTCTATGCCACCCTGTTCATGACAGGCAAATACAGCATCGACGACCTCAAAGCGTTCCGCTCGTGGGGAAGCATCACCCCTGGTCACCCCGAGCTTGACGTGGAGCACGGCGTGGAGAACACCAGCGGTCCATTGGGACAAGGCCACGTGATGGCAGTGGGATGCGCCATTGCCGAACGCTTCATCGTGGCACACTTCAGCGAGGTGTTTGCCCATAAGACCTACGCCTTCATCAGCGATGGCGGCGTGCAGGAGGGCATCTCGCAAGAGGCGGGACGATTGGCAGGCGTGCTCGGACTCAGCAACCTCATCATGTTCTACGACAGCAACTCGGTGCAGCTTTCCACTATGTGCGACGCCGTGAGCTGCGAGGACACAGCTATGAAATACCGCGCCTGGAATTGGAACGTCATCGAGATTGACGGCACCGACCCTGTAGCCATCGCCGACGCCATCGCCCTGGCACAGCAGGAGACCGAGCGCCCCACCCTAATCATCGGCAAGACAATCATGGGACGCGGATGCGTGACCGACGACGGCACCAACTTCGAAGGTCAATGCAGCACCCACGGCAACCCCTTGAGCAAGTCGGGAGCCAGCTTCGAGAAGACCATTGAGAACCTGGGCGGCGACGCCAATAACCCCTGGCAGGTGTTCCCCGAGGCAGCAGAGCTATATGCCAACCGTGCCAAGCAGCTGCGCGCCATCGTTGCCGAGCGCAAAGCCAAAGAACAAGCCTGGCGCGACGCCAACCCCGAGAAGGCTGCACAACTCGAGCGTTATATAAAAGGTGAAGTCGATGCCATCGACTATGCCGCCATCGAGCACAAGCCAGGTCTCGCCACACGCGCCTCGAGCGCCAATGTGCTGGGAGCACTGGCACAAGGCGTGGGCAACATGATAGTGTCGAGCGCCGACCTCGCCAATAGCGACAAGACCGACGGCTTCCTCAAGAAGACCAAAGCCTTCACCCGTGGCGACTTTGATGGAGCATTTCTGCAAGCCGGCGTGAGCGAGCTCGCCATGACAGCCCTCATCAACGGCATCGCCCTGCACGGAGGCATGATTGCAGCCTGTGGCACGTTCTTCGTCTTCAGCGACTACATGAAACCCGCCGTGCGTCTCTCGGCACTGATGGAGCTGCCGGTGAAGTTCATCTGGACCCACGACGCATTCCGCGTGGGCGAAGACGGTCCCACCCACGAGCCAGTGGAGCAAGAGGCACAGATACGCCTCATGGAGGAGCTCAAGAACCACAGCGGCCGCAACAGCGTGCTGGTGCTGCGCCCCGCCGACAGCGCCGAGTGCACTGTGGCGTGGAAGATGGCGATGGAGAACACCCACACTCCAACCGCCCTAATCCTCTCGCGCCAGAACATCCCCGACCTGCCCTCGCAGCGCGGCGAGGACTATGCGGCACGCTACAACGACGCCCTGCAAGCCCAAAAGGGAGCATACATATTATATAAAGACGACAATCCCGAAATTGTGCTCGTGGGCAACGGCTCGGAGGTCTCAACGCTGGTCGAGGCCGCCAATCTCATCAAGGCAGAACAAGATTTCAAGGTGCAGATAGTTTCTATTCCATCCATAGGACTTTTCAAAAACCAGCCCGAGGAATACCAAAACGAGGTGATTCCACCCGAGCTCCCCGCCTTCGGACTCACCGCCGGATTGCCCTCAACTTTGCAAAGTGTGGTGAAAAATGGCGATGTTTTTGGACTTGACCACTTCGGAGCTTCGGCACCTTACAAGATTTTGGACGAAAAATTTGGCTTTTCACCCCAAAATATCGCTTCAGAAATCCAAAAAACCCTCAAAAAACGCAAAAAATGACCTTTTTTTGAAGATTTTTTTGGTAAAATGATTAATATTCAAAAAAAAAGCTGTATATTTGCACAATGTTTTGATAAGGTATATAATTTATTTTAGTGTTTAACAAATAAAAATTTTTATTTAAAAAAACGTAAGTCTATGAAAAAGATTACATTACTTGCATGTGCATGTGCTCTTTTCTTGGCCCCTGCAGTTAACGCTCAGGAGGTACAGTACGTTGAGGATCCAGCTCAAGGCTACATCTTCAATCGTATGCAAGACAACTGGTTCATCCAGGCTGAAGGCGGTGTAGGCGTTATGATGTCTTACAGAGACGCTCAAATGAAGCTCGGTAAGCGTATAATGGCTCCCAAGGCTAATTTGTTCATCGGTAAGTGGTTCTCTCCACTGTTGGGTGTTCGCATCGGCGGTCACTTCGAGCAGATGAAGGGTGCTACCGACAACACTCGCGCTATTGGTTACCGTACCGACATGGCTGACCAAATGAAGGATGATGCAATGAGTGGCATCCAAGGACAGAAGTTCAACCGCATCGGTGTTACCGGTGACGTTCTGTTCAATGTTACCAACTGGATTTGCGGTTATCGTCCCGGTCGTTTCTACAACGCCACAATCTATGCTGGTGCTTCTACTAGCTGGAACTACTACAATGACAAGGCCGACGGCTCTGGCAGCTGGAAGTATTGTGGCGACCAGAACGGCAAGGAAGGTATGCACAGCCGTAACTTCGCACTCCAGGCTGGTTTGCTCAACAGCTTTGCTATTGGCAAGCACGTTGACATCCTCCTCGACCTCCGTTTCGACATGATTCAGGAGCACGTTGATGGTGGTGGTCACAAGACTTGGATTGAGTACCCAAGCGCTATGCTCGGTCTCGCTTACAAGTTTGGTAAGACTGAGTGGAATGCTCCAGTTGTTCCTATCTGCCCACAGGTACGTGACAACAGCGCTGAGCTCGATGCTCTTCGCAACAAGCTCGCTCAGGCCAACGCTAAGATCCGCGACCTCGAGAACCAGCTCAACGACTGCTTGAACTGGAAGAAGAACCACAAGTGTGGCAGCACTCCAAGTCCCGTATCTAAAGAGGCTCCTCTGGCTACCATCTACTATCCAAGAGGTAAATCTTACATCACTCCAGTACAAATGGAAGTTGTTGACGCAGTTGCCGACGTAATGAACAACGAGCGTGACAATTACACCCTCACTGGTTGGGCCGACAACTACACTGGTAACGACGAGATCAACATCAAGCTCCGTCACGACCGTGTAAATGGCGTTAAGAACACTCTCGTAGGCAAGGGCATCAGCGAAAGCCGTCTCAACACTGAGACTAACAACGCTAACCACCCCGATGTTTACGGTGCACAGAGCGCTCCTCTTGGTCGTTGCGTAACTATCGTTCGCAACAAATAATTCTGACTAACAGAATTAAATGACTAAAAAAACCTCACGCCTTTGGGTGTGAGGTTTTTTGTGTCGTGACGAAAAGGAAAGAAAAGTGCTATAATTTGCGAGACGCGAGTTTTTTGATTACTTTTGCACCTTTGATTCTTTACACCTTATTATATATTTAAAAGTCCACTATGGCATCCGCAGGCAAAGATAAGCTTATCGACATGATAAAGACTGGCGCTCCAATGACATTGAAGCAGCAGCTCAAGCTTACTGTTGCCCTGAGCATCCCCACTATCCTGGCGCATCTGTCAATAATCATAATGCAGTATATTGACTCATCGATGGTGGGAAGGCTTGGAACCAACGACAGCGCATCAATAGGCCTCGTGTCCTCCTCGATGTGGCTCTTTGGCGAACTGCTCGGCGCTGCAGCGATGGGATTCACCGTGCAGGTGACACATCTCATTGGCGCCAATCGCAGCAACGACGCCCGCAGCGTGCTGCGGCAGTCGCTGGTGTGCTGCATGAGCTTCAGCGTGGCAATGGCTCTCGTGGGCTGCCTCATCAGCGGCTCACTGCCCCACTGGCTCGGCGGCAGCGATGCCATCAGCCACAACGCGTCGCGCTATTTCTTCATCCTGTCGCTGTTCCTGCCGTTCCTTGAAATAGAACTCCTAGCGGGAGGAATGTTGCGCAGCAGCGGCAACATGAAAGTGCCTGGGATGCTCAACATTCTCATGTGCGTGCTCGATGTGGTGTTCAACTTCCTGCTCATCTTCCCCAGCCGCGACATCAGCATCGCCGGCAATGCCTTCCACATTCCAGGGGCGGGGCTGGGCGTGACGGGTGCCGCCCTCGGCACAGTGCTCGCCGAGGTGGTGACCTGCCTGATGATGCTCTACTTCCTCCTAGTCAAGTCAAGAGACTTGAAGCTCAAAGGCACCACAGGCAGTTTCGCACCCACCAGAGAATGCCTGAGAAAAGCCGTGAAAATCAGCTCCCCGATAGGTTTGCAGCAAGTGATGATGTGCGGAGCATATATCGCCACCACCGTCATCGTGGCACCGCTGGGAAGCATCGCCATCGCAGCCAACGCCTTTGCCGTCACCGCCGAAGGGCTGTGCTACATGCCGGGCTACGGACTCGCCGAGGCAGCCACCACGCTGGTGGGGCAAAGCACTGGCGCACGCCGCCGCGACCTCTCCAAGCGGTTTGCCCACATCACCGTCACGCTGGGAGTGCTGTCGATGGGCACCTTAGGAGTGCTGATGTATGTCTTCGCGCCACAGATGATGTCAATAATGTCGCCGGTGCACGACATTATTGACCTCGGAGCGCAATGTCTGCGCATCGAAGCGTGGGCAGAGCCACTTTTCGGGGCATCCATCGTGTGCTACGGCGTGATGGTGGGTGCCGGCGACACGCTCATTCCCAGCGTGATGAACCTGGGCAGCATGTGGATTGTGCGCATCACGCTTGCCGCCTTGCTAGCCCCTTCCTATGGGCTTATTGGCGTGTGGATTGCCATGTGCATCGAGCTGTGGGTGAGAGGCTCAATCTTCCTCTTCAGGCTATGGTCTGGACGATGGACTAAAAAAAGTGTCATTTCAAGCAATTAAACTTCTCAAAATATTTCACAATAAACCATAAAAGCATTAACTTTGCAGAAAATAAATTTTAAGCGAAACAAACCTTACACCCCTACTTTAAAAACTATAATATAAACCGCAATATAACAATGAACAACGAGAGATTCAATTTCGACGAGATCATCGACCGTCGCCACACACACTCAGTGAAATGGGACCAGTGCCCTAGCGACGACGTAATTCCCATGTGGATTGCCGACATGGACTTCAAGGCGGCTCCATGCATCATGGATGCCCTCAAGCAACGGTTGGAGCATGGAGTATTTGGATATGCACAGGTGCCCGAAGAGTTTTTCACATCAATCATCAACTGGTTTGACCGCCGCCACAACTGGCACATCGACCGCAATTGGATAGAATACACCACCGGCGTGGTGCCAGCCATCGACGCAGTGCTCAAAGCAGGCACCAAGCCTGGCGAGAATGTGGTAATTCTCACTCCCATCTACAACTGCTTCTTCACTTGCATCGAGAGCAACAAATGCACTCCCGTCGAGGTGCCACTCTCCTATGACAAAGACGACTACTCCTACTCTATCGACTACGAAGCCCTCGACAAAGCTCTCGCCGACGACAACACCCACACCCTGCTCTTCTGCAACCCTCACAACCCCGCGGGACGAGTGTGGCGCAAAGAGGAGCTGCTCAAGGTCAACGAGCTGTGCCTCAAGCACGGCGTGACTGTCGTCAGCGACGAGATTCACTGCGAGATGATGATGCCGGGAGAGCATTACACACCCTTCGCCTCTATCTCGCAGGAGGCGCAAGCCAACTGCGTGACCTGCGGCTCGCCGAGCAAGTCATTCAACATCGCGGGATTGCAGGCGGCATTCATCGTGAGCAGCAACTCACGCATCAAGGCCGACATCAACAAAGCGCTCATCGACAACCAGGTGTGCGCCATCAACCCCTTCGGGCTCGAAGCATTTATGGCAGCCTACAACCACGGCGAGAGCTGGATTGAGCAGTTCAACGAATACATTGCCGGCAACTTCTCGCTCATGCGCGAGATGATGGAGAAAGAGCTGCCCGCCTTCCACATCACTCCTATGGAAGGCTCCTACCTCGCCTGGATCGATGTCACTCCCACCGGCATGACAAGCGCCGAGGTCACCAAGAAACTCCTCGACGACGGCAAGGTCATGGTCAACGACGGCATCATGTACGGCAAGGCTGGCGACGGCTTCATTCGCATCAACCTCGCCACACAGCGCTCAGTGGTAGAAGAAGCCACCCGCCGCATCATCAACGCGATGAGATAAACACCAGAGCCGAGCACCTACACACTTCACATTTTTAGACATAAGAACATAAGAAACATAAACTCCTCACTCTGTGGAGAATATGAACAGATATGTTCTTATGTCTTCTATAAGGATTTAGACAAAATTTTAAGCGAAGTCCTATCAGTCGAGAGGCACTTAACACTTAAGGTGGGTTCTATAAATTAAGAAAAAGTAATAATATGTGTTGGCTGTATTTTGTTTTCTGTCGGCATATTTTTACTTAAACTCTTGAAATGTAGCCCGCTACTATTCTTCAACTTTAAGAAAAAATCTACTCGACATAAAATCAAAATCCATCTCAATTAATTTATAGAACCCACCTTAAAACATAACACTTGTCTTCTCCTCTCGTTTTCTTGTTTCATTTTTTATTATTAACTTTGCATCGCTAATGAACTACAAATTGTTTAACGCCCATTCAAGAAACACAACTTGTTAAGATTTGCTTTTTGGGGCTTTTCCATGCAGTATTTCTTAACAAATGGTGTTTAAAAGACAAATAATAGTCTAACCTTCTTAATTGACTTTTATGATGAAAAAGTATTTGCTCTATATGTTTCTGTCTCTTATGTGTGTCATGTGTAGTCAAGCGCAGGATTTTGACTTGATGAAGCAGAATCTCGACTGGCAGGTATATAACTACCCTCAGGAGAAAATCCATGTGATGACCGACAAGCCTTATTATATCACGGGCGACACCATATGGCTTCGTGCTTTTGTGGTCAACGCGGTGAATCACCAGCCAGTTGACGCCAGCAAGTTTGTCTATGTGGAACTGATCAGCCCTATGAACACCGTTGATATGCGCATAAAAATCAAGGAACGAGATGGTGTGTTTAAAGGCTACTTGCCACTTGACCCAACAAAAATCGCTGAGGGAGAATACACACTCACAGCCTATACATTGTTCATGCAGAACCAGGGAGAGCAGTACTTTTTCAAGAAGAAAGTGAAGATTGTCAGTTCGTTTTCAATCAACAGCAAGATTGACTATGAATTTGAATGGAAGAATAAGGGAAAAGGCAAAGAGAGCCTGAAAGTTAATTTTCAATATGTGAATGCTCAGACTGGTGAAAAGCGAGAATACAGCAGTTTCAATTGTTATTTCCCTGGAGACAGGAAAATAGAGTGGCTTGGTGGAAAGAATAATTTAAGCGTTAAAGTCAATAATAAGGAGTTGCCTGACGGGTGCTTTAAGGTGCAGTATGGAAATCATGCTAAATACATAACATATCCATCAAGCAGCACAACAACCTACGATGTGAGCTTCTATCCCGAGGGTGGTTACCTTGTGCCAGGCATTGAAAACCGCATGACCTTCAAGGCGATGGACAGCAATGGCAAGTCGATTGACATAACTGGCTACATAGTTGATGGCAACGGCAACAAAGTAGGAAGCATCGCCACCACACACGATGGCATGGGGCTTGCAAAATTTACACCACAAACAGGGATGACCTATCAAGCAATCTGTCAAAGCGAGGATTTAGGGGAAAAGACTTTTGACTTTCCTCAAGTGAGAAGTGATGTCACTGTGCTACAAGTTACTCAAGATAACAAAACTGTAAGAATTGAGGCAAAAGGCAGCCAGCAAAGCACGGCAACGATTGCAGTGCAACAACGAGGAAATCTGCTCGCCACAGGCAATGGCAATGTGACAATTGAGACTGATACCCTGGCGGCAGGAGTTGTTCAGGCTCTGCTGATGAATGAAAATGGCAGAATGCTAAGCGAGCGACTGTTCTTTGTTACAGGAAAGCAAGCGCCAATCGCAAAACTCAGTAGCGACAAAACGGGTTATGACAACCGCGAACTTGTGCAAGTAAGCGTTGACCTGAGTGAATTTAGCGATGCTGCTGGAAATTTTGCGGTAAGTGTCACCGACAACCGCACCATAATTCCCGACAGCACAGCATCAATCTTCACCAATCTGCTGCTACAAAGCGACCTGCAAGGGCGCATCAATAATCCCGCATGGTATTTCGAAAGCAGCGAGCGCAGCAAAGAACTCGACATGCTCATGATGACGCAAGGCTGGCGACGATATGACGTGCCTCACGCCCTTGTGGGAAAAGGTGTGGCACCACAATTCCCAATCGAGCAAGGGCAAATGCTTAGCGGCACAGTCAAAAGTGAGTGGAGGGACAAGCCTTTGGAGAATGTTATCGTTAAGATAATTGCTCCCAAAATTGGTTTTGGCAACCTTACTACAACCGACGTGAATGGTAGATGGTTGATTGATAATGTAACTTTTCCTGATAGCACTTTGTTTGTTATGCAGGCAACAAATCAAAAGGATAAAAGTAAGGGCGTTTTGTCTCTTGATCGAGACAAACAAGTCTATATTCAAGTATTAAAACCTTGTATAGATTCCTCTCAGTTACTAGATGATAAATTAGCAGTAACATTTTTAAAGAACGAGAAACAGAGATTACAATTCATTGATGGAGTTGCCCATGTAATGCTTGATGAGATTGTTGTTGAAAGAAAGAAACGCCGCAAGATTGAAAGTGTCTATGACTTATTAGCATCTAGGGGTTATGATTATAAATACTTTGATAAATGGGATATAAACTCTTGGGATTCTGCAATTAGAAAATTCATGGGTATTATTATCAAAAAAAATGGGTTATTTTACCGAGGTGAACTAGTGGGAATATTTGTTGACGGCTCTCCCGTTACTGGATGGAATGGTCCTAATTCAGGAAGTTCTATTATAAGTCCGGCTAGCGATGATGCCTATGACCTCTTACAGTCAATGTATCCCTTTAACTGGGTGAGGCAAGTAAGCTTTATTCCACCTGGTTCCTCGGCTGGTTTCTCCAGTTATGCTGGCGGTATTTTGAGAATTACCCTGAAAAATGGTACAGAAGAAGGTTCAAGTAAACGAAACTATACAATTAAAAAGTTTTTGCCTTTCGGCTACCAAATGCCTGCCGAGTTCTATGCACCACGCTACGACACTGGCGACAACGGCATTGGCGAGGGCACCGACTTGCGTGAGACTCTCTACTGGTGTCCAAGTGTCGCCATCGACGGTAACAAGCAAGCCCGCTTCAATTTTTACACCAATGATGCCACAAGCACCAGTTACACTATCACCGTGGAGGGCATCACCCAATCGGGCGAGCTCATCCACGCAACCAAGAAGATTACAAAGAAATAATCAATTACAATTTATAAAATCACATTGTTATGAAGAAATCGTTATTTTTGTTGATACTAGTGCCAATAATGATGTTATTGGCCTGTGGTAAGGATGATGACGAGCCAACGTATGGCTCAGATGCCGTTCAGACTTTTACAGTCAATGGCGTGTCGTTCAAAATGATTAAAGTAGAGGGTGGCACGTTCACTATGGGAACTAATGATGATGAGACCGAGGCGTTCAATAGCAAACCAGCGCATCAAGTCTCACTTTCCACATTTTTAATCGGGCAGACCGAAGTGACACAAGAGTTGTGGGAAGCAGTTCTGGACAGGAAACCAAGTGTCGATAGAGGAAAATTGCAGCCTGTTGAGTCAATCAGCTATTACGACTGCATGAACTTTTTGATGAAACTGAACGAATTGACCGGAATGAATTTTCGGTTGCCTACTGAAGCAGAATGGGAATATGCTGCCCGAGGCGGCAACTTGAGCAAGGGATTCCTTTATAGTGGGAGTAACGACCCGCTTAAGGTCGCGTGGTTTTACGACAACAGCGGCGACCCCGTGCCTCGACATCACCCCGTTGCTAAAATGGCACCTAATGAATTAGGCATTTATGACATGAGTGGCAATGTGGCGGAATGGTGTATGGACTGGTCTGGAGTTTACAGCCCAGAGCCTCAGACCAACCCAACTGGTCCAAGCACTGGCACTAATCGCGTGATTCGTGGTGGCAGTTATAATAATAATGTTTTATTGTCTCGAGTGGCATCTCGTTATTACGAGTACCCCAATAAAAGGAGCATTAACATAGGTTTACGACTCGCGCTTAACTACTCCCCTCAAGAATAGAGATACTTAGCCAAATCTGGGTGACAATGGAATAATAATTTACTGAGTCCACTTTAAAAAGTAAACGATAATTATTTATTATTTATCAAAAA
>ERZ842401.7060-NODE-7060-length-11665-cov-5.859862_pt1 | contig 11665 bp, 6 predicted proteins | sample MGYA00521270_ERZ842401 | MGnify/ENA primary metagenome ERZ842401 (study PRJEB31892, sample SAMEA3878208) | bioreactor metagenome | biome: Moose rumen | place: Sweden | collected 2011-10 | study: EMG produced TPA metagenomics assembly of the PRJEB12797 data set... | reverse complement strand
ACGATAGCGAGGCAATTAAACCTCTTGTTGTTAAATCAGTTACTTTGAACGGACTTGGAGACGCAACAAATATCGAAATTCCCGAAGAATAAGACAAAAAATATCCACCGGTTCGCCGGTGGATATTTATTATTGTTATTGTAAGATGGAACGATAGGGGTTAGGAAGTGAATTTCACGCAGCATAGACTCTGACATCGTAGTTTATAGCATACTGCTTGTCCGGCACAACAGTTTCCCGTAACTCTTGACACACGGGCTTTCCGAACCTTGTAAAATACCTGTGCTGAATCATCAATGTGTCCAACAAAGTGTCCTCGGTAGGCGTGGAGGAGCTCGGACATCTGGAAATGATAGGCGCAATTGTTTATCAGCTTACGAGAAACTTAAGTATGGAGGATATAAAAAAGGCGGGCTTTGATGCGTACTTTGTTGACCATACGACAGGCGTTTATCCCACCGCGGCAAGCGGCTTCCCGTGGAGCGCGGCAGGTATGCAGTCAAAGGGCGATCCGATAGCCGACCTGCACGAGGATTTAGCGGCTGAACAGAAAGCAAGAGTAACCTATGACAATATTCTTAATCTTGTAGACGACCCAGATGTAAGAGACCCGATAAAGTTCCTTCGCGAGCGTGAAATAGTTCACTATCAGCGCTTTGGCGAGGCTTTAAGAAGAACGACAGACAGACTTGACAGCAAAAACTATTACGCCTTCAACCCGTCTTTCATTCCGAGAAAGTAATTAAAAAAATCACCCTCCAAATGTTTTTACACTTGGAGGGGTTTATATTTTTTTTATGTCTTTTTGCGGCAAAGTATGATATAATAACCTCACGAAACTGTAATTGAATCAAAGATTCAGACAGTTTCGGAGAACATTGTATCAAAAAATACAAAACGGAGTATTCCGTTTTGCTACGGCTTTGCCGTATTCAAGGCTTTCGCCTTGTTTTTATGATATAATATCAAAGTAATCTATTTGAAGGATGTCGAACAATGACGGAATATATAATTCTTATACCTCTTGCTATACTGATACTCGGTTTAGCGCCGATAGTAGCCCGTGACAATTTTCTCAACAAAAATCAAAAAAATATAATGTTCACGATTGTCGGTCTTATCGGCGTGCTTGTGCTTCAGAATGTAGTGGACTATATTTTGCAAACTGTTGTATCTGCGCCGTACATCAGAACGCTTGTTAGTATATTCGGCTACTGCATCAGACCGGTTATTATTGTACTGTTCTGTGAGCTTGTAAAGCCTAACGGAAAAAATAATATTGCGTGGATTTTGGTAGCAGTGAATGCCGCTGTATATCTTACCGCAACATTTTCGCACTTTGCTTTTTATATTGATGAAGAGAACCATTTTCACGGCGGAGTCTTTTATTTCAGCAAGACTGCATTTGTTGTTTCGTTTGCTTTGCTTTTCCATCTTCTTTATAGTACAGTCAAAGAATACAGTAATAAAAAGGCGTGGATTTGGATACCGATTGTAAACGCTATCTTAATAGTATTGGCGACGCTTCTCGATACATCGCCGGCTTATGTTGATTATCCTGTAAGTTATGTAACGATTTTCGTTGTCTGCTGCAGCCTGTTCTATTACATCTGGCTTCACCTTGAATTTGTTAAGGAGCACGAAAGGGAGCTGATGGCTGAACAGAGAATTAAAATTATGATGAGTCAGATTCAGCCGCATTTTCTTTATAATACGCTTACAACCGTGCAGTCATTGTGCCTTATTGATCCGCAAAAGGCGGCTGAGGTAACGGGTAAATTCGGTTCGTATCTGCGAAATAATCTCGATTCTCTCGAGCAGGAGAGCCTGATACCGATTAGTAAGGAGCTTGAGCATACAAAGCTCTATGCCGATATCGAAATGCTGCGTTTTCCGGAAATCAGCGTTAAATATGATATTGACGGGGAGGACTTTTTAGTTCCTGCGCTGACTATCCAGCCGCTCGTTGAAAACGCAATCCGTCACGGTGTTCGTGAGATTGAGCAGGGATTGGTTGAGGTTTCGACCAAATCGACTGCCGACAGCTACATAATCACTATCAGTGATAACGGCGTTGGCTTTGATACAAATGAGCCATTGTCAACCGACAAAGACCATATTGGAATCAAAAATGTAAGCAAAAGAATTGAGTCTATGTGCTCAGGTACGCTGACTATTGACAGTCATATAGGCGAAGGAACTACAATTACTATTACAATACCGAGGAGTTCAGAATGAAAATAATTTGCGTTGACGATGAAAAGTTCGTCTTACAGCTTGTCGCTCATTTATGTGAGCAGTTGCCGCAGATAAGCGAGGTTGTGAGCTTTTCAAGCTCACCCGAAGCGCTTGAATACCTAAAGAATAACAGTGCAGACCTTGCCCTTTTGGATATCGAAATGCCCAAAATGAACGGCATAACTCTTGCGGTTAAAATCAAAGAGCTTCATCCAGATATGTCCGTTATTTTCCTTACGGGCTATTCAAACTATGCTATTGAGGCATTTAAGATTCACGCTAACGGGTACTTAATGAAACCTATAGAAAAGGAAAAGCTCGAAGCTGAAATAAACTATTCACTTTCTTCAAAGGAAACGGAAAAATATCCCTATATCTTTGCAAAGACTTTCGGCGAATTTGACTTTTTAATTGACGGAAAGCCCTTGCATTTTACAAGGTCAAAAGCAAAAGAACTGCTTGCATTTCTTATTGATAAGCAGGGGGCAGGCGTGAAACGAGCAGTTGCCTTTGCCGCTTTATATGAGGATACTTTATATGACCGTAAAATGCAGAAAAGCTTTAATGTCATAGTTCATAACCTTAAAACGACGCTCGCCGAAAACGGAGTGGGGGAAATATTTGAGATGAATTCGGGCGAACTTCGTGTAAATCCTCACTTGTTGGACTGTGATTTGTACCGTTTGCTTAAGGGCGATATTCAGGCTATTAACTCCTACAGGGGCGAGTATATGACGAATTATTGCTGGGCGAATATGACGGAAGCCTTCATTGATAAAGCCATGAGAAATAAATAGATAAACAGATACAAAACACCTTCGGTATTAAAGCTGCCGAAGGTGTTTTTTTGCAAATAAATCAAAAACCCGTCTCTTTTGTTATACATTTGTTATACATGAGGTATTACAATATTATGCGAATTATTATAAGAAATCGATTTTTTGAATCTTTACTCAAAGGAGATAAGACTATGAAAGCTTTGAAAAAGGCGCTTGCAGTATTACTGTCGCTGATAATGGTAATCGGAATTATGCCGATATCTGTCATCACGGCTTTTGCTTCGACGGAAGATGTATACTACTATGATAAAAACGGAACTTATCACAATGTTACTGCCGTTGTTCTAACCGGTTCTGAAACTGAGTTGACCGAGGGTTGGTACTTAGTAAATAGCAATATTGTGTATTCTTCGGATTTGGCAATTTCAGGCGAGGTAAATATTATTCTTTTATGCAAAATAGAATATTATCAAACCCATACAGGAATGTCATCGAGATTAATAAAGAATACATTAAGTTTTACAGGTGCGCACGGTATAGTCAAGGCTGAAGAGAATACACAAGCAAATTTAAACCTTTATACAAATCATCAATATGAAACGGCTGGTCCCCTGTATGCAAACTGTATCTGCGTTGATAATTTTGACGTAGTCCATGTAGTCGTTAATGTATTGGATACAATATCCGCTGACAGCATCACTGTCTATAAAAATGGCAACGTCAAAACCAATATACTGTCCGCCAAGTCAGTTAACACCAACGGAAATAACGGTAAACCTAGCGCGAAGGCAGAGTGTTTTACAGGTGAATTTGACACAGTTGACATTTGCGGCAATTTCAGTTGTACCGATATGAGCGCATTAACTGCCGACAAACTTGAGCTTGGTTATAATATACTCAATGACAGAATCTATATTGGCTCTTTCGGCTCAGGCATAAGTCAAATCAGTATTAAAAACGGTCAGACCTTAACCGACGAAGAGAATATCTATTCTGGAGACGTTAATGCTTCGGATATTGAAGGCAAAACGCTCAGGGCGGCACAAAGCGCCATCACCTATGAGGAAAACGAGCACGGCACGGTATCGGGCGTATCGGAAGCGATGAAGGATGAAGAGGTAACTGTAACGGTTACACCCAACGACGGTTATCAGCTTTATAGCCTTGTTTATGAAGAGGTAAACGGGAATCAGGTTGACATAAAAGATAATAAGTTCAAAATGCCGAGTGGCGACATTACGGTTAAAGCAGTTTTTATTGATAATAACGCGGAAGAATTTTTGACGGAACATATCAATAAAGTAACGATAGATATAGATTTCGATAAAAGTTCAGAATTTCCTTTTCCTTATTTAAGCGCTTGGAATTCTGCGGCTGTCTATTACTATAACTTCAAAAACGTCAGCGATTATTATAATGACCGTGATAAATATGAACAGACTAAAGAGACTAATATACAAAGCTATTTATGTCAATATAACGACGGTAATTATTATAAAGGTTACCAAAAATCTACTACGACAAAGGATTATTTCAATAATGTAAAGCTTTACGTTGATTTCGGCGGTGGTCTAACACATTACGATTGGGGGGCAAAGGTAACTATTGAGATTAACGGTGTTACGGTAAAAGAGCAGGACATCGAAGCGTCTTCCAGTTGGCTCAGCAGTTCCGATAAATCGTTCACTATTAGTATTCCCAAAGAACACCAGTATGTTCCGAGCAAGATAAAATATCATGTAAAGAGCGCAGACAGCGAGGAAATCAGTTATGATAAAACGCTGTATCAGAGCGCAGCAAAAACCGATGGAACCATTACCGGCAGGGTGTATATTGCCGCGGCGGACCAGTACGGCGTTTACTGGAACGATTGGAGCGGCTCTCTTGTCAGCACCACGCATCCCGATACAGATACAGCAACCTTTATCGGCACCGACGGTAATTACAGTATATGGGAGGTTACAAGCACATCCCCAGAGGACCATCACGGCGAATGGCAGCTTGAGCTTACCCAGAGTAACGGTAATAAAGTATTTTATGACAAAACCTTTGACCTTGATTTGAACTTTGTTCATCACTCAGGTATTACTTACGGTAATTTCACAAACGGAAAAGTAACAGGCGTCAAAAAGGCGAATCACGGTAAGGAGGTTGCGCTCACGGTAACGCCTGATAATGGTTATGAGCTTGAAACACTCCGTGTTGTTGATTCACAGGGTAATGATATTCCTGTATCCGATGACTACAAGTTCACAATGCCCATGACAAGCGTTACCGTTTCAGCAACATTTAAGGAATGTCCCCATTACTATGACGGAACTACTCAGTGTACATGGCTCTTTGTCAACGAAGTACCTGCCGCGGCAACCTTCTATTTTACATGTACCAATCCTTTCTGTCAGGATAGTATGGCTGTCAGAGGCACGATAACCGAACAGGATACAAGAGAAAAAGTTCTTTACATTGCAACGGCTGAATTTTTGGGCGAAACCTATACCGATACGAGGGTAAAGAGAAATAAAGCATTTTCATCTGTAAATATAAGCGCAACGGATAACGGAACGGTAACCTCTGATCTGAGCGGAGCCTATGAGGATGAGACCGTAACGCTGTCATTTACACCCGACGACGGCTACAGGCTAAGAAATGTTACCGTAACCGATGAAAACGGTAACAGTATCGACTTGGTTGACGGCAAGTTCACAATGCCTGCAAGCGATGTTACGGTTACGGCTGAATTTGCAAAGATTTATACTATTACTTATCTTACGCTCAGTCACGGCAGTATCAGCGGTGTAACAAACGCAATAAGCGGCGAAATGATAACTGTTATTTCAACTCCCGAGGACGGCTATGCTCTCGAACAGGTTTCTATTCAGGACCCGCAGGGCAACACATATCCTCTTGAATACAAGACCTTTGTAATGCCCGAAAGCAACGTTTATGTCCTTGCGAATTTCACGCAGGGTACTGCTATTAACTATGTCGCCGAAAACGGAAAGGTGTTAGGCTTACGATATGCACATCAGGGCGACGAGATTGAGCTGACGATAACACCCGACGAAAATTACAGATTTGTTTCAGTAAGCGCAGTTGACGATAACGGTAACAGCTTAACAATAACTAATAACAAATTCATTATGCCTTCGGTTCCCGTAACGGTAACTGCCGTTTTTGAACCGATACCGAGATATACAGTTGAATGGTCGGTAAGAGGTACGGTTGTTGAAACGGATAACGATCTTTTGGAAGGTACTGTACCCGAATATAACGGTGAAACACCCTCGGCATATTTTGACGAAAACGGGACTGAGTATGTTTTTGCGGGTTGGTCACCTGCTGTTTCAGCCGTAACTGCCAATACTGTTTATTCTGCAACATATGTTCAAAGCGGAAGAATTGTTACTTCTTATATTGACCGAAACGGCGAATTGCAAAGCCTTGTTGCAACCCGTATAACCTCCAACACAACCGAAATGACCGACGGCTGGTATGTTGTAAATGAAAATGTTACCGACAACAACCGTATAAGCGTCAGCGGAAGTGTAAATCTTATTCTCGCTGACGGCGCAAAGCTCACCGCGCCGAACGGTATCGGAGTTATCGGTGAAAACAGCCTGACAATCTGGGAACAGCTGAATAAAACGGGTGAGCTGCAAATCAGCGTCAGCGATTATTATAAAGCCGGCATCGGCGGAGAGAACAATATAAACACCGGAACGATCATTATTAACGGCGGTATTATTAACTCAACAGGCGGACCGGGAGCTGCAGGTATTGGCGGCGGTTATTCGGCAGGCGGAATAGTCACGATTAACGGCGGAACCGTAACGGCAACGGGAGGCGACAGCGCAGCGGCAATCGGCGGAGGCTGTCGCGGAAGTAATATAACTGTCACAATTAACGGCGGTACAGTTACCGCAACCGCTTCAAGAGACGGAGCAGGTATCGGCAGCGGCTATTACGGAAATAATGTATCCGTCACCATTAACGGCGGCACGGTTGTTGCGTTCGGCAAGGGCAACGCAGCAGGAATCGGCGGCGGTGAAAACAGCCCTGCAAACGTTACCGTTACAGGCGGTGATATTCAGGCGCTTTCTGGTAACGTGAATGTCGGTATCGGCGGAGGCTACGGCAGCATAGAATCTGACAGCAATATCTCCGTTACCTATACAGACGATATAAGCATACGTGCCGCTGCTTACTACGGCAATTTAACTCTTGAAAAGGCTTTGACCGACAGCGGACATAGTTTCGTTGTATCGGCAGGCGTTATTACGGATAAAAGTCAGCTTGCAGGCAATACGATGGTGCCGTATGCTCCGAACAGTATTACCTATGTAAGTGAAGGAAACGGCACGGTAACAGGTCCTTCCTCGGCATACTATGGTGAGGAAATAGCGCCTACCTTCAAGGCTGATAAGTATTATAAATTCCAGAGTTATATTGCACAGCCTGACGGCGGTACAACGCTTGATATATATAACAATAAATTCACTATGCCTGCAAAGAACGTGACGGTTACGGCTCGCTTTGTTGACTCGTCTTACAATGTAAAATATCTTGATGAAAACGGCATTGAACAGACTGTCAAGGCATATCCGCTTGACCCTAATTATACGGAATATGACGGCGGCTGGTATATTGTTGATAAAAATATTACATATACCGAAGATCTGAAATTCAACGGCACGGCGAATCTTATTTTAGCAAACGGCGTAACGCTATCGGTGACCGGCTCATCTGCAGAAATTGTAGCCAACACATTAAACATTTACTGGCAGAATCATAAAAACGGCGCTCTGAATGCACAGATGGTCGCATTTAATTTGAATATATATGGCGGTGTTATTTACCCGAAAAACATTTATGCCGGCTATAATCTGAACATCTACGACGGTAACATAGATGTTGATAAGATATCCTGTTCGTTTGGTGCTGCAACTGTTTACGGCGGCAACCTGAACATTACCAAAGAATTCTATTCACGCGGCATCACACTTGGCTATTCAAAGGCAAGCGACAGCATTTATTCAGAAGCATATTCGCTGTATAAGGGCGACCTGAAGATAGCAGAAGGACAAATATTTACCGACGGAACAAACACTTATTCGGGCACGGTTACAAGTTTGCAGATTGAACAAATAACGCTCACTCCCTATAAACCGCAGGCTATAACCTATGCAGCTTCTGAGCACGGCTTGGTAACGGGCTTGGCAATGGCATCTGCAGGGGCAGAGGTAACGCTTACAATCGCTCCCGAAATCGGCTATGCTCTCGACACGCTTACCGTTAAGGACGAAAACAACAATTATATAACCGTTACAAACGGAAAGTTCACTATGCCCGAGGCGGACATTACCGTCACCGCCACCTTCAAAAAGGCTGACTTGTATATCGGCTATAATTATTCGGAAGGCGGAACAGTAGTTGGACCGACCACTGCAAATATCGGTGACGAGATTACTTTAACCGTTAATACCGATGCAGGCTATGAGCTTGACACGCTTATCGTTAAGGACAGCAACAACAACGAAATCACAGTTACCGACGGCACTTTCACGATGCCCGGTACCGATGTTACCGTCACAGCCTCCTTCAATCATCTTGCATATACGGTTACCTGGGTAGTTGACGGCTCTGTTGTAGAAACAGATGAGAATGTTCCCTACGGCGATACGCCCTCATTTGACGGTATAATAGAACTTTACTATTTCGATAAATACGGCGTTGGATACATCTTCGCAGGATGGTCGCCCGAAATTGACGCAGTAACGGGTGATATCACCTATACTGCTGTCTATTCAAACAGCGGAGAAATCACCACCCAATACATCGATTCTAACGGCGAGGTACAAACAGTTATTGCCAGAGTCCTCACGGGCGAAGAAGACGAGCTTACGGACGGTTGGTATATAGTCAGCAGTGATATTGAGTACAACAGCGATCTTCTTTTATCGGGTAATGTTAATATTATCCTCGGCGGATTTGCAACGATGTCCTCAAACTCGGGCTTTGAATGCAATTCTCAGAGCAATCTTAATATTTACCGTCAGTATGCTATGCCGGGAACAATGGATATGACTGTTGGTAACGATGTATTCACAAGTCTTAATGTTTACGGCGGAACCGTTAAGCTCGGTAATGTTACTGCGGATAATATAGGTGTTCACGGCGGAGTATTCAGCGCTCAGTCGTTAAGTGTCACAAACAACGGCGAAATCACACTCGGATGCAATACCTCGACAAGTAATATTACGGTCGGTTCTTTCAGCGGTACAGTAGTAATTGCCGACGGTCAAACGCTTGCCGATGCAGACCGTAACACCTTCAGCGGTAATGTTATAGATAATTCGGCTATTGCAGGCAAAACTCTTGCGTTGTATGTTATGCTCTACGACATCAATGAGGACGGCTTTGAGGATATAAACGACATAGCTTTCATTATTGCCGCTTCCGTAGGTGAAATAAAAATGACCGCAACTCAAGAAGTTAAAGCCGACCTCAACGGCGACAGAGTTGTTGATGCATTTGATGCAGCTTATCTTGACAAATTTTTATATTAATCGCGAATTAAAGTGTTATAAAATTGTTCTTAAAAATAAATGATTAAATATGGAGGAAAAATTATGAACAAACTAATCAGCATTATTCTTTCAATCGCAGTAGTCGTAGGCGGTATTGCCTTCGCAATTGTAGGTGTCGTACAGCTTGTAAACAAGGATAAGTACGATTCAACAGTTAAGGCTACTATCGTTGACATTGAAGAGGAGTGGCAAACTGCAACAGATCCCGACGACATAGACAGACTCGTCAAGACCGCTTACATTGACTATGAGGTCAACGGAGTCAAGTATGAGCACGTTGTTTCTCCTGTTCAGGACGATAATTATGAGGTCGGCGATACGGTTGATATTCTTTATCAGTCACAGAATCCCGAGAAAATTTCAGGTCAGAACATAACTTCGGCTTCAATTGCTTTCATCGGTCTCGGCTTGTTGGCTGCTGTTATCGGTTGTGTTATGTCAATTAAGTCACTTAAGGCAAGATAATAAACTTTTTCATTTCTTCCTCTTAACTACCGGTAATCAAAGATGGTTATCGGTAGCATTAAGAGAATAATTTGAGGTAAAACAAATGGAAAATAAGAAAAATATTTGGAAGCCGATAGCCATAATTTCGTTGTGCTTACTTTTAATTGTCAGCACGCTTTACGGACTTGGTGTTGGCTATAAAACGGGCAAGGACAACACTCCCGAAAAAACAGATGCACAGCCCGTTGCGACAGATGTTCTTAATCTTTGGAACGACGACGCGACCGCTAAAAAGGAACTCATTTCTTACATAGAAGCGGTAACCAAGGAAGGCTCTGCAGACTTCATTCCCGTTGAGAACAGAATTGCGGTTTTTGATCTTGACGGCACGCTTGCATGTGAGACTGATCCCGTTTACTTTGATCACTGTGTATTAAAGTACAGAGTCCTGGACGATCCCGATTATAAGGATAAGGCATCCGATTTTGAAAAAGAGGTTGCCGCAGATATCGTTGAGTGGATAGACACGGGCGTTTCACCTTCAGACCTTATGCAAAGACACGGTAAGGCGGTTGCTTCTGCTTTCTCGGGCTTGACTCCCGAAGAGTTTGTTGACTACTGCGCAGAATTTGCAAAGACAGAGGCTCCGGGCTACAATAATATGACAAGAGCCGAGGCGTTCTATAAGCCTATGCTTCAGGTTATCGACCTGCTTGAACAAAACGACTTTACCGTTTATGTAGTAAGTGGTACTGACAGATTTATCGTTAGAGGTCTTGTAAAGGCTTCTCCGCTTGACCTTCCTGCAAGTCAGATTATCGGCTCCGATGACAGCCTTGTGGCTACCGATCAGGGTGATACAGACGGCTTTGAGTATGTTTTTGACGATGATGACCAGCTTGTTATGGGCGGCGAATTCCTTGTTAAAAACCTCGATATGAACAAGGTTACCGTTATTCAGCAGGAAATCGGCGTTCAGCCAGTACTCGCTTTCGGTAACAGCGGCAGCGACTTCAGCATGGCGCAGTATGCTCTTAACGATAATCCGTATAAGGCTATGGCGTTTATGCTCTGCTGTGACGATACTGTTCGTGAGAACGGCAATCCCGAAAAAGCTGAAAAGATGGTTAAAAACTGTCAGGATAACGGTTATGTTGCCGTTTCAATGAAAAATGACTGGAAAACCATCTACGGCGATAATGTAACAAGGAAATAATTATTATAAAGGAGAAATAATAATGAAAAAAGTAATTTCTTTAACACTTGCGCTTTTACTTGTCCTCACAGTATTCGCAGGCTGTTCAAAGGATAACTCCGGTAATAAAACACCTTCAAGCGGTAGTTTGGATGTATCGTCTTTAAAGACGATCGGTGATGTTCTTAATCTTGAACTTGCTGATAGACAGAACGCAACTTATAATTCAAAATATGTTTTAGTTTTCAATTTTGACGATATTTATTACCGTGCAATAGCAAGCGTTGACGAACAGACAAGTCAGGCGCTCTTTGACCTTGATTATTCCGATCCCGACCACGATCAGAAGGAAAAGGAGCTCGTTTCATCTCTTGAAATTGAAAAACTTGAAAACTTGAGCGAAAACATTCTTCCTCAGG
>ERZ842401.7059-NODE-7059-length-11665-cov-6.805512_pt1 | contig 11665 bp, 14 predicted proteins | sample MGYA00521270_ERZ842401 | MGnify/ENA primary metagenome ERZ842401 (study PRJEB31892, sample SAMEA3878208) | bioreactor metagenome | biome: Moose rumen | place: Sweden | collected 2011-10 | study: EMG produced TPA metagenomics assembly of the PRJEB12797 data set... | reverse complement strand
CAAGTTTTTGAGCAGTCAAAATAGAGATCTTTTCATTCACCACAATTTCATTCAGCCGTATATGGCTTTGCTTCACAATGTGGGTACTTGGAGCAGTGCCTTTTGGCAGGTACCATGATTGACCAATAGGCTCATAATAGAGGCCAACTTTTCCGGATGCACCTGTTAATGACAGGTGAGCTTTTTTGATGAGACTGACAGATTTCGATACACCCTCACTTGCAAGTTCTTTTACCTCATCTGATGTCATTCGGATATATTCAGGTTCACTTTTTCCCTGATAATCTCCAATCTGTACAGCCCCCAAACATTCACTGCCAAGCTCTGACAGAATGCTTACATAATCTTTTTCATCTCTCTGTACCCCCATAAACAATTTGCGATGAAATCACTTCATCAATCTGATTTGCTATCGTGTTCATCAACCGTACCCATTCCATTTGATTGGATGCTTTGAGTGTCTCGGTTACGCCTTCCCGTTTTGCCATCTGCCGAGTGAGCAGTTCCATGCGTTCCTCGCAGGTTTCGTCAATCTCGGCCATGTGCTGGTGTAGTTTGCCGGACAAAAGCAAATCGGAATAGAGAACTGGGCGGTGATCCTTCAGATAACGATTCCGCATCCGACCATGCTTGCCAATGGGCTGTACTTCGGTATCCTCAAGTACAAGATTGGGGATGAGATAGTCCCCACATTTAGAATACGTGATTTCCATTTTCTCATGGCTCCTTTTCGTAGTAAAGCTTTGCTTGCAGTAGATGGGAGAGCCCTTTTCTGGCTCATCTTCCTCCTTCCCCACAACTGCAAATCAACTTTGCCACAAGTGAGCCGCAGTCGTGATGTAATTTGGTGGGTGTCAAAAATCCCCCTTCTCAAATTACATCATGAGACGTGTTTTATTCTGCACAGAGCAGGGCTTCCTCCTTCGCACCTCCGATTTCAAATGGAGCCTCTGGATCCTACAAAGCAGCAGTCGAACCATATATTTCACTCTTGAATCCCTGCCCCCTCATGTGCCTCCCATCATGACAGTTCTTCTCAGCTATCTTATAAAAATATAAAAAGTTTTCGTTATTTGTTCTTTTGAACCATATCTTGTTCTGTTGTTTCTGTTTTAGCCTCTTTCTCCCCGTTATACTTCTTTTGAACGAATGTTTGTTCAAAAGGAGGTATTTCATGGACTGCTCATCTGTTGCCAAACGGGTTTGTGAGGCGCGAAAGGCTCAGCATCTGACCCAGGAGGAGCTCGCCGCAAGGGCGGAGGTCTCCCCTACTCATATCAGTGTACTGGAGCGCGGCGTTAAGATGCCGAATCTGGACACCTTTATTGCGATCGCTAACGCCTTAAATGTCTCCGCAGATTATCTGCTGCAGGATGTGGTCACGCAGAGTGTGGTTGGTCAGACCAATGAGTTGACCGCAAGAATTGCCAAGCAGCCGGTAGCGATACAAAAGAAGATCAACAAAGCCCTGTTGGCTTTTCTGGAAGACTGAATGTGCCGCGTAAAAAAACGCGGCATTTTTCTTTTTCCCGACTTAACTCGATGGAATTCGACAAAGAGATCGTTATAGTATTAGTTCGCAAGAACGATTTATTAGTCAAAGGAGCTAACGCTATGAACAATTCTGATTTTGATTCCATCCTGAAAACCATCGCCGATCAGCACTGCACAACGCCTGAAGAAGTCAAAGCCGGTATCTGCGAGGCGATCACTGCCGGTATGAAGAATTCAGACCCGGCAAAATGTAATTTGTGGCGCAGCATGGGGAGCGGCGCTGAGGTACCCGAGCCGGAAGACGCCGTACTGTTTCTCTCGGCGCTGACAGCCATAAGAACTCTTGGCCTTTTGGCTCAATCGGGACCTTCCACAACGGAGCAATAAAGTGGTATCCCCTTTGACTTGACAAACCGACTTTTTTCGTGTTTAATCAACCTCGTTGTGCCAAGCGCGCATATCCCAGTCAGAATCGAGGCGGCCCACATGTACGAAGAATATGATCAGGTTTGTCAAGGACACACCACTCCCCTGTTTGCCGTGTCAAAAGCCGGTGAGAACATCATCATCGACAAAGGCGAGGATGAACATGGTGCGTACTATCTTGTTACAACGATCCGCCGCAATGGCTGGAGGGTAAGGATGAAAGAATATCGTGATCCGACTCTCCCATCAGAGAACTGACCCGGCACAAAGATGGCACTCTCCTGTCACTGACAGGCCATTCGCTTCATGATATACTGCTATCACCCAACAGTGGGCGCTTTCTCGGCGTCCACTGTATTTTATTGCAAAGGAGAATTTCATGAAGCATTGCCCAAAATGTGGGGCCGAACTCCCCGCTCCTAACGCCGCCTTCTGTTCCGAATGCGGTGCCAGACTCATGGCAAAAAGGCCCGCCGCCGGCAAGCATGCCAAGCCGCCTGCGCCAAAGCACAAAAAGCCAGTTAAGAAGCAGAAAAAAGCTCCTCAGAAAAAGCTGCGGGAAGACCTCCCCTACGACGGCTACTATGACGATGTTCTCCCCTCCGACGATGGGGAATACCGTCAGGGGCTCGACCCTAAGACGATCAAGAAGATCGCTTATATCCTCGCAGGCGTGCTGGTCATCGTCGCGCTCTGCGTCGTCGCTCTCTATCTGATGTAATGCGGTTGCGATTCTTCCTGTCGGATCGTGTAATCATAGCAAATCTCCATTATGAGGTGACGACTATGATCTACATATCCAAGGGTATCGTAAAAGAGCGTTCCACAGAATCTCTGATTCGGATCCACCATTGCGGGCGAGACTATCAGCTGACGGGCCAGGAAGCTGCGATTTGGTTTGACGGGCGCTATAGCTTCTGCTCCGTGCAGGAGTCCTGGGCGACTGAGCATCTGTACCGGATGGGGCTGATTGAGAAAGAGCAGGACGACACTCCCCTGGCTCGCTATCGGCTGCTGTCACGCTGCATCTGCTGTCCTGTTGAGGCCAATGCGCCGCTTCTCGCAGCACGGAAACAGGCAAAAACGGTTCTCACCTGGCTTCAAAACGCCGGACTTCGGCTCTCACTTGCCGAGCTGATTTATCTGATTGAGGCGAAGATAGCGCCGACTGAGGATCTGCTTCATGAGCAAAACCGCCATGCGCTGGTCATGACGATCTATACCAGAACGAGTATTCTGGACAACACGCTGGAGAATCAGATGGAGCACGCCCGCTGCAGAGATTCGGTCGTTGAAGCCGTGTTGTATCTGCTGAAGAAGAACAGGCTGGTGCTGGTATGACAAGCAAAAACATACGAAGCAAGATCCTGTCATTCCCTGCTCCCCTGCAGAAAATGCTTTATGTACGGCTTACAGTATCCGTTTTTTCTCTGCTCCTCTTTATGCTCCTCCTCGCTTTCTCGACTGATATAAAACTGCTGCTGCCGCCCGGACTTCTGTTTGTGTATATCCTGTTGGACGGCTTTATCCTGTATGGACGCTTTTCTCGCGGTGACTACATGTGTTTGACCGGAGGCTGTGTTGGCATTGAAAAGAGCTTTCTTTGGAAGAGACCCCAGCGGATCATCATGCGAGTCGATGGCACAACGATCATAATACACTTGTCAAAGGGACGGATCGTAGCGGAAGCGGGAGATACGATCTCCCTCTATCTGTCACCGACCACCCCGATCAGGCAGGAGGATGGAGCCTATCTGATTTATCGCTATTATGCTGTCCGCGCTGTACCCGGTCTGCAGCGCGAGCGTGAAAAAGCGTGAGCGTCTGCATCTCAGTCGCTCACGCTTTTTCCGAACAGGCAGCACTCATATCATGATGCTCTGTTTCTTTCAAATCAGATGATTCCCTTAGTCGTCCTTCAGCATTTCCAGCTTCACCGCTTTGTTTAGCAGTTCCCTTTCGATTTCTTCATAGCTGTTCACACCGCCGTCGATTTCAGCCAGCGTAAGATCAGCCAGGAAGAAGGCGCGCTTCATCTCCTCCTCTGTAAAGCGCCCCGTACTGTCCAGTCCAAGGAAAACAACACACAAGCCCGTATGAAGAGCGATCCGCTCCACCTTCTTTTTGAATTTCTCGAGGTCGTAAGCAGAGCGTACACGGCTTGGATCAACGCGCGGTTTTCTGGTGACTACGATCTTCTCCGCCCTTTCGAGATCCTTCTTTCCCTGATGCGTCCCCTTCTCTATATACTTGTTTACAGCTTCGGCCAGATCTCCTATTTCATCCGGCTTAATAAGTTCCTGCTCTACAAGGGCTGCGGCCACGAGAAGCCACGCATGGGCCATATCCTCTTTCATGGTCTCATCGATGATCGCATCTGTATCCAGTTCTTTTTTCGCCATGGGGATTCTTCTCGGATTCACTTTCTTCTTCGGCATGTTCTCACTTCTTTCGCTGCGGATCATACTCAATATGTTCAGATTATTTCCTGTTTTTCAAACGTTGTCAAGGGTGTTTTTCAAGCGCTCCGAGCTTCCCTGAAATTTGACTCCTTCAAAGCCTTATGATATAAAAGAGAATGACAGTTTCCAGATTCCCGTTTTCGGAATCCCCGTTCTCTTGTTGCAAAGTGTCAATGAGCACCTGCGTGCTTGTTGGCACTTTTTTATTTCGGTTTCCGCCCGGAACAAGGGCTGAAATACATCATCTTGCCGCAGGACACATCCTGCAGAAAGGAGCACCCCCATGTTACAGTTTATCGCAACCAACGCCGTCATCTCCCGCGGCTTTGACAACAAGGCCGCCCTCAAATTCTCCGACGACGGCAACATCGTCCGCTTCCGCATCGGTGAGCGCGTCTATGACAAGAACGCCGAGAACAACACCCGCTGGATCAACCTGAACGTCAAGGCCTTCGGCAATCTCTGCGAGCGGATCAAGAAAATGCAGCTCAAGGAGGGCTCGTTTGTAAACCTCATCGGCCGCTTCGACGAGGACGTCTGGACCGACCGGGAGACCGGCGAGGTCAGAAGTCAGCCTGTCATCTATCTCAGCGACATTGAGTTTGCCGGTTCCCGCTCCAAGGGTGAGCAGAAGTCTGACAGCAGAGGCGGTTACGGAGACGGTGAAGGCTCTTACGGCAATGACCCTGCCCCCTCTCCCGCTCCCGCAGGTCAGAACTTTCAGGGTTACGGCAGCTTTGGCGGAGGCAGCTCTTTCTTCAGCGACTGATCCGCCAGGAGGAATACCCGCGCACGGCGCACATGAGAAGCAAGCTCATGTGCGCCGTTTTTTGCGTTTAGGAGGAATGTATGAAAAACAAAGCGTTCAGCAAACTGAGTATCCCGGAAAAAGAAGCCAAGATCTCATCCGTACTTGACAGCAAGACCAACGGTCTCCTCTATGCCGCAGAGCTTCAGAGGATCGCCGAGGCGCTGCCGCTCCGGCAGCAGTACACCGTCAAGCTCTACCGGAGCAACGCAGACTACTGGCATGTGCTCTCTCTGGACAGAAGCATCCGCATCCGCCCGATCCTGACGCCGAGCAGTCCCGGCGGCGCTTCCGCCGTGGTCACCTGGAGTGTGAAGGATCCGGTCGGCACCCGTCAGCTGCACATTTTTATTCCGCCCTCCCGGGGCAAGAAAGGAACAAGGATCTATGAACAAAAAAGAATGGAAGCGGCGCATGGCCTATGAGGCGCTGATCCTCCTCGGTCTGCTCGCCCTGCTGCTCTTTATCACACGCCTGTGGCCGATCCTGCTGCTGGTGATCCTCGGCATCTTCGTCGCCGCGCTGCGCCTGCTCTTTCTCTCTCCGAGAGAAGTAAAAACTTCGCAGCCGACGCCGCTCTTTCCGGCACCTGCTTCGACAGCGTCGGAGCCGGATCTGAAGGCGCAGGGCTACGCCCATGTGCTCCGGCAGATCACGGATCGCGTACTGGCAGACTACCCGGACGCCAGATGGATCTGGGAGAAGCCGAACGCCCGTCGTCTGATCGAAGCGGGAGAACCGGTATGCATCCTTCTCAACCGCGCCGGCGGCTACCGCAAGGCTCAGGTACAGATCGTGAATTACCAGGTGACCGACGTGATCTACTTATCCGGTGAAGCGGCTCCCGCTCCTTCTCCTGATGCCCCAAAGGCCGAACCGGAATCCGAAGTGGAACCCCTTCCGGAGAACTACGAGCTTCTCGCCTTCGAGTGGGTCGAGGCCAACCTGCTTCGGCTCAATGAAGAGATCAACGAGGCGATCGGCCTGGGCAAGGCAGAGCATCTCCTTGCCCCCGAAACGCTTCCTGTTCGGGAGAGCTGGGAGGATATCTGCCAGGAGCTTCAGCGCAACGGGCTGGAGCAAGTCACCGCCGACGAATCCGGCATCCACATCATCATAGAGCAGTAACGCTGCAGAAAGGGATTCAAGAATGAGCACCTCTACCACAAATCTGTTTGCCTTCGACCGTGCGCTCCCCGCGCCCTTCGACACACTCAAGAGCAAGAAGATCTCCGTCACCTCCACCTACGGAGACGGGACGATCTCTACGCTCTGCGCTTCGGTTATCAAGGCGGTCCATGCTGTATGCCGCTGCATGAGCGGCACCGGAGAAGGCGCGGTCGGCGTCATCGACCACCGCACCGTTGCAGAGTACAAATCCTCCGCCGGGCCGGACGCCTATCATCTGGTCGTCTATGACAGCAACAGCGGCAGCCTGATGGCCAGCGTCTATGACCGCGCCACCGAGGTTCTGGAGACCTATGTGGCCAACAAGGCCAAGCACGACGCCTCCGCGATCCTCATGGCGCTCTTCCCCATTCTCATGAACGACGAAGAGTTCAGCACCGCCTTTGACGGATATTACCGGCAGTTCAGCGCCGGTTTCCCGGACTTCGATCAGGCGACCAGGCTCATGGCCGTCCTCTGCGACAACGCCTACCGCCGCGTCAAGGACGATACCTGCCCGGCGCATATCAACGTGACATTGGACAAGTCCGGCAATGTGATGCGCGTCGGGCAGTCTCAGCTGGATTCCGGCGCATTGGCTCCCACCAGAGTCGTCGCCGGGGAGTTTACGATCTTCGCCAAAACCGGTGCGACCGTGATCAGGAAAGCAGCCGTCACGGTGGATCCCGTGGACTTTGTCGGGAAGTACGCCTTTCATCCTCGCACGCTCTCTCCCTTGGAGCAGGCGCAGGTGCCGAAGCTTCCCGCCTGGTACATCATCCCCCAGGAGATCGTGGAGATCTGCCAGCACGCAAAGGCTACGACGGGAAAGCCCACGCAGATGCGCAATTTTCTTCTGCGCGGCCCTGCCGGTACCGGCAAGACCATGGGCGCGAAAGCCATTGCCGCCGGACTCGGTCTCCCCTACAAGAAATACACCTGCAACGCCAACACCGAGATCTATGACCTGATCGGCCAGCTCTTTCCGGATTCCGCCGCCTCCTCCACGGGAGACGCGCAGCTGGATCAGGAGCGCGAGCAGCTGAAAGCCATGGGCGGCGTCAACTACGCCAATGTGGCAAAGCTCCTGCAGCTTCCCGAGTTGGACGACATGGACTATGATCCCGTCGGAGTCTATCTTGCACTGACGGGGCAGGAGAAGCCCGACGCGACCTCACAGGACTGCATGGCGCTGGTGCTCAACCGGGTAACCGAAAAGGTACAGGCGCTGAGCAAACGCGAGGAGAGCAGCCAGAAGACCGGCGGTCAGACCTTCACCTATACCCAGACTGAATTCCTGGAGGCGCTGAAGAACGGCTATGTGGTCGAGCTTCAGGAGCCCACCACGATCGCCCAGCCGGGCGTCATGGTCGGTCTGAACTCCCTGCTGGAGCAGGGCGGTTCCATTACGCTGCCCACCGGTGAGATCATCGAGCGCCATCCGGACGCCGTCGTAGTCGTCACCACAAACATCAGCTACGAGGGCTGCCGCGGCATGAACCAGAGCATCATCGACCGTATGAGTCTGGTGCAGGACATTGAGCTGCCCGATCCCGAGGTCATGGTGCAGCGCGCTATGAGCGTGACCGGAGCGACGGACGAATACCAGGTGTCGAAGATGGTGCAGGTCGTAAGCGACATGGCGGATTACTGCCGCAAGAACAGCATCACGGACGGCGCCGTCGGCATGCGCAGTCTGCTGGACTGGATCGTCAGCGCAGAGATCACCGGCGACCCTTACCAGTCCGCGCTCTATACCGTTATCAGCAAAGCCACCGCGGATGAGGCCGATCGGGAGGCGCTGATCAGCTCCGTTCTGGAGCCGATCTTTGCTCCGAAGGCACATCGCAAGACGGCATAATACACGAAAAGGAGGTTTGACCCTTGAGCAGGGTGAATCACAAACGCGTCAAGCAGCTTCTCAACGAAAAGCGCAGCAAGATCACCGACCGCCAGTTTTTCTCCTCCCGCATCCTTGCCGGGCATTACGAGGATCTGGCCGCGGCGCAGACCCGGCGCTATCACTATAACCGGCGCATCCGAGTCAATCTGATCTGGCAGCCCAGGAACCCCACCACAGCGGCAACCGACAACACCAATATCATCATCAACGCGGGAAACCCGGCCGTCACGAAAGTGCGCGGCCGGGAAAACCGCTATCAGATCGTCACCGGCATGTTCGCCCACGAGCTGGGACACGTGCTCTTTACGGACTTTCTCGCCTCCCAGACTTATCACAACGCGCTGGCTATGGAACGCTGGTATCCTTCCGCCCCCAAGTTCACCTCTTCGGATATCAACCGTGAGTTTGATTTCTGGGGCTATCTGAAGGCCGATCCGAAGAATCTGGAGATGATTCAGATGGTCTCCCATCACATTGCAAACGTCCTGGAGGACGGCTATATTGAAAACCGCATGCTCAACGCCTTCCCCGGCACGCTCGGTTACGGGCTGGACGAACTGCGGGAGATGCAAAAAGCCAGCATGGCCAGCGTCACACAGCTCATCGAGCGCGAGGAGGCCGGCGAGATCCACAAGTTTGAAAGTCTCCTGCAGCTCATGCTCTCCTATGCCAAGTTCGGCATGATCAAGTATGGCGATGAGTCTCTTTCCGAAGAGCGCATCCAGACGGTTTTCGGTCTGATGGACGACATCGACCGCGCCCTCCTGACGCACTCCGCCAAGGAGCGTTTTCAGGTCGTCACACTGATCCTGATTCGCTGCTGGGACACGGTCAAGGACTTTCTGGAGCTCTGCAAGCAGAAGCAGGAAGAGGCCGCAGCCTCCGGCGGAACCGAAACGGCAGCCGAGACGCTTTCTCAGATGCTGCAGGCCATCGCAGGAAGCTCCAGCATTGCCTCCGGCAGCTCTGCTCCTGTTCCTGACAGCGAAGAGCAGGAGGGACAGGACGCCAGCGCCGGTGTTCGCTCTATGACCCACCAGGATGCGGAAGAAAGCAATCCCCCGGATGGTAACGGAGACGCAGGACTCTCCAAGGTGAATGAAAACGCCGAAGAAGAAAGCCCCGAGCCACCCGCTCCGGACGAGACTGAAGCCTCCGAGGAAGAAGCACCCGCTCCTCCCCCGCCCATGCCCTTCGGCGAATACGGCGGCGGAAGCGGGAACGGTGGAGCCAAAGATGGCGCCAGCGAACAGGAGGAAGGTCGCATCCCGCTGCAGCAGACAGACAAGTGCTCTGTTCCGCTCAATGGTACGACCGAGCGCAATGAGGACTACGAGCACCACAAAAACGAGAAAGCTGCCAGCGACATTGAGCGTATCCTGGACAAGATGGCCGAGCACGCCGCCTGCGAGGAGCTGGAGAACGAGCGCCTTCAGGAGCTCAACGACACAGCGCAGAGCATCTCCTACGGCAACATCCATTCCGGCGTCACCATGCGGGTCAATCGCATCTCCTCTGTGGATGAGGAGCTGATCGAGCAATACGATCAGATCTCCGCTCCCCTGCTGGACATCTCCCGGCAGCTCCAGAAAAGTCTGATCCGTCAGCTGAAGGATCAGCGGCGCGGCGGGAAACAGACCGGTCTCCTCATGGGGCGGCGGCTGGATTCCCATGCACTGCACCGGACGGACGGCAAGGTTTTCTGCAAGAACAACCTTCCGAACGAGATCCCGGAGCTTGCGGTGGGACTGCTGCTGGATGAATCCGGCTCCATGTGGTCCCGCGACCGCTGCACCTATGCCAGGGCTTCGGCGATCATCCTCTATGATTTCTGTCAGAGTCTTGGGATCCCGGTCATGGTCTACGGTCACTCCACCGGTTACTGCAACGATCATAATTCCGTGGAGCTTTACTCCTATGCGGAGTTTGACAGCATCGACCGGAACGACCGCTACCGTATGATGGACATCTCCGCCCGGGACAGCAACCGGGACGGCGCCGCTCTGCGTTTTGTCGCCGAGCAGCTTTCACGCCGCCCGGAGACCGTTAAGCTTCTGATTCTCGTTTCCGACGGGCAGCCGGCGGACACCGGCTATTACGGCACGGCGGCCGAGGAGGATCTTCGCGGCATCAAGCAGGAGTATCAGCGTAAACACATCCTTTTCGTGGCCGCCGCCATCGGCGACGACAAGCCCAGTATCGAACGGATCTACGGGGATTCCTTTCTGGATATCACCGATCTCAGCCAACTGCCCGTCAAGCTGACCCAGGTGGTCAAGCGACACATACGGATATAAGCAACGCAGCGGAGGCCTTCTCGGTCTCCGCTGTTTTCGTTATAGGTATAAAAATGATACATAATAAAATCGAGGTCCGAGCTTTTGTAGTCAGACCTCGATTTGTTATATGGTATCAGCCGGCGATCAGGTAGATCACTACGGCGGCGACCGTGCTGGTCAGGCCGATCAGAGCTTCATAAGGGATGAGCTTCATGCGCTTGGAGATGCTCATGCCCACGGAGCCGCCGGTAGCGTGGAAGAACGAGCCGTGGGGCAGAGAGTCCAGAACCGTGGCTCCCGCATGGATCATGGCGGCGGCAGCCAGAGCAGGAACACCTGCGCCGAGCAGCGTGGGGGCAAAGGTCTGTGCCGCAACCGTGGCGCCGGCGGTAGTAGAAGCAGTAGCCGCGGCCATCAGCACGCCGGAGAGCGGAGCAAGGATAAACGCGGGCATATGCATGGCTTCCAGCAGATTGGTCACATCGTACTGCAGGGCGGAGGCCTTGATGATCCCGGCGATGGTGCCGGTTCCGATCAGCAGGATGGAGACGCCGATGACCTTGCTCAGGCCAAACTCTGTGTACTCCACCAGGTGCTTGGCATGGCCCGTTACAAGAACGCTGACGATGCCGCCCACGGGAAGCGCGATCAGAGGATCAATGGTAATGCCGAAGAGAGGCCGCAGCGCCAGCAGGATGATGACTCCAAGCACGATCGCCGTGATGCCCCACAGGCCGCGCCGTCCTCCGCGCATAAAAACGCCTCCCCCGCAGCTGTATTCCCTACAGTCTACGCAGGAGGCGTGCTATCTATTCGCTTATTATCGGATCTCTTCCCGGAAGAAACGGTCCAGCTCTTCCCAGCCGGGAAAGGCATCCTCCGGCCAGGATTTGAGCATATCGCTCAATGCGCCCTGCTCCGCATCCAGAAAATGATCGATTGTCGGGACGTGAGGGATCCGCATGCCCTCCGCGCCGCTGATTTTCAGCTCCAGCAGCCGGTCGATCTCCGGACGGAGCGTGTCGGGCAGCACAGCCTCCGCCAGTTCTGCGAAGGCTATGGGCGGCAGCGTACCCAGCTCACGGAGATCGGAAGAGCGTCGTGTAGGGGAAGAGGGTAGATCTCG
>ERZ842401.7058-NODE-7058-length-11670-cov-3.617650_pt1 | contig 11670 bp, 8 predicted proteins | sample MGYA00521270_ERZ842401 | MGnify/ENA primary metagenome ERZ842401 (study PRJEB31892, sample SAMEA3878208) | bioreactor metagenome | biome: Moose rumen | place: Sweden | collected 2011-10 | study: EMG produced TPA metagenomics assembly of the PRJEB12797 data set... | reverse complement strand
CATTAATCTTGGTATTCTTACCTGGTAATTTCTGTGCGAAGCCTGGGTGCTGCCCTTTACCACGGTGTAGTCCATCTTATCTTTGGACTGCTTGTTTTTTAGGTATCGGATCACAAAGACCATTGCTACAATGAGGCTGCCCGACCATATCAAAAGAAAAATAAAGTCATTACTCATAAGCTATCACCTCACACCACTTCAGCAGAAAGGGTCTTTATAGTCTCCATATCTTTCCAAAACTCCCTTTCTTCTGCTACAGACAGCACGTCGGTTATGTCCTTTATCATCGCATCGGACGGCATATTCACAAGCTTGAAGGTTCCGCCAACCTTGTTGCCTGACTCATCGAGTATAGGCACGTAGGCTATAATGTCCCTTGTTTCGAAGAGCTCAGGGTCGGTAGAACGCCTGTAATACTCAGTAGCGTCCATGTTTTCCATAAGCTGATACTTAAAGAGCGCCATTTCGTACTCCTCTACCGTCATATTAGAGTGTTTGTCTATTGCATCAAAGTATGCGTCTAAGTCAAGAGCCGCTACTATACGGTCTGAAGGATATGCCCTGTTTGCTACTGGAATGATCTCGGTGATGCGCTCTATGTGCCTGTCACCTTTTACATTGGTTACATGCATGTCTACATTAAGTATCTTTGCAGACATTGCCACTGCATCGCTCTTTTCCTTGTAAAGTCCAATCTCTAACAGGTTGTTGGCGATTGCTTCAACAAGGTCATGTGAGGTTTTTGCATGGTGGGTAAACATTGCAAATAGCGATGCTACCATGGCGGTCTGTATGATATGTGATGCCTGGATAGCATTAGCAACCTCACCGATAAGGTTCACGTCACCGTCTGTCTTTTTCTGAAGGTTCAGTCCTTCCTGAGCGGATATGCTTGCTGTCTCCTGGAACGTCACTACGTTCCTTTCAGGATATGCATACCTAAGATTCAGCTCGAACTGAAGCTCCTGGATACGAAGAGTCAGTGCCGGGTCAATGAATCTGATCATTGATTTGAGCATTGTGGTCTTACCAGTACCCTGCGATCCGGTTATACCTATGTTCCTGCGCCCACGGATGAGCCACTTCATCATAAGTATAGGTATGAGCTTGTTTGCTTCCTTGATAAGTTTCTCGGGCTCCACGGACGGCGTGGAATCGAACTTTCTTAAGAAGAAGGCGAACGAATCCGCGAATGGCGGGCGTACCGCCACTATACGTGAGCCGTCTATCATAGTGGATACCACGAAGCCCTTAGATTTACTCATTACATAGGGAGCCTCGTATTTATACACATTACTGGTGACTCGAATAAGCTCTTCCTGCGTCTCAAATGAGCAGCACTTTAAGTGAAGCTTGATACCGTGATATACCACCCATACAGATTCGTATGAAAAAGGCGTATCTTTGTTTTCAGACTTTACTGTAAATGCACCCTTCGGCACGCCGGATGTACCTGCATTGAGACCGTCTATACCAGTCTCAAGGAGCATATCCACGGGTCCGAGCCCGATATACTTCTCAAAAATCTTCTGTGCTACGATCTCAAGCTTGTCGTTCCACTCGATATTTACCTTTCCAAGAAAATCAGAGTTGCCTTTTACGATGGCATCTTCATAGACTTCCTCTATTCTTTCGGATGTCACGATATAATAATCGCCGTCATCCTTTTGAACTGGCTTTATCAGATTATATTCTTTTACCATCTCGTCAAAGCCGTCATAGTGGATATTTTCGGTCTCTTTCTCCGTACACGCCTTATTGTAGAAGTACAGGAGTATCTCGAATTTGTCCCCAGACTTTATCTTGTCTGGCGCGTTGAATGGAATAAGTCGGTTTATCTCCCTGCCATCAAGACCGTATTTTTCCTCAAGCAAAAGGCTTCTTATCGAAGATTTGATATTAGTCTTTGCTTTAGAGTCGCCATATGCTGCGCTATTTAGGGACTTTTTCAGTGTGGACTGCCTCTGGCGGCGCTTAAAGAGCTCGTCCTTTGACAGGTTTGCATCGTCAAGGTTCTGCTTAAGCGACTTAGAGAACGCATTGGCCGTCTCCTTAACGAAAAACTCGATATTTAAGTCCTGCTCCTCTATCTCGTCAAAAAATCCGTCCTCATCAAGCTGCTCAAGGTTCTTTAAGTACTGCCTTATGAACAGCCCGAGCCCTATAAGTATCGCAGCTATAAGAATAAGATTAGTTATCATTGCCGCCCTCCGTTAGATTCTCCATGATTTCTGCCATGCGCTTTGTTGCCTTAAGGGTGTCTTCATAGAGTTTTCGCATTTCCTTTAACATATCTTCATTAGACATTGGCTTTTCGGGCTCACCCCAGTCATCCCAGTCATCATCCCAACCATCTGATGGTTCTGCTGTAGAGTCTTCCGGTTCGGGGTTTTCTACTGCCTCAAAAGTGTACTCGCTTTGCTCTAACTCAGGGTCTATTTCGGACATCTCACCTGTCTCGGGAATCTCTTCAGTGGTTTCATCCGTCGCAGGTTCATCTTCGTCAAGAACTTCGGTTTGGGTATCATCCGTGCTATGAGTATCTTCGGAAGGATCCTCAATATCAGGATCGTCACCTATGATATCATCAAGCTCCTCCTCCGGGATCTCTGCTGTAGGGTCTTCTGCAATAGTCTCTATTGCATCCTCTGAAGATTCTGTCGCATCATAGACATCTGCCGTGGGATCGTCAGCAAGCTCTGATTGCATAGCCTCATACTCCATGGCAAGGTCGTCCTCTACGCTTTTTTCCTTAATGTCCTCTAAGGTCTCATTCATAGCCTCTTTTGTAAGTGCCTCGGACAGATCAGGCACCTCTTCAGGTTCCTTTTTCTTTCTCATGAATAGCATATTTTCCCCTCCATCTTCAGAATCGGGATTTTTTTTTACCGGTTCCATGTCGATTACCGCAGCAGGTAACACCGAAAGCTCCTTTTCGCGCTTTATCTCGATATGTTCCCAGTCGTAATCTACCACTGAATCGCGCCTGTCAAGCCTCTCTATGAGCCGTACTAAATTTTTTATATCCTCAGACCATGCGAAGTTTGAGTCTGTCTCCTCAAGGTCACGATTGTTTCGCACATATTCAAGGAGACCACCGGACATATAGGCGTCCGTACAGCCAGTATTGCGTTCGATCTTGTATATTGGCTCTTTGTGTAGCCCAAAGTCCTTTTTGATTGACTTGAGGGTATATTTTGACCTGCCGTCGAAATCAGTGACTACATAGATTATGTCCTTGCCGTATACAGGCGACTTAATGGTATGCCCCTGCTTCAGGCAGTAAATCGACATATCCGCAAATCCCTTGTACTCGTCACCGTCACCGTTTATGCGTCTTGAAGCCTCTCCATAAGGTAAAAGCAGGATGATGTTCTCATAGACTTCTCTTGCGTTCTTGCAGATTTTCTCGATCATCTCGACCTTGGTTTCTACAGACTCAGAGAACTTCTGCGACCTCGTTATGGCGGTCACATCAAGTCCGTTTTCCTTTGACAAAAGCCCGGTACAGTACGGGTCGAAATCAGCCTTTGAGAGCTTCGAGGTCTCTGCTGCCCTGAAAAGCGCATCTATGCCCTCATCGGAAAACGATGTGTCAGCTGCACCGCCAAAGGACGACAGGTGCGTATCCCTGCCGGTCAAGACCTTTTCTAAAGAGTCCTCATCGCTATCTATCAGCTGAAGCACGAGGGTATTAGTCCCCCTTGCCATTGCGGCCATCGAAGAAATAAGTCCTGCCGCCAAAAGACTTTTATTCTTTTTACCGTTGTATCCTTGTATAGTTACTATCATATTTTTATCCTTTCATGAGGCGCTTGCACTGTCTTTCATTTAGCTCATATATAATCTCGCCCATATCTACCATGAGTCCGTAGATGCCGTTCGACAGCTGTCTGAACGGTGCAGTGCCGTTATGAGTAAGAGCTATGTATGCTGCCATATCGCCTGCATCAAGAGGCACGCTGTATGTATACTCTGATGTGATGCCAATCATAGACTTTGCCGACTGGGCAGTTATCTTCTTGGTGCACACATCCCTTAAGATGAATGCCGTCTCGCCTGAGTCTATGTATGAAGCGGCATTCTTCACGCATGAGATGTCGTACTTCACCTGGGTAGCGATATAGATAGTGCAATCAGGGATATAATCTGCTGCTCCTTTATAATTGTGCCCGAGCCATACGAACACATTGTCAAAAAGGTCGGTGCCGCTCTTGTCCACCCTGTAGTCAGCACATACCACAAGTCCGTCACGGTTACGGATAGCTGAGCCGCTTTCGTCCTTTATAAGCTCGAAGAACCCATGCTCGAAGCTGTTGTCCACGACGAGTATCTTTTTACCTGCGGCAAGCCCTAACTTTACAAGAAAATACAGATAGTCACTCTTCTCATTGCCTGTAAGGATACATATCTTTGTTCTTTTGATGTCGGGGACGGCCTTTGTCTCCTCTTCCTGCCTGTCAATGGTCCACTTGCCGTCCTCTTCGATGTCTTTTGATTTTCTGAATAGATTAAACAAATCACTGTCTCCTTTTTGATTTTGGTTGATGGTATAAGTTACTCTGTCTCTTCGGCGGCCTGAGCAGCCGTCTCTGCCGGTGTCTCTTCTACCTCTTCGCCTAATGTTTGAGAACGGAACTCTAAGGCGTTCTTTACGATGTCCTCTTTCTCCTGCAAACCGTCCTCTACAAGCGTGCGGTCGGAATTGCCGTCCTTATCGAGCTTCTCATCCTCGATAGAAAGCCCGAGCCTTGTTGCGAGCTCACGTCTCGCTTTCTTGTTAAGTGTGTTGGCAACCACTGTGTCGTACTTGGTATTGGTATCGACCTCTGATATGAGGTCTACCGTCGAGGACCTCACGAGATAATCAGGAACCATCTCCTCCTCGTTCTGAAGCGAGGGCTCTACGTATCTCGTGGTGTATAAGAGCCCCTTAGTGAGATATGCGTCCACGCAGGCTGACTGATATCTTAATATCTCCTCTTCCGACATCTGGATGGTAAAAACGCATGACACAAGGTTTAAATCCCTTACCGTCTTATTGGTAAGCACCAGATAGTCTTCGCCGTCAGGGAAGGCTATCCTTACATCGACAACATCGTAGTCTTTCTGCGTGGTCATAGGCAGTGTCTCGACAAGCTCTGTTTCCCTGACATCAGGAGTGATGTACTTTTCTGTCACCATATTGGCATATATGGGGTAGCCGCTCATTATCTCGACCTTTGCCACCTGTCCTATCTGCTCATCTAAGATATAAGCATCATCACTTATACCTGATGCTATGTTTTGGATTTCGACATTCGCGCTGCTGCCCTCTGCCACGAGCTGCTCACCTGGCATGATGTCTCTTGTAGCCACGTACACCGCCTTGGTGTTATTCGTGATCTGTGTCTCAAGCTCTGCTGCCCTGGCTGCAAGATCGCTCTTTTCTATGTACTCGTATGCGAATAGCGCACCGAATATCAGTGCTATCGCCACGACCACGGCTATAATTGCTCTTGTGTTCTTCCTTTTCATCGTACCTGTCCTTTCTTAGTCTATAATGAGACCGAAAATGCGCTTATCCTTGGACTCCATCTTGTCTATCTTCACCTTGACTTCTGAACCGGGAACCGGTCTGCCGCTTTTTGGAGGGAAACAGATGCAATCCATCTTGCCCGCTATCTTTACAAACACGGATTTATCACCAACATACCGCTTCACCTCGCCGGATACTACCTGTCCTACCTTGAACTGGTTGTAGTAGAGCTTCCTCGGATCCGTAAGCGCCTGCCTGACTGACAGCTCACACTTCCAGAGCGGATAATCCTTGCGATCAACAGCGTCCTCAGGTGCGCGACTTGTATACTTTTCTTTTTCAAGTGAAAGCACCTTGACCGGTACTACCTGACCGACCTTGAACTCGTACACGAGATCCTGAAGTGATGTCCACGACATCTCGCGAGGCTTAATCATTGCATCCGCCCCGTCTATGGTCACATAAACCCTGTCGGTTCTTACCGATATGATTGTGGCGTTCGTTATCATGCCGGGTGCGATGCGGGGACCGTACTTCTCACTCTTAGAAGTAAATAGCTGTTGTCCTCTAATCGACAGTGCGGCGAGCCTCGATGCCACTGCGAAGCCATCCTCCTCGAACACCTCGGTGACCACAAACTCCACATTACTGTTAAGTCTTGCCTTAAGCTCATTTTCTATGTAATCGTCCATGCTGAAATCCTTGGGGTCATAAGGCATAAACTCATAGAACGGAATATATACAACGAATTGTCCTTCGGTATCATCAGTAACGAGCTCCGCCATCCATATACCGCCCATCTGCTGCATCTTCTGATAGCCTGTGATGGTGCCTGACAGGATCCTCTTGGGTACGGATGCCGCCGCTTCTTTTAAGAGAAAATCCTCATCTCGCCTCACCACGTCGGATGTCCTTACGAGCTCGCCCTTTTTAGCGTACACGTTGTTTCTCTTATAAAGCGTCTCCCTGGTCTCCTGGTCAGCTGCCACAACATTTCTGGTCTTAAAGGACAGTACGTTAGGATCCTCTGATACCCTCTGCTCGAACATATCCATGATAGAGAGCATCGTATTACTTAACTTGTTGACCTTTTCCTCAAGGTTCTTGATCTCAGAGGACTCGTCCTTCTTTTCGGCGGTCTTCTTGGTGGTCTTTTTGCGAGCCGCCTGTTTTGTGGCCGTCTTTTTTGCGGTCTTTTTGGGCTCCTTGTCCTTTGATTCAGTCTTAGGCTTGGTATCTACCTCCTGAGCCTCTTTTGTCTTATTCTCATTGATATCTGCCATAATTGATTTCTCCCTTCTAATCCTGGTCGATGGATATATTGCTATATTATATCATAAATTTACACTTGTCAACAGAAACATATTCTTTATGATATAATATACTTTTTGTGGATAAAAAAATTTAGATACATTCTGCGTCTTTATCCACGTTTACCTTCTCTGACTCCTGCGCCATGCCTATAAGCTGATAGCCGTCTTTTAGGCCGCTGTGGTTTTCTACGACTTCTGTGAGCTTCTTTTTTAAGCCCCTGCCTGTCATCGAACCATCCTTGAACTCTGCGAAGATCACCTCGGACTCCGGCTTAAACTTCACCTTGGTCTTTACGAGGTAGAAAAGCTGCTGCCCTGACTCTATCTTTGAATAGATCGTTTTTCCCGTCCTTAGACAAATGGGCTTTTCCTTTTTGTCAGACGGAAGGGATGTGTCCATCTCCTTTAACTTTTCAGCAATCTTTTTGTCGATGGCTTTCTGCTGTCTGTCGTACTTTTCTTCCGCAGTTTCCTTTTTGCGGCTTTCAAACTCCTCACACTCTTTGGTAAAGGATGTCTTTTTGTTACATTTTTCGTACTTCATGCAAGTCCAACAGATAGACGCTTCAGGCTCCTTTGAGATGTTGTATGCCTCCTCGAAACCTATCTCACCGTTTTCGAGCATCTCTTTCTGCTCGTCCGGGAGACGCTTTGATATAGCCTCAGCCTTTGCCACCTTTGTCGCAGATATGTTCATCATGTCGGCTACGGCATCCCTTATCTCTCCTTTAGATAAGTCCCTGCCGTTTATAGTGAGTCCTTTTTTCTTCATCTCGGTGAGTATTTTTTTTAATGCCTCGACCTCTTTTATTACCGTGCCCGCATCCTTTTTGCGCTGCGAGTTAGATATGATAAGCATCACCTTTTCTTCTTCCAGTGAACCGGGAGCCCTGACCTGGCATGTTACCTTTTCATACTCCGTGTGACCCTCGTCTACGAGTTTTTTTAGCGCTCTCCATCTCCTCTCGCCGGAGATAAGCCGGTACTCTCCTTTGTCGCGGTCGGGATCACGAGTCACCACAAGGTTTTCAATAAGCCCGAGTGCGAGTATCTCATCTGCTTTCTTTTCAATCTCCTCCTGCGGGTAAAAGTTATCAGCGTTAGGGTAAATGTCCTTTACCGATATATCCGCAGTCTCGAATGTCGCATTCAATCAGTACCACCTTCCTTTCCCAAATAAAAGCATGTGTTTGAATATCTCTTATAAAACCTAAACTGTCCCTAGTCGTCCTCGCTTCCGTCAGACGGAACCCTAAAGAACAGTACGTTTTCATTACCGAACATGCTAAGGTTTCCCTCAAGTACCTGTCTTGCCACTGAGTACATCGCGGGTGTAGGATTACGTCCTTCTATCAGCTCGTTGTCTGAGAACTGCCCATCCTGGTATATGACCTTTTCGGCGGTATCCGGGAATTTATCGGATGCAATACGGTTTCTTATGACTTCCGCTACTGCTATCCAACAGTTGAGCCCCTCACCGGCAGCCTCATGGCATATAGTCTTAGCCACGATTTCAACGTCAGGATCAGACGCTTTTTTTATTCCGGTATCAGCTATCGGTTTTATGCTTTCTGTATCTATGCCGTCATACCTGCAGAATACTTTAAATCTGTCGTATTTTGTCACTGTCACGGTGTTTGCCGCGCTTGAGCAGTGTATCCACCATCCGTCACCTAAGTATATCCCTACATGGTTAGTCGAACCGTCATCCTCATGTATAAGACCCATGTCACCGGGCTTTAGCTCTGATTGGCTTATTCTTTTCTGGGACGAGAGTATTTCTTTAGTGCTTCCTAATTTTTCCCATCCCGAAAAACCTGCTGTCCTGTATGCCCATTGCACGTATCCAGAGCAATCGAGTCCTCGCTGTTTTCCGGCTTTATTGAAAGTCCACCATGTATCATCCCATCCTGCTTTTTTTGATTTGCCTCCCCAGAGATAGGGTATCCGGCCTATCAAGGATGTAGCTGTGTTTATCAGCACTGCACGGTTTTTTCTTATTTTTGAAAACTCTGGTGTGATAAGATAAGCCTTTGCCTCATCTGATAACACCGTGTCATACTGTGCGAGGTTTATGTGTATGCTCTGTGCGAGCCCTTCGTCCTTGAGCCCGCTGTACTTTATTATCTTTTTTCGCTCCTTATATTCCTTTTCATCCAGATTGTAAGTGCTTATTATGTCCTTTGGTCTGTTGCAGAAAAGCTCTATGCTAAGATATGGTGTAGTCAGGTATTCTGGTGATACTTTTTTGGTATCTGTCACCTCATACAGCCCGTCGCCGTCAGTATCCTCGTAAGTGGGTATCTCGGTGTCCTCTGTCAGGTAGTAATATCCGTCCGGCTCGTACTTATCCTTTTCTACCTCTACGAACCGCTCCACCTTTACCGGGCTGCTTTCAGTCATCAAATGCTCGCTTGTCTTATATGATATCAGGTCTATATCTGCTATATGATCTTTCTCGGCTGCCATGGACAGTGCGGCCATGAGCCCATTCATGTCTGTAAAGGATGTGATCGGATCCTCTTGCCTATAGAACTCCTCCATAGAGAGCCCCCAGTCATAGCCGCCGTCTTTGATATTTGCTTCATACTCCAAACGGATACGCTGCATCTGACTTTCGATAAGCGGCTCCATCATCTGAGTTGCAGATATGACTGTCTCCTTTAGTACTCTGTCCTCTTTTGCAAGGACGACATCAGGACAGCAGAAGGCTATATCTATAGCCAGTATAAGGGAAATCAGTTTTCTGCTGTTCATTTGCCCTCCTTGTCGTGAAAAGAAATCAAATCACTTACACTTGGTATATTATATCATAAAGTTACATTTTGCAAGATAAATATTATTTATTGCCAAAATTAGTATTCAAATAGTCACTGAGACCCAACATCTTGTATAGCACGGCGGGTGGGTTGTTTTATTTTTTTAACAACAAGTATTATTTATTTATTTAGGGAGCACAGAAACATAGTAAATACAAGGGTTTGCGAGGTTTTTTAAGCTATAAATTTGGAGTTAGTTGACGATTTATTTGGAGTAAGAAGTAGATTTATTTGGAGTAAGAAGTAGATTTATTTGGAGTTCAAAGAAGGCATAACAGATGGAGTTACTTGACTATGAATTTGGAGTTTATAGTAGATTTATTTGGAGTCATTTTCTGATTTAAGCTATAAATTTGGAGTTGGTCGAATGACGGCTGTCTGAACATACATTTATTTAGACTATGAATTTGGAGTTTTAGACTATAAAATTGGAGTTTGATATCTTTCATCGACATATTTTAGCCGTTTCTGCCGAATCGGCATAAGTATTTCATTGATTTTTGTATATCAAACTCCAAAAACATAGCTTTGATAAGCTTTTTTTCTAAATATTGGGCATCATTTTTGTCCAGGTCACAAGATATTGAATTTTTTAAGCTACAAAATTGGAGTTTTTTGTTGACATACCCATTTCAATCCTATATAATCCCATTTGGGATAGAAAATTGGAGTTCCACAAAAATATCACTTTCGGAGGTAATATGGAGGCAATAAGGGAAACAGAAAGCTTTGAGCTCGTACCAGAGCCGTTTTACAATGACTTTTTCAGAAAGTCTAATTTTCTTATATCAGCAAAGTACCACTCTTCCCTACTTGAGAATAAAATCATGATGCTCGGTCTCGCCAATGTGAGAAAGGATGATGACGGCAGTCTCGTATCTGTGATGAAGGCATCGTATCTGAGGGAGCTCATCCAGAAAGGAAAGAAAAACGGATCTTTTTATGATCAGCTGTATAACACGTCGCTTCGTATGACTTCTAGGCAGTTTGTCATAAAAAATGACAAAGGCTTCGATATATTCCATCTGACCCCAAGGGCGAGGTACGATAAAGGCTCAGGCACCTTCGTGATCTATTGGGAAAAGGGTCTTGAAAAATACCTTTACATGGTAAAGTCCAATTACACTCAGTTATCAATAGAGACATTCATGAAGCTTGAATCCAATTATTCGTTCAGGCTTTATGAGATATTAAAAAGCCGGATGTATGTGCCCGCGTATGCGGATAAGGAGATCCCGGTTGAGGGGTTCTACTGCCATAAGATGTCCCTAGCGGAACTGAAGCTTGACATGGGCGCAGTCGATTCATCGGAAGCTAAGGTCAGAGAAGTTCTCGTGCCTAAAAAAGGTAATAATGAACAGCCGGATTTTGAAAAAGCCGTAAGCGTGGCCAAGACCAAGACCTATGAGAGGTGGCAGAACTTCAAGACTGCCTGCCTGGATGTAGCCGTCAAGGAAGTGAACGAAAAGACTGACATAGAAGTGGAATATGAAACCGTGAAAAGCGGCAGGGGCGGCAAGGTGACGGATATAATCTTTAAGATGAATAAAAAGAACACACCGCCCAAGGAGGTCCCGAAAGAGCTGTCAGAGTTCGATAAGGCAGGGTTCTTAGACAACATATCAGACCTCATTGAGGAGCCTCTTAAGATAAAGGACCTTGCGGCCATAGCGGAGGCGGCTGACTATGACAAAGAAAAGATTGAGAAGGCTTATAGGTACATGAAGTCCTCACCCGGCGACAAGGAGAATGTGGTCGGTTACCTTATTGCGGCTATCAAGAATAATTATGGGGACAACGTGAAAGCCAAAGGCAAGAACAGCTTCCATAACTTCAAAGAGCGTGAGATTAGTGAAGCCGAGATGCAGCAGTTGGAACTTAAGCTTATAGCACGGAATTAGTCGTTCGATTTGAACTGTTATAATATCGCAATTTTATGGTATAATATACACAAATCCGACCGTCAGACAATGAGGTAAAAAATACAGAAAAATTATTGAGAACTGAAGCTTAAGATCGG
>ERZ842401.7057-NODE-7057-length-11672-cov-4.984161_pt1 | contig 11672 bp, 10 predicted proteins | sample MGYA00521270_ERZ842401 | MGnify/ENA primary metagenome ERZ842401 (study PRJEB31892, sample SAMEA3878208) | bioreactor metagenome | biome: Moose rumen | place: Sweden | collected 2011-10 | study: EMG produced TPA metagenomics assembly of the PRJEB12797 data set... | reverse complement strand
TGGCACCGATGATCTTCACGCCGCGCTCCCAGGCCTGGTGGTAGGGCTTGGCACCGATGAAGGCCGGCAGGAAAGAGTGGTGGATGTTGATGATGTGGTGCGGATATGCCGCAATCATCTCGTCGCTGATAATCTGCATGTAGCGGGCCAGGACGATAAACGTCACCTTCTTTTCTCTGAGCAGCTCCATCTCGGCCTGCTCCACCTCTGCCTTGTTCGAGTGGTCTTTCTTGATGGACCAGACGTAGTAGGGGATGCCGAACTGCTCGGCCACATAGCGCAAATCTTCGTGGTTCGACACGATGCAGGGAATGTCGACATCGTATTCGCCAGCCTTCCAGCGGGCCAGCAGGTCGTAGAGGCAGTGGCTCATCTTCGATACAAAGATGGCCATGCGGGGGCGCTGGTCGCTGAAATAGAGGTTGAACTCCATCTGGTAGCGCTGTGCATAGAGCGTCTCCACATATTCCTTGATTTTCTCGCGGGGAATGAGGAAGCCGTCCAGCTCCCATTGTATGCGCATAAAGAACACGCCGTCCTGGCGATCCACATACTGGTCTAGATAAACGATGTTCCCCTGATTGTCAGTGATAAACTTCGTAACTTCAGATATGATGCCCTGTTGGTCGGGGCAATGCAGAAGCATTATGGCTGTTGGTTTCATGCTCTTAACTCAGTCTTGTACTTACAGCCTGCAAAGGTACAAAAAAACGTGGGAAATGACGAAGAATGTGCCTTTTTTTCGTCTTTTTCGTCATTTTTCCTGGTAAAATTGATGATTATTCAAAAAAAATGCTTATCTTTGCCAAAATTCTACAATTCAAATTCACCTCAAACTAAGTCTATGGCAAAGTATAACATTTCTGAGAGGAAGGAAAAAGACGCCGTCTACAGGACGTTGGTCAGTCCTGCCTTGATGGACGAGTTGAAAGAGAAAATTCTGGGTCTTGTCGTGATGCAGAAGAAGTATAAGGACAAGAATTACTCTGCCAAAAGGCTGGCTGAAGACCTTGGCACCAACACGCGTTATGTTTCTGCCGTGGTCAACGTCAGGTTTCACATGAATTATACATCGTTTATCAACAAATACCGCATCGAGGAGGCAATGTCCATCCTTACTGACAAACGCTATCAAGACTTGCGGATAGAAGAGGTGAGCGATATGGTGGGGTTTGCCAACCGACAGTCTTTCTATGCTTCATTCTTCAAGTTTACGGGTATTACTCCCAAAGAATATCGGCTACAGCATTCCACCACAAAACCTAAGAAACGATAGTCATAGTGAGAATGAATCAATTTCCTTACAGCGACGAGCGTTTTGCCGACTTACAGCTGCTCCGTTACCGCCTCGAAGGCTTTGAGCAGCTATCTCTGAAGCAGAAACAGCTCGTTTATTATTTATCACAGGCAACACTCTTCGGGCGTGACATCACCTTCGATCAGTTTGGTAAGTACAATCTCCGCATTCGTAAAGCCCTGGAGGTGGTCTATACAGATCGACGTGTGGCCCATGACGATGATTTTCGGGCACTTGAAGTTTACTTGAAACGCGTCTGGTTCTCCAGTGGCATTCATCACCATTATGGCTGTGATAAGTTCCAGCCAGACTTCAGTCCTGAGTACCTGCGCAAGGCGTTGCATGCCGTTGAGACCTCCCGTTTACCATTGACAGCGGGGCAGACGGTGGATGAATTTTGCAATGAGGTGTTCCCCGTTATTTTTGACCCAGCTGTTTTGCCTAAACGGGTGAACAAAGTTGATGGTCAGGACTTGCTCACTACTTCCGCCTGTAACTTCTATCAGAACGTGAGCCAGCAGGAGGCCGAGCTGTTCTATGCCCAGAAGAAACAAGAGAATGTCAGCGATGAACCGCCGTCGTTCGGACTGAATACAACGCTGGTGAAGAATGCCGAAGGAGCCATCTATGAAGAGCCGTGGACGGCTGACGGGCGCTATGCCAACGCCATCCGCCATATCGTCTACTGGCTTTCTAAAGCCAGTGAAGTGGCAGAGAATGACCAACAGCGCAAGACGATCCAGTTGCTTATTGACTACTACCAGACAGGCGATTTGCACACGTTCGACCAGTACTCTATCCAGTGGATTCAGACGCTCGACACGAAGGTGGATTTCATTAATGGTTTCATCGAGGTCTATGGCGACCCTCTTGGACTGAAAGGCTCGTGGGAGGGACTGGTGGAATATGTTGACGAGGTGGCAACACAGCGCACCCGTACCATCAGTGAACAAGCACAGTGGTTTGAGGACCACTCTCCAGTTGACCCGCGCTTCCGCAAGTCGCAGGTGAAGGGTGTGTCGGCCCGTGTCATCTGTGCCGCCATGCTTGGCGGAGACGAATATCCTGCCACGGCCATTGGCATCAACCTTCCCAACGCTGACTGGATTCGTGCCCGCTACGGCTCGAAGAGCATTACCATCAGCAACATCACTGACGCCTATAATAAGGCTGCTCATGGAAATGGTTTCAAGGAAGAATTTGTCATAGACAAAGAAACACTCTCAATGATAGATAGATACGGCGATACTTGTGACGATTTACATACAGACTTGCACGAATGTCTTGGACATGGCAGCGGACAGCTGCTGCCCGGTGTTGACCCTGATGCGCTGAAAGCCTATGGCAATACGATAGAGGAGGCTCGTGCCGACCTCTTCGCCCTTTACTATCTGGCTGGCCCGAAGCTCGTTGAGTTGGGACTGTTGCCCAATGGCGATGCCTATAAGGCAGCATACTACAGCTATATGATGAACGGCTTGATGACCCAGCTCGTCAGGATAGAGCCAGGACGTCAGATAGAGGAGGCTCACATGCGCAACCGTGCCCTCATTGCCCACTGGTGCCTGGAGCACGGCCAGAGTATGCAGTTGGTGAAACGGGAGGGAAAGACTTTTCTGCTCATCAACTCCTATGAGGAGCTGCACCAGTTGGTGGCCAAGCTGCTGGCCGAGATTCAGCGCATCAAGAGTGAGGGCGACTATGAGGCGGCCCGCCTGCTGGTGGAACGCTATGCCGTCAAGGTCGATGCAGAACTGCATGCCGAGGTGCTGAGTCGCTACCAGAAACTCAATCTGGCTCCCTATAAGGGCTTCATCAACCCTTGGCTCTTGCCTGTAACCGACGCTGATGGAAACATCACGGACATACAGGTGAATTATTCCGAGAGCTACGCACATCAGATGCTGCGCTACAGTTCAGAGTACGGAACACTGGTTTGACTTTTATGACAGACATTCAGCAGAAAGTAAAGGAGATTAAGCAGTCGTTCCGCCTGATGATGGACGGAGCAACGGCTCAGTCCATGCGTCAGAAAGGGTTGGACTACAAGCTCAACTGGGGGGCAACTTTGCCACGCTTGCGTGAAATGGCCGAAGAGCTGAAGAAAGAGACGTCCAACCTGTACGACCTTGCCCTTGCCCTTTGGAAAGAAGATGTGCGAGAGTGCAAGATTATGGCCACCATGCTGATGCCGCCCGACGAGATACTGCCCGAGGTGGTCGACATCTGGATGGAGCAGACGCCTACGGTAGAGATAGCTGAGCAGGCAGCTTTCAACCTCTACCAGCATCTGCCTTACGCTGCTGACAAGGCTTACGGCTGGCTCTCGTCGGCCGACGACCTGCCGCAGATATGCGGCTACCACGTGCTGAGCCGGCTCTTCTCCCGTCGGCAGGAGCCAAACGAGCGGGGGATCAACGAATTTGTCGACCAGGCTCTTTCTGCCCTGCAAAGTTCTAATCCCATTCTTCAGAAGGCAGCCATGCAGAGTCTGTTACACTTTGCCGACATGGGACTGCTCTATGAGCGGTTGGTGCGTTCGGCCACCCGTAGCATCGGTATGGATATTCTATGACATCGTTCGACATCTTCCTACTCTCCATCTCCCTGGCCATGGACTGTTTTGCTGTCAGCATAGCCAGTGGCGCCATCCTACAGCGCTGGCGCATGGGCATCATCCTCCGTATGGCCGTCCTCTTTGGCCTCTTTCAGGCGCTGATGCCTCTGCTGGGGTGGCTGGCCATGCAGCTGCTGCATCTTCCTTTGTCGGACTATGGCCGCTGGGTGGGAGCAGCATTGCTGCTGTTTGTGGCCGGGCGCATGGGACTTCCTGCACTGCGTGGGGATGATGAGACACCTGCGGCATTCCGCCCTGAGCGACTCGCCACACAGTTGCTCCTTGCCGTAGCCACCAGCATCGATGCTTTGGCTGTAGGAGTCTCGTTCTCCGCTCTTGGCTATACCTGTCCGTCTTCCCTTCTCATGCCCCTGCTTGCTATTGGGGTAGCCTCACTGCTACTTACTTTCATCGGCCATTGGCTGGGCATCCGTTTCGGCCGTTCCATAAACCGTCGTTTCCGGCCCGAACTGCTTGGAGCCATCGTTCTCACCGCCATTGCCGTGAAGGTGCTGGTGGTATAATCGGGAGAAAGAGAAGACGCTGTGCTTTTTGAGGCACAGCGTCTTTTTCTGATGATTACTTATATAGTGGTCCGAAGTTCTGGCAGGCGCGGAAGTCGGCTCCCTCCTTGTCCATGCCGAAGGCATTCCATGCTGCGGGCCTGAAGATGTCGGCATCCTGAACGTTGTGCATGCATACGGGGATGCGCAGGATGGAGGCAAGCGTCAGCACGTCGGCCCCGATATGGCCGTAGGCGATGGCACCGTGGTTGGCTCCCCAGGCATTCATCACTGAGTAGACATCCTTGAAGCAGTCTTTCGAGGCATCCAGACGAGGCACGAACCACGTCGTGGGCCATGTCGGGTCGGTGCGGCGGTCTAGCTTGTCGTGCATGTCCCGTGGCAGCTCCACCGTCCAGCCTTCTGCCAATTGAAGCACGGGGCCGAGTCCCTGTACGCGGTTCAGGCGCATCATAGTCATGGGCATGCCTCCACGGCTGACGAAGTGGGCCGAGTAGCCGCCACCGCGGAAGTAGTCGCGGTCGGCAGGCATCCAGCTGGTGGCCTCGATGCAGGCCTCCACATCAGCCTCCGTCATGTTCCATGGCTCCTTCATCGTGGGCTGGCCTGCAGCGTCGGTCATGGCGCCAGTGGCATCGAGCGTGGTGGCGCCACTATTAATAAGATGTATAAAGCCGCCGGCTGCCGTACCCTCCGGGCGTTTGCCCGTGACGCGCTCCACGGCCTCTGGACTCCAATAGGTGCGAATGTCGCTGAACATCACGCCACGGTTGGTGAGCAGGTGGCCGAAGAGCATCGACACACCGTTCAGGGCGTCGTTCTCTGTAGCCAGGATGTCGGCCTCTCGAATGCCGTTCCAGTCGAACGAGGTGCACATCATCGACTCGGGGAAGTCGAAGTTTGGCTTATAGTCAGTCCACTGGCGCTGGCCCTGTACGCCGCCAAGGATGGCGTTGTGGCCCAGAGCCTCCTCCTTGTAGCCCATCTCCAGCAGGCGCGGGTTGCCGTGCATCAGGTCGCGGATAATCATCATGTTCTTCACGGTAAAGGCCCAGTCCTCGTCTTTCTCCTGACGGGTCTTGCCCTTGCCCTTTCCGTTGAAGGTGGTCATAGGTGTGCCGGGGAACAAGGGACGGTCTTCGTTATAGTCGTGGCCCTCATGGGGCTTGGCATATTTCTCTACCCACTGCATGGCTCGTTCATATTCCTCATGGTCGTAGATGCCGAAGTCGGTGCGGCGCAGAATTTCCACCAGCTCCACATACTCGGTGCGCATGCCCAGATACTGCTGGAAGAAGTCGGCATCAACGATGCTTCCCGCAATGCCCATGCAGGTATTGCCCAACGAGAGGTAGCTCTTGCCGCGCATGGTGGCCACGGCCTGTGCGGCGCGGGCGAAACGTAGAATCTTCACGGCTACGTCGGCCGGAATGGTGTTGTCGTCGAGGTCTTGCACATCGTGTCCGTAGATGCCGAAGGCGGGCAGACCCTTCTGGGCGTGGGCGGCCAGCACGGCTGCCAGATAGACGGCACCGGGGCGCTCTGTGCCGTTAAAGCCCCACACTGCCTTGGGGTAGTGCGGATTCATGTCCATCGTCTCCGAGCCGTAGCACCAGCAGGAGGTGACGGTGATGGTGCTCCCCACGCCCTCGCGCTCGAACTTCTCGGCGCAGGCGGCACTCTCAGCCACGCGGCCGATGGTGCTGTCGGCGATGACACACTCCACGGGCGAGCCGTCGCCGTTGCGCAGGTTCTGCTCAATCAGGTTTTTCACAGCCTTGGCCAGAGCCATGGTCTTCTCTTCTAAGCTCTCGCGTACGCCGCCTTGACGGCCGTCAATGGTGGGGCGAATGCCAATTTTTGGATAGCTTTTCATTTCAGTTAGTATTTTGTTAATAAATCGCGCTATAGTTTGTAGGGCATTCAAAGATAGTAGCAAAGTTACGGATAATGTTTTGAAATTGCCTCTGTCAGAATGTTAAAAACTATATTTTTCTTCTCTGGCACTACTTTTGTTCCCGAGTTGCTCAGAAAGTTTCGTGAATAATTGCCTCGTCGTCGGGTTGCTGGGGGCGACGCTTCAACGGGGGCAAGTGGCGTTGGCGTCGCAAGAAGGCTTCGCGGCGGGCTTCAAAGTCCTGTTGGCGATTCTCTAAGTATCCGTCGGCCATGGTGTTACTGGAAGTTGGCATAGACAACGCTGATGCGAATCGGCTCGTAGGGATTGTCAGGACCTCCGACGAGGCGGGTGCTGGTCAGCGCCATGGTGTGGTGGATGTCACTGATGGTGGAGCTGCTCGACGACGTGGAATAGCTGACGGGTACGAGCACCATCTTGTAGCGGTCGGAGTTGGGGTCGGCCCATGTGTTGTCGGTCGACAGGTGCTGCTGGCGCATCTGCCACAGCGTTGTGATGAGCGAGGAGAGGTTGTTAAACGTGTAGGTGTTGTCCGTGCTGGAGTAGGCTGTGAGGTAGGCCGTGATGTTGTCGGGCACGCGGTTGTTCTCGAAGAAGCTCTTCAGGCTGTCTTTCTGGACGAGGAGGAGGGTCTGTGGTATGGAGAGCAGACGGCTGTCAGTGGACTGGTTGTTCAGGCGCAGGAAGGTCAGCTTGGCAGCCAGCAGCGAGTCCCTTTCATGGTTTTGCATGATGTCAGCGACAGGCATGGTGACCTCGGTGAAGAGTCCCGACGGGGTCTTCAGGTAGGTGTGTTCCGTCTCGGCGGCCATTTGTCGCAAGGCAGCTTCATCGTTGATGACCTGCGTGGTCTGTAGCACTTCGCGGGTTCCCGCCAGCACCAGTCGGGGGTTGAGGACGGCCGTGTCGTTCTGTGCGGTGTAGAAGATGCGCAGTCCGATGTCGGTCACTTTTGAGTGGAAGCCGAGGCCGTCGGCAATCTGGAATAGGAAGCCGGGACATACCTGGTGGGTGAAGGTGTAGGAGTTGCGGAAGTGCTCAGGATGGTCGTAGTACTGCCGCATGATGTACGTTCCGTAGTTGTTGTAGAGGGTGCCATCGGTGGCTTTGTAGGAAGCGTTAAGGGGTATGCGGATGGCGGGCTGATAGCTCGTGCTGTTGCGTATCGAGTCTATTTCGCCCAGGTTGGCATAGCTGAAGACGTGGGGCTGGCGGATGCCGTCGGCACGGAGCAGTCCGTGACTGACAGGGTCGAAGTTTGAATAGTAGCGTTGGCCCTCTTCCAGGGGGGGGCCCAGCTCGCAGGCCAGCATCTTCATGGCTTGCAGGCTGTCGTCCTGACGGGCAGGAGCGTCAAGGTAGAGAATGATGTCGCACGAGTCAGCCGCAGGCCGTCCCTCGTAGGTGCTCACGATGTTGTCCTCCGGGGCCAGGTAGGTTGTTTCCAGCAGGTGGAACTGCGTGGTGAACTCGCTGGTGACGTCGGCTCCCGTCTGTGGGTCCTTCACGCGTCCCAGGTAACAGTCGGCTGCCAAGGCGAGTACCGAGTCGGCCATGATGGTGCGCGTGCTGACGTTGAACGTCGTGGTGCTGGCCGAGACTTTGTCGCCCTCGTCGGTGAGTGACTGTCCGATGTTGAGCGAATCTTCGTTACAAGAAGAAATGGCTACCAGCGCGAATGCAGCAGCCATTATACTGAGGATGAAATGTTTAGTGTTAAGTGACATGGGGGTTATAGCTTTTCGTAGAATTCTTCGTAGGCGGTGGCGAAGTCCTCGGTGTAGGGCAGGAAGGGTAGGGTCTTCTGCTTGGAGTATTCCAAGAGTGCCTCGTTCACCTCCGGATCCGACTGGATGATGCCGTCGCTGTAGTCGATGGCCAGCTTGCCCAGCTCCTTGATGTCGAAGTTATCGTTGTAGGGGGCAAGCAGTTCGGGATTGGCGTCGCGGAAGGGCAGACACTGCTTGAACTTCTGTCCCAGCTCCTTGTCGAGGTTGCGGGCGAAAAGCGATGTGACCACCTTTGCATCGGCAAAGGATGGCTCGTCGGCATAGGCCGTTTTGACGTAGAGAGGGACCACGGCGCTCATCCAGCCCTGACAGTGAATCACGTCGGGCACCCAGCGCAGCTTCTTCACGGTCTCCAGCACGCCGCGGGCAAAGAAGATGGCTCGTTCGCCGTTGTCGGGATAGTCCGTTCCCGACTCGTCGGTCATCATCTGGCGCTTCGAGAAGTAGTCCTCATTGTCGATGAAGTAGACGGCCACTCGTGATGACTGAATAGAAGCAACCTTGATGATGAGGGGATGGTCAGTATCGTCGATGATAAGGTTCATGCCCGACAGACGTTGCACCTCGTGCAGTTGTCCGCGCCGCTCGTTAATAGTGCCCCACTTGGGCATGAAGGTGCGTATTTCATGGCCAGCCTCTTGCATGGCGCGGGGGAGTTCTCGGCCCAGAATCGACATGTTGGTCTCAGCGACATAGGGAGAAATCTCCTGATTAATGAATAGAATCTTCTGTTTAGCCATCACTTTTCGTTTAATTTTCATGGCAAAGGTACGATTTTTTTCGCATAAAACCGCAAAAAACGAGCGATAATTGCCCGATTTTAGGAAAAAGTGACATTTTATAGGTTTATTTTTACGCTTTTTTTTCATTGTTTGAGAAAATTGTTGTTATTTTGCAGCCCGAAAGCGCATGTCGCTTCGGCTTCGGTGCGAATGTAATAAGAAATTGCTTAGATGAAAGTTTTTAAGAAGATTGTGGACTTGCAGAACGCGCTCTTTGACGAGCGCAAGGCAGGCCGTAGCGTGGGACTGGTGCCCACGATGGGAGCGCTGCACGAGGGTCATGCCTCGCTGGTGCGCCGCTCGGTGAAGGATAACGATGTAACGGTGGTGTCGGTGTTTGTCAACCCCACACAGTTTAACGACCCCAACGACTTGAAGAACTATCCCCGCGACCTGGAGGCAGACTGCCGCCTGCTTGAGGACTGCGGTGCCTCTTATGTGCTGGCTCCCGAGGTGGAGGAGATGTATCCTACGCCCGACCGTCGGCAGTTCGAGTATCCACCCGTCTCCACGGTGATGGAGGGTGCCCATCGTCCTGGCCATTTCAACGGCGTTTGCCAGGTGGTGAGCCGTCTGTTCTACATTGTGAAGCCCGACCGTGCTTATTTCGGCGAGAAGGACTGGCAGCAGATTGCCGTGGTGAAAGCCATGGTGCGCCACTTGCAGCTGCCTGTGTCCATCGTGGAATGTCCTATAGTGCGCGAGGCCGACGGCCTGGCCAAGTCGAGCCGCAACACGCTGCTCGCCGCCGACGAAAGGGCCATCGCCCCGTCCATCTACAAAGCATTGAAGGAAAGCCTGCAATACGCTAAGAACCACTCTCTTAAAGAAACACACGACAAAGTGGTGGCCGACATCAACGCCGTTCCGGGGCTGGAAGTGGAGTACTATGCCATTGTCGACGGCAACACGTTGCAGGACATCAGCGAGTGGTCAGACTCCGACTACGTCGTAGGCTGCATCACCGTCTACTGCGGTAAGACTCCCATCCGCCTGATAGACCACATCAAGTACCACTCATAACCCAGAGACAGCTGCATTGACGCTATGATGATAGAAGTGATGAAGTCGAAGCTGCACTGCGTGCAGGTGACTGAGGCAAACCTGAACTACATGGGCAGTATCACCATCGACGAGGATCTGATGGATGCTGCTAACTTGCTGTCAGGTGAGAAAGTTCAGGTGGTAGACAACAATAACGGCGAGCGCTTCGAGACCTACATTATCAAGGGCGAGCGCGGCAGTGGCTGCATCTGCCTGAACGGAGCGGCAGCCCGCAAGGTGCAGGTGGGCGACACGGTCATCATTATCTCCTACGCCCTGATGGACTTTGAAGAGGCGAAGACCTTCCATCCCAGCGTGGTCTTTCCGCGGGACAACAGGATTTAGCATCTTTCATGATGCCCGCTGCATAAAAAACTCGGCCCCGGAGGAAAAAATCTGAACGAGATTTTTTCCTCCGGGGCCGAGTTTTTTGAGTAACTTACAGCAGTTCGCTGATGAAATTCTTCAGCTCCTCGCCGCGGAGCCCTTTTTGCAGTATTTTTCCTTCGCTGTCGAGGATGACCAGGAAAGGGATGGCATTGACCTGGAAGGTCTGGGCAGCTGACGAGTCCCATCCTTGGAGGTCGCTGATCTGTGGCCACTCTATCTTGAGTTCGTTGATGGCACGGCTCCAGTCGGCAGCACTCTCGTCGAGGGAGATGCCGATGATGCCCAGCCCCTTGGGGTGGTATTCGGCGTAGAGCTCTTTCATGAAGGGCATCTCGCGGCGGCAGGGTCCGCACCAGGAGGCCCAGAAGTCGAGGATGGTGACTTTGTTCTGCTGCACCAGGCTCATCACGCTCAGGGGTTCGCCCTCGGGAGTGTTCAGGGTGAAGTCAGTGATGGTCTCTCCTATCTTGGTGGCTTCGAGTGCGTCCATGTAGGCCACTAGTTGCTTCACCCGCTCACGCTCGCGGTAGGCCTGGGGCATCTTCTCCAGCAGCTGGCGCATCTCGCTGGCATACTCTTTCTCGTCAATGGTGGTTACCAGCAGGGTGTAGCCCAGCTCGTTGCCGATGTTCTTCTCTGCAGCCTCCAGGGATCTCTTTTCTATTTCCTTGTAGATTTGCGAGACGCGTTCGGTAATAGCCCATTCGTTACCGTGATAGAGAGCTGTGGTGTCCTGCTCTAGCGAGTCCTGAATTTGCTGTAGCTTCTCCATGTAGGGGAAGATGGCTTCGTTGAGGGCTTGCAGTCCGTTGTTGGCCTCGGTGCCGGCTATGTGTGCCTTGCCCGGTATGGTGGTCAGTTCGATGGTGATGGTGCCGGGCTCGGTGAAGAAGCTCACGTTGTTGACGGGGTTCTCCAGTTCGTATAGGGCAATTATGCTGACGCTGTCAGCAGGGCCGCTGTAGGTGAACTTCCCGCCGCTGACGACGAGGGTGTCCAGTGTCTGTCCGTCGCCGTCGGCCAGCAGCAGCTTTGTTCCGTCGGCCAGTCCAGTGGCTGTTCCCTGGATGGTGTAAGAGGTCTTGGGGGCCTCGCTGCATGCAACCACCAGCATGAGGGCGGTCGCGGCAAATAGTTTAACTCTATTGTTCATGTTTCTTATGATTATACCAGATACTGGTCGCTGATGCTTTCGTTGTTGATGACGCGGCGGATGGTCTCGGCAAACATGTCGGCCACGGAAATCTGCTTCACCTTGGCGCAGCGCTGGGTGTAGGGGATGGAGTCGGTGAAGACAATCTCGGTAAGGG
>ERZ842401.7056-NODE-7056-length-11672-cov-15.643367_pt1 | contig 11672 bp, 17 predicted proteins | sample MGYA00521270_ERZ842401 | MGnify/ENA primary metagenome ERZ842401 (study PRJEB31892, sample SAMEA3878208) | bioreactor metagenome | biome: Moose rumen | place: Sweden | collected 2011-10 | study: EMG produced TPA metagenomics assembly of the PRJEB12797 data set... | reverse complement strand
TCCTGATGTCCTCCCGTGGCCGCTTCATCAGCGGTGCCGACCTGCTCATCGACGGCGGATGCACCGCCAGTTATTGGTACGGCGATTTGCAATATTTGAAAGCAACCCACTAAAATTCATGAGGTTCCCTTATTTCATCCTGAGCACGCCAGATGGAATCGAAGTCTATCATAGTTTCCTACTTATCTGACTGATGTACAAGTTCTATAGCCTCTTTGCCTGTCAGGTGCTCAATGTCGAAGCGAATCATCAGCATCCGGGCAAAGCCATGCTCCAGTTCCTTCTGTAAACTCTCCTCATCGTTTGGATTATATCTATTTCCCAGCAGACGGGCTGTGGCCAATTTCTCGTTCTCATCCTCGATGATATGGATGCGGCCAAAGGCTATGACGCTGCGATAATAGGTTGTGTACTTCTTGGGTTGGATGTCATCCTGTGCAATTACACAGAATGATGCTTTGTCATAGTTCCTGATAGCATCGACCTTATGACCCTCCAATGCGCTGTGGAAATATAGTTTTCTATCGGCATAGACATAGCTGATAGGCAAGGCATACGGGTAGCCATTGTCACCCAACAGTGCCAATGTTCCGGCAGTAGCCTGCTGTAATATACCGATGCTCTCGTCTTCTGAGAGCTGTTGGCGTTTCCGCCGCATTTCTCTGAAATCCATATTATGAAACTGTTTTGAGTCCTACAATTGACGCAATGAGCGTCGTGATGAAAAACAATCGCCAGAACGTGGCCGGTTCGCTGAAATTCATTTGGTTACTGATTGCCTGTTTGAGGGCTGCAGAACTATTCCGGCGACTCTTTCTAAGGCGCTGCAAAGGTACGAAAAAACTCCCAATTTAGTGTAAAATGGAAGATTCCTTTTGGGATTTATTATGAGATCAGATGTAGTTTTCTTCCTAATCGCGTGTGTACCTCCGCAAAGAAGCATATCACTTGAATAGGCTGCCACCTGCATCTGTGACCGTCAGTTCACTTGTATGTTTCAGTTCTATTTCTATCATAAACTTCTAAACATTCCTAAATATCAGGTGCAAAGTTACAAAAAGTGAAGCAAAAGTCGTAACTTTGCCCCGTTATTACAAGAAAGTGGTGAGTAACAACTTTTTAGTTTAAGAGAATTATATGGACTATCTGCCAAAAGACCCTGCAATACTGGTTTCGAGCATCAACATGCTTCTGAGGGATGAAGAATTTGACAGCCTCGAATCACTTTGCTATGCCTTCAGCAGAGAACCAAAAGAGATTAAAGACTATCTGTTGAGATACGGATTTGTCTGGAGTGAGCATCAGAAACAATTCAGACCCATTGGCTACGACGCATGATAATGAAAGACCTCCCACTCCTACATATTGCCCTTGTCTACCTCACTGTCATCAACGTGGTCGCTTTCTTCATGTACGACATCGATAAGTGGAGAGGGCACCAGTTCAGATATGGCGTACCACTGATTCTGATAGCGCAGATAGCTCTGACATTTTTATGTTCGTGTAGGACTAAACAGAAAATAGAGACGACAATACCTATCCAAAAGTATTATGTTCCTGAGCACTCCCCAAATGTATTCCTGGTGATGTACGATGCTGAAGTTGGTAAGGAGCCTCTATTGAAAGCCATCAAGGAGTATCAGGTCGAGATTATCTACGACTACAGCATCATCAATGGCATGGCCCTGAAGAAACCGGAGAGCAAGACCCTCGAAGAAGCCATGCAGTATTTCAAGACGGTGAAGGGCGTGACTCATGTAGAATATGACCACGTTTACCGTCTGACAGATCCTGTAAAACCAAGATTAGAAATAAAATAAAACTACAGGAGCCTGTGGCGGCATCGACTTCTGGGGTAACTGCTGGGAATGGACTTCGACACAGAATGCCAACGGCAAATACATCGCCAAAGGTGGTGCGTGGGATTCCAGCCATGACCAATGTATGTATGCCGAGAAATCCATTATAACTTACTAAACTATCCTAAATATAGGGCGCAAATATACAAAATTTGCTGCAATTTCCGTATATTTGTAAGGTTATTATAAGAAAATGGTGAGAACCAGTTTTCTAATTTAATAAAATCGGAGTATAACAAACTACTGGCATGAAGAAAATAATGATTATCGACGGAGGCCCGCGCAAGACGTTCAACACGGCCTCGATGCTACAGAAATTTGCAGAAGGCGCAACGTCTGTAAGTAGTGATATTGAAGTAAAGACGATACGTCTTTATAGCCTTGACTACAAGGGATGTATGTCTTGTATGGCATGCAAGATAAAGGGCAAGGCATCGAATGTCTGCAAATTCAAGGATGCGCTGACTCCCGTGCTGGAGGAGATTGCCGGGGCTGATGGACTGATGCTGGGCTCTCCCATTTACTTTGGTGACGTGACGGGTCAGATACGTACCTTCTTAGAGCGTCTGGCATTCCCTTGGCTTTCCTACAATGACTACAGCCTGACGGCACCGAAGCGTATGCCCGTGATGCTGATGGAAACGATGAACGGACTGCCCGACAGGAACAACAGTCAGGGATATGGCTCTATGGAATACTGCATTGCCAATGCCCTCGGACAGCCCGAGCATCTGAATGCCTACAACACCTATCAGGTGAAGAACTACGACCGCTTCGAACTGGCCAGTTTCTCTGAGGAAGCCAAGCGGCAGTATCGTGACGAGCATTGGGAGCAGGACTTACAAAAAGCTTTCGATGCAGGTAAACGAATGGCAGAAAGCATACTGAAATAGTCACAATGGAACAGGTGTTTAAAGATGCACCATACGACTATGAAAGCAGCGATACTTAAAAAGTATGCGAAGCAGGGCACTGAGTGCGTGCTGATGGACATCCCGACTCCAGAACCAGGAGCGGGCGAGGCGTTGATTCGCGTCACTGCGGCTGGGGTCAACCCCCTCGACAATATGATTGTGCGCGGCGAAGTGAAACTGATTGTGCCCTATCGCACGCCGCTGGTGATGGGCAACGAACTGGTTGGAACGGTGGAGAAACTGGGTCCGGCGGCAAAGGGCTTCAAGGTTGGCGACCGGGTCTATTGCCGCATGCCGTTGTCGCGCATCGGCGCTTTTGCCGAATATGCGGCTGTTGACTGCGGCGCGTTGGCCAAAGTGCCCGACTATCTGACCGACGAGGAGGCTGCCGCCGTGCCGCTGACGGCATTGACGGCCCTGCAGGCCCTCGAACTGCTCCATGTCCGCGAGGGCGACACCCTCTTCATCAGCGGAGGAACGGGCAGTTTCGGCGCCATGGCCATCCCCATCGCCAAGGGCAAAGGTATGCATGTGATAACGAATGGCAACGGCCGGAACAGCGAGCGGGTGCTGGCATTGGGTGCCGACCGCTTCATCGACTACAAGAAGGAGGACTACGCGCAGTCGCTCAGCGATGTGGACGGTGTCATCGACACGCTGGGCGAGCGTGAACTGCCGAAGGAGTTTGGCATACTCAGACAAGGCGGACACCTGGTGTCGCTGCGCGGAATGCCCGACGGTGAATTTGCCCGCCGCATGGGTATGTCGTTTATGAAACGCTGCCTCTTCAGCCTTGCCGGAGCCAAGATGGGGCGCATGGCCGCCCGTCGCGGCCAGCACTACCACTTCATTTTCGTCCATGAGGACGGCAAAGGCTTGCAAGAAGCCTCCGACCTGCTTGCCGCCCGCCAGGTAAAGGCCTCCGTGGATGTCGTGTTCCCCTTGGCTGAGGTAAACCAAGCCCTCCAGAAAGTTGCAGCCGGCGGCTCGAATGGAAAGACGGTACTGCGCATCGGTTAATACAAGCAAATACTAATAGATTATGAACATCACTGAAAGACTCATTTCTGGTTATCCGCAGGGGGACGTTTCCCCGCAGGATTTCATCGACCATCTGAGTATCGGCGCAGACGGTTGGATTGGCGCATGGGTGGCTGTCGGCCTGGCCGTCATCTTCGGCATGCTGGTGTATATCATCCCCATCTACCTGACCGAGAAGGACAAGGTGGGGCCGTATCCGCTATGGCTGCACACGTTCTACTGCGCCGCCGACTTCATGGGCATCTGGGTGTTCCTCGATGCTTGGTTCCACTACGACCATTTCCCGCTGTTTCTGCTATTGTCCATCGGAGAGGCTATCTGGGTAGGCATGGAAATCTTCTGTCTGCAGCGGGCCTGCACATATGAGCGGGACATCAACTTCAAGCCCGGCACTACCACTCGCGAGATGTTGAAGACCATCGGCATTCAGTTGGTGTGCTTCTATGTGGGCCTGAATCTGCTGCGCTTTGAACTGCACGACAGCACAATGTGGAAGTTCTGGATTTTCACGCAGGTGCTGATTACCATCGTCCCCGGTTTGGTGATGGAGCATCGGCAGTCGCACAAGGGCTTCAGCCTCTGGCTGCACGTCGTCTATGTCTGCGTGGCGCTGGTGTCGTTCAACCCGTGGTGCAACATGTGGGAGGCCATCGCGCCGGATTTCTTCTCGTTCGAGGCCAATCCATGGTACTACATCATGGGCGTCGTCTGCCTTTTCTTCTCCATCCGAGGACTCGTTCAGTACAGGGAATTACCTGCCAAATAGAATCAAATAAGCAACACTTATGATAATATTGCAATTTATCCTTTACAACCTCACATTTCTTTTTGTGATAGCCCATTTCCTCGACAGTGCTAAAGAAAAGGAGTGGACGGATTTCTTATACAAAGGGAGCTATACGGGTTGGCTTATTTCCTCTTTGCTGCTCATTGCCTTGGCCTTGATTGGCATCGTACCTGTTTATCTGGGTAATCCGGTTGGCAATATTCTTTCAATTGTTGTTGCTCTTGGAGGATTAGGGGCTGCTGGCTATCATATCCCGATGCATCGCATGGGGAAGTCTGAGGTGTGTCACAATGGCTTCTCATACAGTATCATGGTTATCCTTTCCGTCCTTTGCGTCTCACTTGCTGGAGTTACTTTATTTAATTGCTGAAATGTATGGATATTATAAGAGCCACAAAGACAGCGGAGCAGGCAGGAGCCTACTATGTACGCATACAGGCAATGGCACGGAAACACAAGATTCCGCTTAATTTGGAGTTCGACGAGCATGATACGCCTGAGACAAAGTACATCGTTATCGTCGATGACTACCTGCCTGTGGCCACATGCCGCCTATATGCCATTGACAATGACAGAGTAATGCTGGGCAGAATCGTCGTACTTCCTGAATATCGAGGCCAGGGCATTGGTACACTTGTTGTAAAGGAGGCTGAGAAATGGGCAAAGGAGTTGGGCTTCAAAACGGCTGTTGTAGAGAGCCGTGATAACAAAATCCATTTCTATGAGACGATGGACTATGTAGCAGACCTGTCACAGAAGATTGTCGGCGAGACATTCACTTGTTACAGAATGGAGAAAAGACTAACATGATGGAAACAAGGAAACATATAGCAGCAGAGAGGAAGAGGTGTGGTTCTCATAACTGCGCCCAGGCCATCCTCTGTACCTATGCAGACAAAGTAGGTATTGACGAAGAGACAGCTAGGAACATAGCCAACTCATTTGGTGCAGGCATGGGCAATATGGAAGGAACATGTGGAGCACTTGTCGGAGCCGGAATCACATTGGGTATGTTTACGAAGGACAGGGCCAAGTCTATGAAGGGTATGAAACAGATGATGACTCAGTTCCAGCAACGGAATGGGGCTACCCAATGTAAGCTGCTTAAAGGTGTCGAGACAAAGGTGGTCTTGCGTGAATGTCCTGACTGCGTAGCTGATGCAGCAGAGTTTCTGGAGGAACAGTTAGAAAAGGAAGATTGACCATGCAAATAATCCTCGCATCCGCAAAGATAATGAATGACAGATTGAAGTCTGTGCCCGACATTAATCCGTCAAAACCTCGTTTCCAGAATGAGGCAGAGGCTTTTGCAAGGGATATGGCTCAATACTCTACTGACACCATTGCCGAAATACTGGGTTGTAGTAAGCAAATAGCAGTACAGAATAAGTTGCGGTTCATGCAATTCTTTGATGAGAAGTCAAAACTGCCAGCCATTCTCACCTATCATGGTCAGGCTTACAAGCATCTAAAGGCTGAGACTCTTTCTGTTGAAAGTCTCAACTATGCTCAGGGAACGCTTTGGATAACCTCATTCCTATATGGGTTGCTCCGTCCGTTGGATGGTATTCTTCCATATCGAATGGAGGGCCATGTAGAACTTCCAAGTGGAGAGGGGCAAGACATGTTTGGTTTCTGGAAGAGCCGCCTGACTGATAGGCTGATTGATAGCGTAAAGGCAGATGACGGCATACTGATACACCTTGCAACAGAGGAATACCAGCACCTATTTGACTGGCAGCGTGTCCGTAAGGAAGTCCGTATCATCCAGCCGTTGTTCTATGTAAGGAAAGGAAATGACTTAAAAATCCAGGCTGTTTGGGCTAAGACATGCCGGGGAGCAATGACGAGGTTCATCATTGAGAATCGAATTACCAACCCCGATAACCTATCTGCATTCAGCTATGAGGGCTTTGAATATGAGTCATCTTTAGGAGAACCAGATTATCCGCATTTCATCAAACAATGAGTAGAATAGAACGTGAGAAGCAAACCGTCAGAAAGATGATTGAACTTTATTGCCATCATCGACTGAAACAGGACACTATACCAGATGAGTATCAACATCTGACAGAGTTTTCTTGTCGCCGTCTCGATCATTGCAAGTATGTAGAGAACAAGACGGCATGCAAGGACTGCCCCTCTCACTGCTATGCCCCCAAGGAACGTGAAGAAATCCGAGAAGTCATGCGCTGGGTTGGCCCAAGGATGATACTTTACTCACCAAAAGACGCTATCATCCATGTCTGGGAGAAGGTCAAAAGGTGGCTGCAATCCCTTTCCTTCAGGACTGGTGTGATAGTACTGTTATGCTGCATACCCTTCTATATTCTGTCGTTTGCCCAAATGCTGCTGCCTATAAGTGCTGCTGCCAAAGGAGTGCTTTGGACTGTACTGTTTGGAATGGCAAAGACCTGCCAGTATGGAGGTCTGACAATTCTTGGCGTAGAAGGCTACAATCGGCTGAAGAATTGGATTAAACGGAAGAAGGAGTAAACTGACGATTACTCTGCCTTCCTGAATATCATGCCCATTGCATCAGTGTCAAGCGGCTTTATATCCAAGAGGTTTAACGACTTGACCATATGAAGCGTTCCTTGCTTATAGGCTTGGAAGTGCTTTGTTGACAAGTGATGCTGATAAGCCTCCTGGTTACGATAAATCTCCACGATGCGGAACTTCGTTTCATTGTCTTTCAACTGATTGGGGAAGATACAGATGACTCCCGGCTCCTGCTTCACAGACTCTGCTCCGAGATTCTTTGCTGCCTTCAGATAGTCCTCCAAGTATTCGGGATAGACTTCTATTTCTGCTATTCTTACTATCATACTCTTTTGCTCTATCAATGGTTTTATCTCACGCTCAAAGATGCTTCGCTCTACTATACGGTAATGAGGACGGTATGCCTCACGGTAGTCAGGCGAATGGCTGATGGCATATTTGCCAGCACTTAGGATGCTGTCGATGAATTGCTTGTCGCCGTCATAATGAGGGAGATTGAGACGCATACCGTCAATCGTACCAATAATCTTATGCCATTGCTCACGCCATGATTCTACTGATGGGCGATTCTTGGCATTTGCACTACGGATGAAAGCATCAAGCAGCATGTCCTCAGTTACGATGCCCTCCTTGACGGTTCTGATGCTGACGCGATAATAGCTGCTGTCGATACCGCATGGCTCATAGTACCAGGGCATCAAACTTTCAATACTCGTCGATGACAGTTCTTCATCCAAATATGTCTTTACCCTTTGGCGGTCTGAAACAAGATGCTCCGCTCCCATATAGTCCTGAAAACACGACTTGTAGATGTCGAGCAATCGGGACTTGGGGTAAGTCTGCATCTGACTGTTGACAAATCTCTCGATATTCTGCGCCATCGTTGCAATAGAGATAAGCATCGCAGCAATAACTATTACAGTTTTCCTCATCTTTAATGGTTTCGTTATTTCAACCTTTTAATCAATTTTGCAGGAACACCGCCGACAATCGTATTCGGTTCTACATCCTTGGTGACAACGGCACCTGCAGCAACAACAGCACCGTCGCCAACAGTCACTCCGGCAAGCACCGTAGCGTTGGCTCCTATCCAGACGTTCTTTCCTATATGTATCGGAGCGTAGTTCATGCTCTGCCTTTTCCATGGATCCAAGTCGTGGTTGAGAGTAGCCAGAACGACGTTATGACCTATCAAGGCTCCCTCGTCGATGAAGATACCACCCTGATCCTGGAACTTGCAGCCCATATTTATAAACACCCGCTCTGCCAGCACCGTGTTCTTTCCACAGTCGGTATGGAACGGTGGGAACATGCCAACCGTCTTGGGAATCTCCCTGCCGAACAACTCTTCCAGCAGGTCGTGCAGTTCCTCTGGAGTGTGGTATTTCCCGTTAATCTCTGCTGTTATCTTCAGCGCTTCCTGCGACAACTTATGAAACATCATGTGAACATCAGAGCCTCCAATGACAGGTTTGCCTGATGCCATATAATCCCTAAATTCCTGTATTGTCATAATCAACGTATTTTTACTATGTCAGCCCACCGCGTAGTGGGATTCTCACTCTTGAAATCGTGCTTGATGGCATTGGCAAAGACATCTGCTTTACCCTTGCCGTCCTTCTTTGTATATTGCTGAGAGCCAAGAACGATGGTCTCTGAGCCGTGCATGCGGTTGATGCGGTCAACCACCTGGTCAAGCCGCTTCATCTTCTGGAACTGCTCCGCATTGATGTCGAAGAGGTCTTGTTGGATGGGACTGTCAGGGCCGATGCCCATCACGATGACTCCCGCTTTCTTGTACTGATAGCCTGGACGGTAGATGCTCTGCAGCACGTCGTTGGCAGCCTGGACGATGGTGATCGTGCTGCTGGAAGGTGTAATCAGTTGACGCTCCCTGAAGTTCCAGTACTGCGCCAAGTCCTCACGAAAGGCATTGGTGTTCAAGAATACACCTACAATCGAAGCCACCGTATTCTGCTGACGTAGTTTCTCAGCACAACGGGCAGCGTAGTTAGATACCTGTGTCTTCAGTCCATCGATGTCAGAAATCATGCCGTTGAACGAACGACTGGTACAGATACTTTTCTTCTTGGCCAGTTCCTCATTCGGCACGGCATCCTCACCATTCAGTTCCTGCCACGTGCGTACCGTATTGATATTATTGAACGTCAGCCTTACCCAGCCCTTGTGATGTTTGGCAAAGTCGAGAGCGGTCTTGCAACCAAGAGACTGCAACTTTGCTGCATAGCGGCGACCAATGCCCCATACATCCTCTATCGGGCACCATTCCAGCGCCTTCTCACGCTTGTAGTCCGTATCAATCATGCAGCAATGCTTATAGACCTCGTACTTCTTTGCCAGTTTCGAGGCAATCTTGGAGAGCGTCTTAGTTGGAGCAAGTCCGATGCTGATGGGCATACCCACCTCTCGCTTCACCCGCTTGTGCAGGTTCTCACCCCATTGCTGGAGTTTATCCAACTCGATACCGTCGAGGTACATAAAGCACTCGTCGATGCTATAGCGGAAATAGGCAGGCGTCTCTTTGCTGATGATACTCACCACACGGCCTGTCAACTCCCCATAGAGTTCATAGTTCGAGGAAAAGACAGCTATCTTCTGATTGGGGAATAACTGCTCCAACTGAAAGTACGGCGTACCCTCCTTCACTCCCATAGCCTTGGCCTCATTGCTACGAGCCACCACGCAGCCGTCGTTATTCGACAGAACCACTACTGGAACGCCCTTCAAATCTGGTCTGAAGACGCGCTCGCAGCTTACGTAGCAATTATCCAAGTCGGCTATTCCGTACATGACAAGAACTCCTTTACACGTTTAACATATTCTACCCTATGCTTCCAGTAAGACGCTGCATGTTCAGCACCTTCCGCAATCCACAGTTGCTTCTTCCCAGTCTTTGCTTCATAGAGCCGGTGCACCATTTCAGTAGGCACAAAGGTATCGTTGCCTCCATGTATGAATAGCATCAGATGCTGGCACTTGCTTACCTCATTGATAGCAGAAGCCTCTCCAAAACTCCAGCCATAGCGCAGTTTGCATAACAGACTTGTTGTAAACATCAGCGGGAACTCTGATAGTCCAAACTGGTTCTTCAACTCCCCAGCAAACTCATCCCAAACGCTTGTATATCCGCAATCGTCGATGAAGTGGATGTCCTTGATACCGTTCGGCAGTTCCATGGGCGACATCATCATAGTCGTGGCAGCACCCATTGATACGCCATGCACAACCATCGTATCAGTCTGGAATACCGATAGCCAATGGAGGGCATCCTTCCTGTCAAGCCACCCCATCTGAATCATGTCACCCTCGCTGAGTCCGTGGGCATGAAGGTCTGGAATTACCACATTATAGCCCAGTTCGCGCTCGTAAAGACGTGCCAGCCACAGGAAATCGATAGAACAGTCACGCCACCCATGCAGCACCAAGGCCGTTCTGCCAGCACATTTGCTGATGTAGAGTGCGTGATGCCTCTCACCCGTCGGCATGACAACAAAAGTGTCTCTCAGGGCATGAATCTCTCGAAGGCTGTCAATCCAAGGGCGTGTTTCCGGGTAGTTTGCGAACTGCTCACGATAACAGGAAGCCGTGTCCATTCGTTCAGGGTCAGGAGAAAGCGAATAGTCGAGCATATAGAAACTGGCTCCGATAGTTGCCACTAAGAGAACTACCAGAACAACACCTATACACCAAACGATTACCTTCTTCATATGGTCTCAAAAGTCCTGATCAGATGAACCACCACACCCCAGATTTCAAAATTGTCTGGGTCATCAATCTTGAAAACGGGATATTTCTTATTGGCAGGGCGCAGTTCGATATAGCCCTCGTTCCTGTGCGTCAGATCGAGGTACTTCATCGTGAAACCTTCTTACCCCATCCATGCCAGCACGATAGAGCCGTCATGTGGCTCCACAGCCCTGTCGATAATCACGCGGTCACCGTCGAAGATGCCCGCATCCTTCATCGAGTCACCCTCCACTTCGCCATAGAACGAGGCTTCAGGGTGCTTGATGTAATCCCGATTAAAGTCAAGTGTCTCATGCCGATAATCGTCAGCCGGTGATGGGAATCCCGCCACGATACTTGCTCGTTCTAACTCCAGCTTGGTGTCAAAAACACCTCTTATGATTTTAATGTTACCCATGCGTTATTATATCTAACACCCTCTACCGTCAATACTACATGCAGCACCTTCCTCTTGCGGTCGTGGCTCCAAGCCAACATCTTTCGAGTAGAGCGTCACGGTTCCATCCTCTAACACATAGCAAGGGATTCCCAAGTCATCCACAGCCTTTGCTTCGTCGAAAGCAGGATTGGTATCGCGGAGTTTGATGAACTGCTTCAAGTTTCTGACATGCTTACCGATGTCAATCACCTCGAAGTTCGGATTGCCGTCCACCTGCTTCTCCACATATTCGCAATCGGGGCAGGTCTGCATAACATACATCTTTATCATAGTCGCATTCTTAATAATTTTGCCACAAAATTACGAAATTGGGTTAGGCGCTTAGAGCGCACTAATAATTGTTAATACTCGATTATTCTGTA
>ERZ842401.7055-NODE-7055-length-11673-cov-4.362283_pt1 | contig 11673 bp, 9 predicted proteins | sample MGYA00521270_ERZ842401 | MGnify/ENA primary metagenome ERZ842401 (study PRJEB31892, sample SAMEA3878208) | bioreactor metagenome | biome: Moose rumen | place: Sweden | collected 2011-10 | study: EMG produced TPA metagenomics assembly of the PRJEB12797 data set... | reverse complement strand
CGCTAAAAGGCTGGCGCAATTGATTAAATTGCGCTAATTTTTTTTCGTACTTCAATATATCGTTGTACATTTGCAGCCGAAAGCGAACAGAAGAAACTTGTCTATGAATAAAATTCTTTACTCTGTAATGGTAGTGGCGGCTCTCGCCTCGTGTGCTGAGCAGTTCACGGAGTCGTATAACATCAAAGGTTCATCGTCGGTGTCCGTCCTCGACGGCAGTAAACTGTATCTGAAGACGATGATGGGTGAGGAACTGACGGATATAGATTCCTGTGAGGTGGTACACGGCTCCTTTGGCTTCACTGGAAAGCTGGACACGACGCGTCTGGCCATACTCTCCGTCAGAGACGGCGGAATGCCCCTCGTGATAGAGAAGGGTGACATCCAAGTGTCTATCGACCGGATGGGGCACAAGGTTAGCGGAACGCCACTCAACGAGTTGCTGTATGACTACATGGACAAGCTGTTGCAACTGAACAACCAGCGGGGCGAGCTGGGACACAAGGAGGCTCAGATGATGCTTGACGGCATTGACGAGCAGACCATCGTCAAGGTGCTCTCGGTTGAGGACCAGCGCCTGATAATGCAGATAGACAGTCTGGAGACTCGCTTTATTGTCGACAATTTCGACAACGTGCTCGGCCCCTGCGCTTTCCAGATGCTCACGTCAGGCTTCCAGTATCCCGTGCTTACGCCTCAGATAGAGGAAATTATGAGCAAGGCTACTGAGAAGTTCAAGAACGACCCCTACGTCAGTACGTATTGTAAAAATGCTAAAGACATCATGGCGCGCCTGAAAGGTGAAGTGGAGAACACGCCCACGGCAGCCGCAGAAACGCAGCAGCCATGAGAACGGTCATTAGCGGTGGAACCATAGTCAACGAAGGCAAGGCTTTCGTTGGCTCTGTTGTTATTGAGGGTGACCGTATCGTTGAGGTGACGGAGAAGGCCGAACCGCTATTCTCTAATCTTCAAGTCCAGCATGTCATTGATGCCGCGGGGGGCTTTGTCCTGCCGGGCATCATCGACAGCCACGTGCACTTTCGTGAACCGGGATTGACGGCCAAGGCCGACATCGAGAGCGAGAGTAGGGCGGCAGCGGCCGGTGGCGTGACCTCGTACTTCGACATGCCCAACACCGTGCCGCAGACCACTACGCTGGAGGCACTCGACGAGAAGTTCCGGCTGGCCGCCGAGAAGAGCCACGTCAACTACTCATTCTTTTTCGGTGCCACCAACGACAATGTTGGGCTTTTCAGCCAGCTGGACGAGCACCGCATCCCAGGAATTAAACTCTTCATGGGGTCGTCGACAGGCAACATGCTCGTCGACCGCGACGAGGCTCTGGAGCGAATCTTCAAGGAGTCGCCTCTGCCGCTGATGGCGCACTGCGAGGATACGGCCATCATCAATCGTAACATGGCGCACTGTCAAGAGCGCTTTGGCGACGACCCTGATGTGCGCCTGCATCCTGTTATCCGCAGCGAGGAAGCCTGTCTGGCCTCTACCGTGAAGGCGCTGGAGCTGGCCGTGAAGTATGGCACACGGCTGCACGTCGCCCATATCTCGACGAAGGAAGAGCTGGAGCTGATGCCGGCAGACTGTCTGCACGTTATTACGGGTGAGGCCACCGTGGGTCATCTGCTTTTCTCCGTGGCTGACTATGACCGGCTTGGAACACGCATCAAGGTGAACCCCGCCATCAAGAGTATCAATGACCGACAGGCCTTGCGCGACGGACTGATGGATAAACGCATTAGCACCGTGGCCACCGACCATGCGCCGCATCTGCTGGAGCAGAAGCAGGGCGGCTGTGCACGTGCTGCCAGCGGCATGCCCATGATTCAGTTCTCGCTGGTGAGCATGCTGGAGCTGGTGGACGAAGGTGTGCTGACCATGGAGCGGCTGGTGGAGCTGATGGCTCATAACCCGGCCGTCATCTTTGGCGTTCGTGAACGAGGCTTCCTTCGTCCTGGTTATAAAGCTGACGTGGTCATTGTGCGGCCCGGCTCTCCATGGATGGTGACTCCTGCCATCATTGAAAGCAAATGTAAGTGGAGCCCCATGGAGGGGCACGAGTACCGTTGGAGGGTGGAGAAAACGTTCTGCAACGGCCATCCCGTATATGATCATGGCATAGTTGACAGCAGCTACATTGCCCAGCCAGTATTGTTCAGATGACTTTATCCTACGCACTCGCAGAACTGGAGCCTTACATCAATTGGGCTTACTTCTACTTCGCCTGGCAGCTGAAGCAGCAGGAGGAGCAGGAGCGTATGCGCAGCGAGGCAGAGGATTTCCTTCATTCTCTTGACGGGAAATACAAGGCGCATGCCCTTGTCCTGATAGCCGATGCACACAGCAACGGCGACAGCATCGAACTCGACGACTTTTCTGTTTCCATCCCGCTGCTCCGCCAGCAGCAGGGAAGCCCCTGTCTGTGTCTCTCCGACTTCGTTCACCCTGTCCGCGACCGTCTGGGCCTCTTCGCCACGAGTGTAGACCAAGGCATGGAGACCGACTTCGGTGCAGACCCGTACCAAAAGATGATGGCGCAGTTGCTGGCCGACCGTCTGGCCGAGGCTGCTGCCGAAAGACTGCATGAGCAGGTGCGCAAGGAGCTTTGGGGCTATGCCCCTGACGAGCATCTTTCCATCCACGAGATGCAGCAAGAACATTTTCAGGGCATCCGTCCTGCCGTGGGCTATCCTTCGCTGCCCGACGCAAGTCTCAATTTCCTCCTCGACCGTCTGCTGGGCTTCAAGCAGATTGGTGTCAGCCTGACAGAGAGCGGAGCCATGAGGCCGCACGCCAGTGTCAGCGGACTGATGATTGCCCATCCGCAGGCCCGCTACTTCTCCGTGGGTAAGATTGGGGCCGACCAGCTGCGCGACTATGCTCGCCGACGCCAACTGCCCGTTGATACCGTCCGTAAATTCCTATCCGCTAATCTATGAAAGTCTCAACTATAATGCTCTTCGTCCTCCTCCAGCCCGATACCTACATCTACATCGGTTGGGGGGTGCTCGTATTCCTGACGCTTGTCGCCGGCCTGCTGTGCTGGCGTACCCGTCGACGCTGGCTGCGCCTGGCGTTGCTGCTGCCGCTGCTCTTTTGCTGGTATGTCTTCCTTTGGGGAACGTATGTGGGCTTCCAGAAGTTGGAAGTGGTGCATGTGGAGTTTGCCAGCAAGGAGTTGCCCGCAGCCTTCGATGGCTATCGGATTGTACAGTTCGGCGATGTACACGCGGGAACGTACTCTGGCCGTCGGCAGGCCATCCTGAAGCGTGCCGTAGACAGCATCAACGCCCAGAAGGCCGACATGGTGGTGTTCACGGGTGACTTGCAGAACAAGGAGCCTGACGAGCTGAAGGAGCACATGCCCCTGCTGAGCAGCATCAAGGCCAAGGACGGCGTCTACTCGGTGCTGGGCAACCACGACTACACGATGTACCTCAACACCGATGATGCCTATCTCGTCTCGCGCAACATGGGACTCATTGAAAGCATGCAGATGGACATGGGCTGGCGGCCGCTGTTGAATACCTGGTGGCGGGTGCAGCGCGACTCCTCGCGCATCATCGTCGCAGGCATGGAGAACGATGGTGAGGGGCGCTACCCGCAGCTTGGCGATATTAATGCTACGCTGCGTGGCGTCAGTCGTAAAGAGTTTGTCATCATGTTGGAGCACGACCCGACCTCGTGGCGCCGCAAGATACTGCCTCATTGCCACGCCCAGCTCACGCTGAGCGGCCATACGCACGGCGGACAATTCTCGTTGTTTGGATGGTCGCCCGCCAGTTTCAAGTATAAAGAGATTTCCGGTATGTACAGGGCTGGAGACCGCGCCCTTTACGTGTCCAAGGGAGTCGGCGGAGTCATCCCGTTCCGCTTCGGAGCTACAGGTGAGATTGTTGTAATAACATTAAAAAAGAAATGAAATACCTTTACCGCATCTATCAACTCTTCATTGCCCTGCCTTTGGGGCTGATTGCCACCCTCGTCACTGCACTGTCGGTCGTGGTGGGCTGTTCGCTGGGAAACGGCCACTTCTGGGGCTACTACCCCGGACGCTGGTGGTCGAAAGTCATCCTTTGGTTGCTCCTCATCCCCGTCAAGGTGGAGGGGCGCGAAAATCTGGAGAAAGGACAGTCGTATGTCTTCGTGGCCAACCATCAGGGAGCCTTCGACATCTTCCTCGTCTATGGCCATCTGGGCCGTAATTTCAAGTGGATGATGAAGCAGTCGCTGCGCAAGATTCCCTTTGTGGGCTGGGCCTGCGAGAAGTCGCACCAGATATTTGTGAATAAGCGTGGGGCCAGCAAGATCAAGAAGACTTACGACGATGCGCGCCGCACGCTGCAAGGCGGGACGAGCGTCACCGTGTTCCCGGAGGGTTCGCGCTCGTTCACCGGCCACATGGGGACATTCAAAAAGGGAGCCTTCGCCCTGGCCGACGAGTTGCAGCTGCCCGTGGCTCCGCTCACCATCAATGGGTCGTTCGACATCATGCCCCGCATGCGCAACGGCAAATTCGTCAACTGGCACCGCCTGTCGCTGACCATTCACCAGCCCATCTATCCCGTGGGGCAGGGGCCGGAGAACGTACAGGCCACCATGGCGCAGGCTTACGACAGCGTGATGTCGGCCTTGGTTCCTGAGTACCAAGGCTACGTGGAGAATCCCGACCAATAAAACTTTCTTAGAGCTGGCTGAGGCGGGCGATGTACTTGCCGATGATGTCGAACTCCAGGTTTACCGTGGTACCCACTTCGATGTCCTGGAAGTTGGTGTGCTCCATCGTGTAGGGGATGATGGCCACCTGGAACGTGTTGACGGTGGGGTTGCAGACAGTGAGCGACACGCCGTTGACCGTGACGGAACCCTTGTCGACGGTGAAGTAGCCGTGGCGGGCCATTTCCCTGTCCTCCGGATATTCAAACGTGAAGTAGGTGCTGCCGTTGGCATCCTCTTTGGCGGTGCAGACGGCCGTCTGGTCCACGTGCCCTTGCACGATGTGGCCGTCCAGCCGTCCGTTCATCAGCATCGAGCGCTCCACGTTCACCTTGTCGCCCACGCGGAGCAGCCCCAGGTTCGAGCGGTCCAGCGTCTCCTTCATAGCGGTGACCACATAGTTGTCTCCTTCAATCTTCACCACGGTGAGGCATACGCCGTTGTGGGCCACGCTTTGGTCAATGCCCAGCTCGCCGGTGAAGGAGCAGGTGAGGGTGAAGTCGATGTTGTCTCTGTCTTTCCGGATGGCCACGACGGTGGCAAACTCTTCTATGATTCCTGAGAACATGATGTTTTGAGTTAAAAAGGGAACCGCGCCAGCGATGTGATGAAAACTCCTATGTGACAGGTTGTGGGTGCTCTCCGCCTTTGTAATCCGCCGGCATTCTTTGGGAAGCTTGGTTAGCGGCCCGCCATTGGCAAGAGAAGACATCCCGGTTTTCAACGTTATTTGATGAGTATCCCGATCTGTCTGACACGGTCCCCGTGTGTGGTTAAGTGTTCTTTGTTTATTGTTGAGTGACTTCCTAATCCAATATTTCGTAATAATCAGTTTCTTCCTCCTTGGGAGCAGCCTCTTTCTTCTTTCGCTTGAAAATGGCGGAGAACCGTTTCCAGTCGACTGAGGAGGAACTGTCGTCGGCTATTTCACCTGCCATGCTCTTTCTGAATTTGTTTTGTTTCCAGAACATGAACCTGATGCACAGCACGGCAGCGAGTATCATGTATAACCAGATGGCACTGGTTGACATGAAGAAGTGTGGCGGCACGATGATGACCAGCTCCTTGATGTCGGCACGTTCGGGCGATTCCAGCAGGAATGCTTTCACCTTGAAAGTGTACTTGCCCGTCGGCAGTCCGTGGTAGGATGCCATGCGGTCCTCGTTGGCGTTGTGCCAGGAGCCGTCGTAGCCCACCAGCATATATTGATAATGTACGCGATGCTGCAGCTGATAGTTCAGTGCGGCGAAGCGCAGCGACACATAGGCGCTGTGCGATGTTAGTGTGATCTCGCGGCTGTCAGGCACATAGAAGTCGAAACGATGGTTGAAGCGGGGGCTCTGCAGCTCCTCGTTTACGTAGAAATCGGTGATGCGTAGCTTCAGTGCGGCAGCGTTGGTGTTAATGAGCTTGCGGCGGTCGATGACGTAGTAGCCCATCACGGTTCCGATGAGGATGTTGCCGTCAGCAGCAGAGATGGCAGCTCCCTCCGAGCACATGGTTTCGTCTACGCCGTCGAGGCTGCTGAAGGTGGTGAAGATCCGTTTCTCCGTGTCATAGGAGCAGATGACATTGTCCGTGGTGAACCATACGTTGCCTTTGGCGTCGGCTGTGAAACTCTTGATCTCCTCGCCGGGCAGCCCGTCCTTGGCTCCGAAATTGGTGAAGAGCCACCGGCCTTGCTGGTCCTTTCCCGTGGTGTGGGCAATGCCGCCTCCGTTGGTGCCGACCCACATGGCCCCGTTGGCGTCGCTTCCCAGACAGACAATGTCGTTAGACATGAGGATGCTGTCAGGGTATTGCTCAGATTCTTCCAGTCGCTGTATCTTCACATTGCCGTTCTTGCACGACATGATGAGTATGCCATCCGTAGTTCCGGCCCATACATTGTTGTCGCGGTCGGTGGCGATGGCGCGCACCTTCAGGTGCGAGCGGTAGGGATAGCCTGCCATGCCGTTCTTCGGATGCAGGAAAACCTCTTGGCCCTGCTTGTCGCGGGTCAGCACGTTCACGCCTCCGCCGTAGGTGGCCACCCAGATGTTTCCGGCATTGTCTTCCACCGTGGCGTATGCGCTGTTGCTGCTCAGGGTGTTGAGGTCTTCCTCGTTATGGCGCATGTTCACCACAGAGTAGCCGCCGTTGGCGTTGGGCGTAATGCGGAAGAGACCGTAATCCTTCGACGACAGCCAGTAGTTGCCTTTCGAGTCTTTCGACAGCCCATAGGCGCGGCCAATGGGGTTGCCGCTGTTGTCAGTGTGGATGGTGTTCACCAGCTCGCCTTGGTCGTTGTAGAAGAAGAGGCTGTTGGCCTTGTTGCCGATGAGCAGCAGGTGGCGCTGGTCGTCGTAGAGCATCGCCCTGATTTCGTTTTCCAGGTTCGACTCGGCATCTTCAACCACCATCTTGCGGTTGATGGTGTTTTTCGTGATTTCCAGCTTCTCCAGTCCGCGGCGTCCTGTCGATTCGAAGATGACGCCTTCGTCCAGTTCCAGCGATGCATTTACCGTGTTAATCAGGTTCCAGGGGTTCGATGGGTCGTTGTGGAAATACTCCACCTTGTCCTCCTCGCGGTTGTAGTATCCGTAGCCTCCGTGGTTCATGCCCACCCAGACGATGCCTTCCGACTCGTTGAAGAAGCCGCCGCGCCCGTCGTAGTCAGGCACGCGTACCTGTTGCATATACAATTGTTCCTCACCCGTCTGCGGGTCTATGCGCGATGCGCCCTGACGGTCGTCCGAGTACCATATCTGGCCGTGGCTGTCCACGAACATGGCGTTGATAGGCAAGCCCGACTCCTCGCGGATCACTCTGGGCTCGCTGCCGTAGGCAAAGGTGACGATTCGTCCATTCATGGTGCCGGCAAAGATGTTGTAACCGTCAGAGAAAATGCTGGTGATGTGTTCTTCCAGGAATTGTCCTTTGCGCTCAACGGTCATGTTGCTGGGATCCAGGCGGTGGATGCCCTGGTCTGTGCCCAGCCAGATGTCACCCTGGTAGCCCTCTGCCATCGAAGTGATGACGAGGCCGCTCGTCGTAATGAGCTGCATGTCGAAATTGTCCTTCAGTGTCTTCACCCGGTAGATGCCTATACCGTCGACGCTCACCATCACATCGCCATTGCTGGCCACGGTGATGGGGCAGTTGGTGCGAAACTCCTGATAGCCGTTGATGCCTTCAAAAGGATTGATGATTTTGTCGATGGAGCGCTTCATGACGAAGATTCGGTTGTCGTACATGCGCATCCATACGTTCTGCTGACTGTCGATGCTCAGGCTGAGGATGCGGTTGTGCAGGTTGGGGATGTGGCTGCCTGCTCCCGTCTGGTAGTTGTAGAAGTTGTAGCCGTCGAAACGCGACAAGCCGTTCCAGGTGGCTAGCCAGATAAAGCCATAGTCGTCTTGCTTGATGTCGGCTATGGCGTTACTGCACAGCCCGTCGGCTGTGCTGTAGTGCGACCGCGTGGCCTGCAGCTGCTGAGCCCTGGTGCTGCTGTAACAGGCTAGCGTAATGATAGTTATGGCGACAATTCTCAGTCTCAGATGCCTCATCTTTTGTCAATTCTTTATTTAGAGAAGTCAAAAGTACAAAGTTTTTTTCAATTACGTGCCGATTTAAGCTTTTTTAATACCCGCTGTTTCTCGCGGGAGTCCTTGCCGGTGATATATTTCCTGATGTGAGGGTTGGCGGTCATTTATTATTCAACTTGAGAAAGCTGAATTATATTAATGTTTCGCGCGCGCAAGAGATGTTCTGCCTGCAAAATTACGAAAAAATGGGCCTTTGACGGCAGGATGTGGCGACTTTCTGAAAAATCTCGTTCGTTTTTTGAAAAATCTCGTTCGTTTTTTGGAAAATCTCGGCCATATTTATTACCTTTGCAGTTGATATTTCATAACATGACATCATAACTACTACTAAAACCTATATGAGAAAGACTTTTCTGGCCCTGGCGCTGACGCTGTTTGCCCTGGGCGTTGCAGCTGAGAACCCTTACAAGAAGTACACCGAGGGCCTGCCCTTTGAAATGCCTGAAGTGGCGGCTCCGAAGATTCCCAACCGTGAAGTGCTGCTGAGCGACTTCGAGGCCGACGGCACAGGGCAGCAGCTCTGCACCGATGCTTTTGCCAAGGCCATCGAGGCCCTGTCGCAGAAGGGCGGAGGCCGTCTGGTGGTGCCCAGCGGCATCTGGCTCACAGGTCCCATCGTGCTGAAATCGAACATCGAGCTGTTCCTGGACTATGGCGCCGTCATCCAGTTCGCTGCCGACGAGGCGCTCTATCCCATCGTCAAGACTTCGTTCGAAGGGCTCGACACCCGCCGCTGCCAGTCGCCCATCTCTGCAGTGGGCCAGGAGAACATTGCCATCACCGGCCATGGAGCCATCGACGGCAACGGACAGTACTGGCGCCCGCTGAAGAAGGGCAAGGTGACCGACGGCCAGTGGAAAGCGATGACCGCACAGCCTGGTGGCGTGATGAAGCGCAAGGACTACTGGGTGCCCAGCGCAGGATACGACAAGGCCGAGCAGATGTCGTCGATGAACGTGCCCGACAGGCAGCTGTCCGACCGCGAGTGGAACGAAATCAAGCGTTTCCTGCGCCCCGTCATGGTCAGCCTGGTGGGTTGCAAGAACGTGCTGCTGCAAGGGGTCATCTTCCAGAACTCGCCGGCCTGGAACCTGCATCCCCTGATGTGCGAGAACATTATTATAGATAATGTGTTGGCCCGTAACCCTGCCTATGCGCAGAACGGCGACGCCCTGGACCTGGAGTCGTGCAAGAACGCGCTGATTGTTAATTCCAAGTTCGATGCCGGCGACGACGGCATCTGCCTGAAGAGCGGCAAGGATGCCGACGGGCGTCGGCGCGGGCGTCCCTGCGAGAACGTGGTCGTCAGCGGCTGCACCGTCTTCGCGGGCCATGGCGGCTTCGTCGTGGGCTCTGAGATGAGCGGCGGCGTCAGGAACATCATGGTGCGCCAGTGCCAGTTCCTGGGCACCGACGTCGGCCTGCGCTTCAAGTCGACGCGTGGCCGTGGCGGCATCGTGGAGAACATCTACGTGGACGGCATCTCGATGAACGACATCAAGACCTACGCCCTGACGTTCAACATGTACTACGGCGGCAAGTCAGTGACCGAGGTGCTGGCCGAGGGAGCACAGCCCACGGAAGTTTCATCCGTGCCCGTGACGGAGGAGACCCCCATCTTCCGCAACATCGACATCCGCAACGTCATCTGTTCCAACGCCGGCTTTGCCATGGAGTTCAACGGGCTGCCCGAGATGCCCATTGACGGCATTCATCTGAAGGACATCGTCATCCATGCCAAGAACGATGCCACCTTCCAGTACAGCAAGAACATTACGAAGGAAAACGTGAACATCATTATAGAATAAAAACGACCTGGAAAATATGAAGCGATTTCTGACGGCCTTGGTACTGGCCATTTTGTGCTTGACGGCAGGTGTGGCGCAGCCCCGCACAGTGCTTAACCTGAACTTCGGATGGCAGTTTCACCTGGGCGATGTGGCCGACGGTGCTTCCGTGACGCTGGACGATGCCGACTGGCGCACCATCGACGTGCCGCATGACTTCCAGATAGAACAGCCCTGGGTGGCACCGTCGGCCGACGAGAAAGCTGACAACACGGATGTGGCGGCCAACATCAAGAGCCGCCTCAGCAGCCGTGGCTTCAAGGAGATGGGCATCGGCTGGTACCGGCTGCACCTGACACCCGCCGACTCGCTGCGGAATCGCCGCCTGCTGCTCGACTTCGGCGGCATCATGTACACGGGCGACGTCTACTTGAACGGCGAGCGCATCGGTGGAACGGACTATGGCTATGTGGGCTTCGAGATGGACGTGACCGGGAAGCTGAAGCCGGGACAGGAGAACATCATCGCCGTGAAGGCCGACACCCGCGAGCCCGGCAACTCGCGCTGGTACACGGGTGGAGGACTGTTCCGCGACGTGAAGCTCGTGGCTACCGACCGCAACCTCTTTTTTGAGCGTTATCCCCTTTATGTCACCACACGCGACAACCGTTACGTGAGCCTCTCGGCCGAGTTTACCAACCGCACCAAGAGCGCTGCACGCGTGCAGGTGAGCATCTTCGACCCCGACGGAAAGCAGGTCTACCAGGGCGAGCAGAATATTGCCCGCCACCGCATGACCCGCACGCAGGAGGTGAGACTGGTGACCGATGCCGACATCCCCGCCCCGCAGGTGTGGGATGTGGACAGCCCCGCGCTCTATACCGCCGTGGCACGTCTGCTGAACAGCGACGGCAGTGTGGCTGACGAGGCTCGCACCTCCTTCGGCATCCGCACCGTGGAGTTCGGCCCTGCCTTCGGCCTGAAGCTGAATGGCAGGAAGGTGCTGCTGCAAGGCTATGCCAACCACCACACGCTGGGCGCCCTGGGAGCAGCGGCCTATCCCCGTGCCATCGAAAAACGCATCCTGCTGATGAAGCAGTATGGCATCAACCATATCCGTACCTCTCACAATCCCTACAGCCGCGAGTTCATCGAGCTGTGCGACAAGTATGGCATCCTTGTGGTCGACGAGCTCTACGACAAGTGGACACGCCAGCACACGGGCGGACGGGTGCCTTTCGAGTACCACTGGCAGAAGGACGTGCCCGAATGGATTAGGCGCGACCGCAACTCACCCTCCGTAGTGCTTTGGAGCCTGGGCAACGAGTTGCAGCAAGACCCCAACCAGCCGTTCAACGACTTCGGCGTCACTATGTACCGCCTGATGCGCCCCCTCGTGGCCCGCTACGACTCGACCCGCCTGGTCACTGTGGCCATGCATCCCCGCTACCGTAACTGGGAAACGGATTCGCTGCCCTGCGACCTGGCCATGATAACCGATATCCAGGCCTATAACTACCGCTACATGTACTTCCCCGGCGACGGTCGTCGCTTCCCGTGGATGA
>ERZ842401.7054-NODE-7054-length-11675-cov-16.450000_pt1 | contig 11675 bp, 11 predicted proteins | sample MGYA00521270_ERZ842401 | MGnify/ENA primary metagenome ERZ842401 (study PRJEB31892, sample SAMEA3878208) | bioreactor metagenome | biome: Moose rumen | place: Sweden | collected 2011-10 | study: EMG produced TPA metagenomics assembly of the PRJEB12797 data set... | reverse complement strand
AAGAAATTGCCGATTGCTATGTTGTTCATACCAATCGATGTTTTTATAAGAAGCAAATGCTTCTCAAACATCTGGCTTTAATCATGTTGCATGATTATTTGCATTGTTTAGTTTTCAAAGAACAATCTGTTTCGCTTTCCGTCTTTTGCTTCAAGCGACTTGTTTATCTTATCGCATTCAGCTTAGCTTGTCAACATCTTTTTTAGAAAATTTTCAAAGCTTTTTAGGTTATCGCCAAAGCTCCTTACCTGTCAGGGATTTATGAGCTTTGCAGTGCCTTGTCTGTCAGCGACTTGTATTATATTACAGGAATCGTCATGCGTTGTCAATAGTTTTTTTTAATTCCTCAAAATTTATCAAAAAAAAATCACCAACCACGGCATTGCATCCATAGTTGGTGATTTTGCTTTTGCGGCTATTGCTCATTCCAGCCTGATAACCCCCGGCTGTGTAATTGACCATGCGCCCAGCTTATGCTGAAAGCGCGCCGGCAGTTTGACCTTAATATGGTGGAAACTCCCCGTTTCATAATTTGAAGCAAATGTCTCTTTCATACCGCCATTGTTATGGAGTTTTTCGTCATATTCCTGCAACGGATTAGGCACTACGACAAAATCCTCTTCCTGCCCCGGCACCGGCCATGCCCAAAAGCTGCTAATATCCGGCTCATCCACAGGTGCATACAGCGGTGTTTTTCTGCCTGTCTCCGTGTTGTGCGGTTCGACGCAGATGAGCATCTGCAGCTTGTTGCTTTTGACAAAATTAGCACAGGCCTCGGCAGCCTTGGGAATGTCCATGCTGGCTGCCAGATTGTTATAGTCGTCAATAAACTGCTGCCATACTTCCGTTTGCAGCTTTTTCGGCTCTGCTGTGCTATCCTGCTTAACTATATCGGGACGCGGCACTTTATCCTGAAGCACACCGGTCTTTATTTGTTCAGCAGCCAGCCGCCCGCGTATCTCCTTTACTTCGCTTTGCAGGACTTTTAGTTCCCGTTCCAGTTCGGCAATTTTGGCAAATTCCCCACGGCCATTGATGATAATGGAATAATTGTAGGCAATCCCCACCAAAGCTACCAGACTGATAACACCTACTAAAATCAACATTACCTGAGCCACAAACGGCGGAAAAATAGTCACTTCCATCCCCAATCACGACCTTCCCTTATATCAAGTGCGCTTTTTTCCATTCAGGATGTCACAAAGCTCCAGCATATTTCTGATACGCATTGCCTCTGTCGCTGACAGGGCTCTGTCATCATTGGAGCCGCCCTTGACACCCAGCATGACAATTTTGCCTGCCAGCTGGTCAGCGACTTCCCCCATGCCCTTTAAAGTTTCCTTGTCGGCAACCTGATCACACCACTCCATAATCCCGTCATTTATCTGGGAGGTTGTGACCTGACCGCTGGCTCTGACCTGATAAACATCGTCTTCACTTGTCTGCAGGCCTACGCCTTGAAAGCCCATCGCCCTGTTGCCGCGATGACGCAGTATCACATGCAGCACCGCCGTACCACCGCCATCACGGACAATGTAGGGCTGCAGGAAAATACCATGCTCCGTCGGCTCTTCATAGCGATAGTAGGTGGAACCGTCCATTTCCTTGCTGACCAGCATATCGGCGGTCAGTCCGCGAATCACCTGATCAGGTTCCTCGGCGCGCCCCATGCGCTTGTCAAGCAGTTCCTGCTTACGTCTGGCCTTGTCTTTCTGCGCCCTCTCCGCCGCTTCTTTTTCCTGTATCTGCGCCTGTTTGGCAGCGTCTTTTTTGTCCTGCTCGGCCTGCACTATAGCCCGCGTTCGGTCGTATTGTACAGCGGCATAGAAACCGGCACCACCGGCCACAGCCACTACCAAAAGCACCAGAATAATGTATTTCAATTTCGCCATAGCAGACACTTCCTTTCCAAAATACGTAATCTTAATTGATAATATACGCTTAAAGAAAAGAAAGTTCCTGCCTGCAATCGCAGAATATTTTTAAATAATCAGGGAAGGTCCTCAGATATTGCTAAAAAGCATATCTCCCACGCTGCTGTACACTGCCCGGGCTTTGTCCTGTATAGCCAGACGTGCCGTTTCTACCGTAAAGCCCTGAAAGGCTTCCAGCATTGGCAGGTCATTTGTTTCATCACCGATAGCATAGACCTCTGCCCCCTGCCAGCCCATCAGCTCCAGCAATTTGTTTATGCCCTGACTCTTGCTGACGCCTGCCGGGGTGATGTCCACACTGCAGCCGTTGGGATACGCATGCACCCAGTGGCCAAACTGTGCATTGACAGCCTCACTTACCCGGTCAGCCTCGTCTGCCTGATGATACCCCAGACAAAACTGATGAATCTGCGGCAGTCCCAAAATGTCGCTTTCCGTGATTTTTACAATCGGGAAATTCCATTCCTGCGCCTCCCGTGTGATCCATGAACCTTCCTGTTCATGATATAAAAAGGTTCTGTCTTCCGCCGAAAAAGCGAAGTGGAAGGAACGGTCTACTCTGGGGTCGCGGACGATGTCCGCCAGCACCGGCAAGGGAATACTGCCCTGCCACAAGGGCGTCCCATCGGCCCGGAAGATTATGCCGCCGTTATTGCATACCGCATAATCAGACTCTATCCCATAATAGTCCAGCTGGGGCATGAGCATACCGTAATCACGGCCGCTGACCACCCCGAACTTATTACCGACCTGCCGCCATGCTTTGACCCCGGCCACATCCTCTGCCGCAATTCTGTTTTGCCGAAAGAGGGTTCCGTCATAGTCACTGGCACCAATTTTCATGTTTTCACCTTATTTCCCTATGTAGATAACGGCCTCCCATGGCCGCAACAGGCCCGGCCTGCTGCCGGAAGCATTGCTCCGCAGCAGGCTGGCTTCTGCCAATTCCGGCAGTTCATAGCTTTGCTCCCTGCCGGTGAAGTTCACCAGTGTATAAACACAGCAGTCCCTCAGGACGCGTTTAAAGGCCATAATGCTATCATCATTAACCAAAAGCGGTACAAAGCTGCCCTGCTGCAAGACCTCGGCAGCCTCGCTGTCATAGCGCAGGCTGACAAGACTGCGATAAAAGTTCAGCACTGATGTCTCATCTTTTATCTCGCCAGCAACGCAGCAGTCAGCAAAGTCCTCATGTACCGGCAGCCATGGCGTGCCTGTACTAAAGCCGGCATTTTCCGCATGTGTCCACTGCAGCGGTGTCCGGGCATTATCCCGGCTGTAGCGGTGGACAATCCGCAAGGCCTCGTCCGCGCTGTGTCCCTCTGACATAGCCAGTGCGTACTGCCCATGAGAGGAAATATCATTATAGGCGTCAATGCTGTCCCATGCTGTATTATCCATGCCCAGCTCCTGCCCCTCGTAAATAAAGGGCGTTCCCCTCAGGGTGAACAGCAGGACAGCCATAGCCTTGGCCGCCATTTTTCTATCTGCCTCATCAGGGAAGAAATGACGCACACAGCGCATTTGGTCGTGATTTTCAAAGAAAATGGGATACCAGCCCTGCTTTGCCGTCGCCTGCTGACTGGCAAAGAGCACTTTTTTCATTTTGGGGATAATCGCAGGGGTGTACCCTGTCGCCTGCCCCCACAACTCCCCATGCGGAAATTCCAGATTCATGTGGGAAAACTCAAAGAGCATATCAAATACACCCTCAGTGCCCACCCAATATGGCAAATCCTGCGGCGCAACGCCATTGGCCTCGGCCACGGTAAAAATATCGTGGCCGGCAAAGACCTCGGCCTTGAATTCATGTAGTAAATCCAAAATCCCCGGCGTATTGGCAATCATGCTGTGAATATTGACCATGCCGTCATCACTGTCCGGCTCGCCGTCAACAAACTGTGCCGGCTTTTTGATATATACAATGGCATCTATGCGAAAACCGCCCACGCCCTTATCCAGCCAGAAATTAGCCGCCTCATACAGTGCCCGGCGCACAGCCGGATTTTCCCAGTTCAAATCGGGCTGCGCCGCCGCGAAGGTATGCAGATAATACTGCTGCCGTTTTTCGCACCATGTCCAGGCACTGCCGCCAAAGATGGAGCGCCAGTTCGTCGGCGGCGCGCCGTCAGGTTTCGGGTCACGCCAGATGTACCAATCGCTGTGCTCACTGTCCCGGGCGCTGGCCGAATCCACGAACCACGGATGTTTATCCGATGTGTGGTTATACACCAAATCCATCACTATCCGTATATCCCTGCGCTTTCCCTCGGCGATAAGCCGTTCCATATCGGCCATCGTGCCATAAGCAGGGTCAATGCCCGTGAAATCCGCGATATCATAACCGTTGTCCACCATGGGCGAGGGGTATACCGGCGTCAGCCAGACAGCCCCCGTCCCCAGTTCCTTCAAGTAGTCCAGTTTAGCCGTGATACCGTTCAGGTCACCTGTGCCGTTGCCCGTGGTATCAAGGAAGCTCTTGGGATATACCTGATAGACATTGGTTTTCTGCCACCATTTCAAGTTACTCATAGTTACCTCTATTCTCTGCTGCCTGACAGCCAGCCCTTAAAATGCCAGCACCGGCGTTTCCCCGACAGTCACCGCGGCGTCCTCATGTTTCTGCATTTGCGGATAATCACCGGAGTTAGTCACAGCCATAATCACCGTTGTCTTGTACCCGGCGGCCTTGATGACCTCCTGGTCAAATTTCAGCAGTGGTGTGCCAGCCTTGACCTTGTCACCAGCCTTGACTAATGCCGAAAATCCTTCGCCGTTTAATTTCACCGTATCAATGCCGACATGGATAAGCAGCTCAGCGCCGTTCTGCAGGCGCAGGCCGATAGCATGCAGGCTTTCTTCCATAATCATGGTCACTTCCGCATCTGCCGGAGCCAGTACCATATCACCTTCCGGCTCAATAGCAATGCCGTCCCCCATCATCTTTTGGGAAAACATATCATCCTGAACTTCGCTCATGTCAATAAGCCGCCCGGATACGCAGGCGTTTAACTTCATGGCCATACTGCTGTCCAAGGCTTTTTCCGGCTGTTTCTTGGTTGCCGGTGCCGTGCCTGCAATCTTTTCGCCTTTCAGCAGGGCATCGAAATAGCTGCGCACCTGCGGTACGGAAAGACCCACAATGACCTGTACAGCCTTGCCGTTTTTCACCAGCCCGAAAGCACCGGCTTTGGTGAATTTGCCTACAGCGGCCACCTTGTCAGGGTCAGCTACCGTCACACGCAGACGGGTTGCACAGTTGGTTACTTCCCTGATGTTGTCCGGGCCGCCCAGACAATCCAGAAATACCTTGGCTTTGATGGCCAGTGCGTTGTCAGCCAGCCCCATTTCTTCCATTTCTTTTTTAGCCTGATACTCAGCCTTGGAGAAGAGTTTGTCTTCTACATCATCAGCCGTGCGTCCCGGCGTAGCATAATCAAACTTCAAAATCAGCGTGCGGAATACGACAAAATATATCGCCGTGAAGCACAAGCCGATAACGATTTGCATAATGTATGTACCGGCATGGTACTGGAACAGCGGAATCCAGTTCTGTACAAAGGCATCAATAAGGCCACCGCCGAAGTTGCCGGCCAGACCGATGGCATAAAGAGCAGCCGACAGGCAGGCAGCCAGTACGGCATGCACGAGATAAAGCAGCGGTGCCACAAACAGGAAGGTGAATTCCAGCGGCTCCGTGATACCGCAGATAACGGCAGTCAAAGTTGCCGGAATTAAGAGTGCCGCCGTTTTCTTCCGCTTTTCCGGTTTGGCGCACATATAAATGGCCAGAGCGGCACCGGGCAGGCCGAATATCTTGGAGCTGCCATGCAGGGCAAAACCGCCGGCCGGGAAAAGTTCCTTCAGGCTCTGGGCGCTGGTGGCAAAATCATTTAAATGCTGCAGCCAATATGCCTGTATGCCGCCATCACAAACAGCCGGCCCGAAGATAAACGGCAGATAGATGAAGTGATGCAGTCCGGCAGGCAGGAGGATTCTTTCGGAAAAAGTGTAGGCCCAGACACCTAAAAGACCGCTGGTCTTTAAGAAATCCTGAAACTGCATAATGCCGTGCTGCACAGCCGGCCAAACCAGACAAAAGGCAAACGCCACCGGAATCATCAGTGCAAAGCCTACTGCTACGACAAAGGCCGGACCCTTGAAAATTCCCAGCCAGTCGGGAATATTGGTGTCATAAAAGCGATTGTGCAGGTAAGCTGTCACACAGGCGATAAATATAGCCCCCAGCATACCCATATCCAAAGTCTTGATATTGGCAATCATAGCCAGCCCTGTACCGGCACCGGCATTCTGGCTGTAGTCAACACCGAAGTACGCCCCGTGCAGGGTCAGGAAACCGGCGATAAAATAATTGAATATCATGTAAATGACGAAGGACTCCATCGCGCAGCGCGCCGGCTCTTTTTTCGCAAAGCCGATGGGCACGGCGATGGCAAACAGAATGGGCATCTGGGAGAAAACCGTCCATGCTCCCTGCTCCACCACATACCAAAAATCATACCATACAGTTCCCTCAGCAGCTATACTCCCCAATAGCCCCTGATTCTTGCAGATAATTGACAGTGCTACCGTCAGACCAAAGAAAGCAAACAGGATTACCGGCGTGTACATAGCACCGCCGAACCGCTGCATCCCCTGCATAAGACGGTCTTTGCTGATTGTCATGTTAAAGCCCCCTATATTTTTTCTTGAATTACTTCGCTAAACACAGAATACACAAAAAGGACCGTCAGCGCAATAAGCTGACGGTCTTTCGGCACATAGCCCCCGAGCTGTATTTTGTTACATTTCCTGTACTTTGGTACCGCCCCTTTGCTGGCGCAGGTACATACGGTATTTCACATACCAGACCTCCACCAGCATAAAGTACGGCAGCATGGATTGAAAAGCGATATGCTCGTCTTCATTTTCATAGAGCTGAAACCGGGCCGGCGAGACATAGAGGTTGACCGTGGACAGGCTGGCCAGCGTGTTGTCATGCAGTTTCGTAATGGAGATAAAGGGCACATCCAGCAGCTTCAGCCTCTGGGCAAATTCCACCACCACCGGGGTTTCCCCGGACAGCGACACAAAGATAAAGAGGTCATCTGCGGTAAGACTGCTGGTCAGGGACAGGAATTCCTCCTGCCCGCTGATTTCATAAATCAGGACGTTGTCATAGAAGAACAGCCGCTTCAGTTCCTGTGCCACATTGCTCTGCACATAGCCGGAAGCAAAAACAAAGACGCGGTTGGCCTCGTGCATCAGCCGGCTGGCGCTGTCAAAATTACGTTTGAACACCTTGGCTGAGGTCTGGGAGTAGAATTTCTGCAAATCCTTCAGCACATCATCACTATAGACACTTTGCGCTGCCTCCTCCATCTTCAAAACGGCTTTTAATTCTCCAAAGCCATCAAAGCCCAGTTTCTGGGCAAAGCGCACGATGGTGGTGGACGAAACCGCACAGGCCCTGGCCAGTTCATGGATGGATATATGCCGGACAGCCGCCCGATGCTGCAATATATATTTATAAATGACCATGTCCGTGTCATTTAGTTCCAAGCGGTGCTTGTTGATGATTTCTTCAATTCGCATGGCAATCCCCCCGTTTCTTCTCTGATTATAGCAAAATCTGGCCGTTTCAGCCAAATATTTACAGGAATTGACCATCATTCCGCCCTCGCGCCTCCGTAAACAGCAGCCTAAACTAAGACACGGAAAGGAGCGGTAAGTATGTATACTATTGAGCAGGAAAACGACTTAATACAGCAGGCCAAGAACGGACAAACGGAGGCCTGCGAAAAATTATTGCTGGCCTATGCCGGCTTGTTGAAAAAGATGGCCCGTCGCTATCAACACACAGCTTGTGGACAGGAACTAAAGGATGAGGCTTCAGGAATTTTGCACTTAGCGTTTATGGAGGCCGTATATGACTTTGACCACAGCGCTCAGGTAAACTTTGCTGCATTTTTGCAAAGCCGCCTGCATGGAGCTATGTATAAAGCCTTTCGTAGAACCGTCAGCTACAATCAGCATACAGTGCATCCGGCTTCTGCAGATGATGAAAAAACGCCCTGGTATAACCTGATAAACAGCCATACTCCGTCCCCCGAACAAATTGTTTGCAGCCGTGATGAGCTGGAGGGCATTTACCGCCAGTTAAGCGCGTCTGAGCAACAACTGCTGGGTCTTATTTACTGTCAGGAATTACCTCAGACTGCCGTTGCTAAAATTCTGCACCTCAGTCCGCAAACAGTCAGCAAACGTAAACAAAGGCTGTTTGACAAAATAAAAAAACTCGCGTAAGCGAGTTTTTTTATGCACATTAGCTTCTTAAAGCCTTATAGTAAGTCCAAGCCTGGAAGAATGGCAATATATCTTCCTGCCAAAGAATAGCATTGGATCTCGGCACATAGACAATATCCCCGTCCTGAACAAATACATTCTGACTTAAATCATGCTTTACGATATAATCCCTTATGTTTAGACGGCGATAATACATAGTACCATCAATCACGCGGATGATTTGCACCCTGCTGCTCCAGCCTCGCTTGGAGAAGCCTCCTGCCGATGCAATGGCCGCATAGGCATTCAAACTGTCAATGTCCATTTTCTGAATACCAGGTTTAGCCACCTCACCTATTACATAAATTCTGCGTGGGCCATAACTTTTTACCGACACACTCATGCTAGGAATTTTTATATAACGGCTAAGAGCTGTTCTAATTTTATCACTGGCTTCATCTAAGGTCAGTCCTGCCAACTGCATATTGCCAACATAGGGAACAGCAGCATATCCATCAGGGCCAATCATTATTTCATTCGTGTTGCCGGCTTTCGTAGTAGATGTCTGGTCTGTAGCCATAGACTGTGTGTACCCTGTAGAATACCCTAATCCTTCAGGAAAACCTAGAACACTCAGCGAAATAACATCATATTTGCCCAGCTGATAACGCTCTGTAAGCTGACCTGTACGCAAGCCAGCCGTCTTGAATATGTCATCTGATTCTATATACGCACCCTTATTTTCCGTTGTTGCTTTAGGAACGGGACGAACCTCTATGGAATTCGGTGCAGATGTTTCGGCATGAACCAATCCGGCAAATACATTGCCCATTAAAAGTCCTGCTACCAACCCCCAGCCGCAAAGCTTCAGCTTTCTCACTGTATAACACTCCCTCTATTGCCAATAAACTTCGCGCGACATCATTTGCTGCCTCGCTACACTCCTGCATGAAAATTTCATTCTGAACACTACAATTATAACGAAGATAACGCACACCGTCAACATATAGTCACGCTAGTCCGGTCAGTGTACCGGGCGTTTGCGCCACGAATTCCTGATTCATCTTGCGGACGCTTTCCCGTTCCACAAAAAACAGCGGCATGGTCAGGTTGCTCTGTTCTTCGTCCTCGCCGTGCAGGAGATGCAGCAGAAAGCTGGCTGCCTTCATCCCCATGAGCTCGTAATCAAAGGCCACCGTGGTCAGCGCCGGATAAACAACCGCACCTACCTCATAGCCGCCAAAGCCCACCACGGAAATATCCTCCGGCACCTTTATGCCCCGTTCATGGAAGTACCGCAATATACCCAGACTGATATTATCCGTAGCGCCCACCACCACGGTCGGCTTCATCTGGCGGATTTCCTCGGCCTGATTGTACGCGGACAGGAAATCAAAGCCCGTTTCGACAAATTTGACCTCTGCCTCAGGGCGACCTTCACAGAACCCTTCGACAAACCCTTTTTTTCTATCAATACCGACGGCCTCATCAGTTTCCGTAACCCCGGCAAACACTGCCCGGGTATGCCCCATCTGTCTTAAATATGCGCCCATGCGATGGCCGGCTGCCAAATCATCTATCTTCAGGCAGTGAACGGCCTCGTTCTGCTGTCCTGTAAACAGAATGGGCACTGACCATTCCTGCGCGTGGCGCACATGTTCAGGCGTGATGCCCACCGAGTCAACCAAGAGAGCGTCCACACCCTGCTGTTGGAGTTTTTGCATATTGGCCAGCTCTTTTTTCGTTGACAGCTGGCTGACCAGCAAGATGCTCTGATAGCCCTCCGGCTCCAGCACTCTGGTAATGCCGGCCAGCAGTTTTCCCACTGTCACGGAATCCATGCGGGGCAGGACAATCCCGATGAGCTTGCTGTTTCTGGTCTTTAACCGCTTGGCAAAAAAATTGGACTGAAAGCCTGTTTCTTCGATGGCTTTGCGGACACGCTGCTGTTTTTCCATGCTTATATAGCCATTATTTAAATAACGGGAAACCGTGCTTTTCGATACGCCAGCCAGCTCTGCCACGTCTTTGATTGTTACTTTCTGTTCCATGGTTCATCCCCAATCGCGCACAAAATATATTCTATGCACTATATTAGGAGATTTTCGTCAAAAAGGCAAGAAAAATATGAAATCAGTTCCAGTGGTTAAATATCCGGCAGCTGCCAATCTATGGGCGTCTGACCTGTACGCTGCAAGAAGTCATTTACCCGGGAGAAGGGCCGGCTGCCAAAAAAGCCGCGATAGGCTGACAAGGGGCTGGGGTGCGGTGATTCGACGATGAAATGGCGGGGATTGGTTATCATTGCCTTCTTGCGCCGGGCCGGTGCTCCCCAGAGGATAAAGGCCAGCGGCTTTTCCCGTTCATTGAGGAGGTTGATTATCTTGTCCGTAAAGTGCTCCCAGCCCTTTCCCTGATGTGAGCCGGCCTGATGAGCCCTTACGGTCAGCACTGTGTTCAGCAAAAGAACGCCCTGCTCTGCCCATGGCTTTAGACAGCCGTTATTGGGGATGGTGCAGCCCAGGTCTGTAGATAGTTCCTGAAAAATATTCAGCAAGGATGGCGGCGGCTCTACGCCGGGCAAAACCGAAAAGGACAGACCATGGGCCTGGCCTTCGCCATGGTAAGGGTCCTGACCTAAAATGACCACCTTTGTGTCGGCATAGCTGGTATAATGCAGCGCATTAAATATGGCATACATATCCGGGAAAATTTGCCGGGTGCGGTACTCGCTGATTAAAAACCGGCGCAGTTCCTGATAATATGGCTGTTTTAATTCGTCATCCAACAGGCCGGCCCAGTCGTTATGAAAAATCTCCATTTAGTTACCATCTCCTGTAAGTTAGTAGATATAATGCGCTCGCGGAGAAGGGTGTATAGCCACACTACGCTGGGACAACCTGCTAAAAAAATTTTTTGTCTCCCAATTATTCCTTGGGGCGTAGTTAAACGCGCTGCGCTTGAACGAAACTCCGCCCCAAGAATGGGATGACAAAAAATTTTTTCTTAACGCAGAACGTCCACACGCTCCGTTTTGGCTACACACCCTCCTCCGCTCGCTTACTGCCACTTTTTATGCTGTTAGCATAATGTGCCGCCGCCAGGCCGGCGATATCTGACAAAAGCAAGTTCACTCCGAACGTCACGGGATACCTCTGTAAACTCCTCGTAATTCGGAAAAAACGTATCCGCCGCGAATACGCCTTTAACTTTCGTCAGCAGCAGTTCATCAGCATAGGGCATCAGCAGCGCATAAATCTCTGCGCCGCCGATGCAGATAATCTTCTGCCGGGGATTTCCCAGACGCAGCCGCCCTAGCAATGCCCACAGTTCCGGCAGGTCATGGCAAACATGTACATCAGCGCGCCGCATTTTCTTTGACAGGACAATATTCACCCTGCCGGACAGGGGACGTCCGCCGGGCAGTGATTCCAGCGTTTTGCGCCCCATAATCAC
>ERZ842401.7053-NODE-7053-length-11675-cov-25.863683_pt1 | contig 11675 bp, 9 predicted proteins | sample MGYA00521270_ERZ842401 | MGnify/ENA primary metagenome ERZ842401 (study PRJEB31892, sample SAMEA3878208) | bioreactor metagenome | biome: Moose rumen | place: Sweden | collected 2011-10 | study: EMG produced TPA metagenomics assembly of the PRJEB12797 data set... | reverse complement strand
GTTTTTCCGCAAGCAACGCCTTTTCTGCTTCAATCTTCTTGATGTTCTCTACCGCGTTCACATCGCTTGACCGAGAAAGGCTCGCAATCTCCGCATCGTACTGCGCCACCTGTTTTTTGTACTGCGCTTCGTTCTCTTTCGCCAACGCTAACTGCTCATCAATGCTGAAACCGCTCGCACCGTTCGCCAGCACGTTTTTATTCAATGCCGAAATCGTGATGTTAAGTTTATCCGCCAGCGTCAGCGTAATCTCATCAACCGCCCCTGTCGCGCCATACAGATACTCAACCTCGCTGTATTCTTTACTCGTCGCACTCGCCAACTGCTCGCCCGTCGTCAAGTCCGTGAAATCAGCGGTAACGATGTACCCTTTGTTCGTTTTTCGGATTTTCGCAAACAGCGCAAACTTTGCCGTTGTGATTTTGCCTAGTTCAATCGCCGTGCTCTCGTCGCGCGTGCTGCTCCCGCTCTCCTTTTGCACTTTGACCAACGCCGCCTCGCTCTTTGCGTCCACCAGCGTTTTCATTCCAAGATAATCCTGCAAATTCGATTTGAGCTTGTCCTGCACCTGCCCGCCGATGTAGCTCTTTTCGCTCCCCGTAACGTTTTCCAACTCTGGCATAACCACCTGCACAGGAAGTTTTTGCATTTTCTCCCGTTGCTCTCTCTCTAAACGTGCCGTGTATTGACCGACGCTTTCAATGCCGTCAATCGCCGTGATTGCGTAGAGTTGATTTTTCGCGTCTTTCGCGGTAAACGTAACGCTATACGTTTTCTGTTTTTTGTACGACACACGCTCAGTTAATCCCGTCGTGTCCACTCCTGCCGTGAGCTTTACCGCGCTTCCTGCAAACAGCGAAAGCGTTATCTCGCCGTCCGCGCTGACCTTGAAGCCGTCAAGTGAAATCTCGCTCGTGAATTCTGCGCCGTCTTTTTTGTTCTTTTCCAGCGTTTGCACAAGCTTTTTCTCCGCCACGGCTTTTCCTGCCGCAAAAACTGCGGAACTCATTACAAGCATCGTAAGCAATGCTAAAATCCATCTTTTTCTCATCGTGCTACCTCAATATTCTGCGTTGTTCAGCGCGTATGACACTGAATCTGGTTCGGGATAAATAAACTCTTCTGTAAAACCGAGTAACGCCAATTCCCTTTTAATTATTGGTTTTGCTTTCGGCGGAATGAGCACAACTTTCTGACTCCCGTTTTTGTTTCGGTACAACATGCGACGTATGTCAAACGGGTCATTTTGCATAAGTTTGTCAGAATTCTTCAAATCATACGGCTGTATTTTCTTAAAGCAAAAATCCCATTTCGTCGTATTTTTGAACTGCGTCTTGAACTGGCTACATTTTCCTTGCTGCAATGTCTGCAAATTCAATTCCTTTATATAATCATTAGTATGAAGCATATATCGCATAAATTGCTCTGCTGTAACTGAATTGCAAATTCTTGAATCTCCATTATCAGATATATCAGTAACTTCATTTGCGTTCACCAGAATAAAAGCTCCGCGCTGATTTATAATCCGAGGGTTATCCTGCTTTTCCCTCACAATAACCGAGCGCCTCAGAATATCGCGAAAATAAACAAAATTATCCTCTACAGTCAGCTGATTATCGCGTAGAAAACTCATCTGCACTTCTTCTAGCTTAAAATTTTTCCCCAGCTTTGCGATATTCGCAATGACGCTCACCGTAGGACTGTCAAAATACTTGAGGTCATCTTTGTCTTCATCACTCAAACGTACTATAACGACCTCTCCCCATTCATTTTTGTTTGCGTCAACTTTTTCCCTAAATTTTACCATATCACAAACGGCAAAATACAATCCGACAAGAGGATTCTCCGTCAAATCTAAACATCTCGTCCGAAGCCCGTAATGTTGCATAAAACTCAGTTTATCGATAGTATGCTCGCTCGATTTCAATTCATTCGGAAAGCGTCTACGAAATTCATTGAACAGCTTGTTTTCGTTTTCCATATCATAGCGCATAACAGTTGGAAGCATATAATAATTCGCATTCGCGTGACCATGATAAAAAACAGGATTTGACACTGTACTGTCCAATCCCGATATGACCTTTACATAGTCCGATACTGAATTGACAGTAATAGGCTCTACAATATGACCATCTGCCGTTTTACAAACTTTCGGCATAGTCATTCGTGACTTATCAGAGCAATAGCCTTTTATGCGCATCGCTCGCTCTTCCATTGTTTCAGTCATTGAACACCTCAAAACCATATTTTTCCGCATATTTTTCTGCAACAGATTGTTTACTTACAATGAAATGAAGCATCTCCTTAAAGCAATCGTGAAATGCATCATCTCTAATTTCAATTTTTCCTGCACAAGTTGGAAAAACAACCGTCCGCAAATTACTGCAGCCTGCAAAAGCATCTTTTTCAATCACGAGTTTTCCGCTTACTTTCGGAAAAACCACCGCCTGCAATTTCGTGCAATCCTTAAAAGCCCCGCTTTGAATTGTGAGGTTTGCAACTTCAGAAACAGCAAGCCCTATTAGACCTTTCTCAGTTTTCTTTTCATTCTCTTCATTTGTGTTATTTTTGCTCGCTTTGCCCCACACAACCGCTTTCAGTTCCCTGCAATCCTCAAACGCGAACTGCTTCACAGTTTCACACTTTTCAAACGAAACATACTCTACGCCGTCCGCGTTCTTGAACGCTTCCCGCTCAACAACTGTTTCTGCAACATCGACTGTCTTGTTCTCCTCTGGTGCAAAGCAAACAAAATACTTACAGCAATCACCATCTTTCACATAAACCGCAGTAGCCATAACTCATATCTCCTTGCAAAAAAAGAGTTTTTTTGCTTTTTTACATTTTGAAAATATGTTTTTATGTCTAAAGTAATCTAAAAACATATTTTCAATTGGCATTATAACAGAGTTTTACTATTCAGTAAAGTTATATTTTGTGAAAATAAGCAGTGTAAAACTGTTTTTAATTGCACATAAAATTCCATATTTCTTTTATGCAGCTAAAAGAAATTTTTATAAATAATCTAAGATTCTATCGCAAGCAAAAAGGAATGACACAGAATGAACTTACCCTTGCGATTGATAAAAGTTACAATTATATAAATAGCGTGGAGCAAGGGAAAATGCTTCCGTCGTTTGATGTTATTGAACACATTTGCGATGTTTTAAAAATAAAGCCAGCCCAGCTTTTTGATGAAAACGGTTCGCCGCAAAATATAAAAAAATTCAGCAAAGAAGACTACATAAACGGCGTATCAGAGAAACTTGCCGAAAAATTGAAAATCTTGATAACCGATGAAATCAGAAAAACGGTGGAATAGGTATTTTTTGAGAAATTTTTTGCCGCGTAAAATTCGCTCTCTTTGTAAAAAAACGCAATTTTTGTTTCCAAAGACTTGGAGAATGAAAATTGTTGTGTAATTTTTGATTCCAAAGAGTTTGCGGGCAGCATTGCCGTCTATTTTCTGCCTCCAAAGACTTAGAAAGCGAAAATCGCCGTCTATTTTTTGATTCCAAAGAGTTGGAGAGCAAAAATCGCTGTCTATTTTTTGATTCCAAAGAGTTGGAGAGCGAAAATCACCGTCTATTTTCTGTTTCCAAACACTCGGAGAGCGAAAATAGAAAAAATGGCGATTTTTGCAAGAAAGCGGCTGTGCTTTTAGGTGCGCTTGACGAGCGAAAAAAGCTCGGCGCGGGTGAGTTTGTGAAAAACGGGACGACCGTGCGGACAATGCGGGTCTTTTAGCTCTAGTGCGCCCCGTGCGATTTCTTCGGCTTTGGAAGGTGATACAATATCGCCGTCCATTACTGCCGCACGACACGCCGTAGACGCGGCAACGTGATACAAAATCTGAGACGGCTCAACGTGCTTTTTCACGATGTCTTCGTAAAAATCCAGTTCGTTGCCCTTGTATCGAATCGGCACGGATTTTATCAGCCAGCCGTCTTGTGCGCGCTCAAGCTCAAACCCCGCGTCTGCCAACTCCGTTTTCACCGACTCAAGATAGTCGTCCTCCTCGTCTGACTGCGTTTTAAGCTGAAGCGGAATCAAAAGCGGCTGCTTTTCGCCGGCGTTTTCCATAATCGCATTGAACAAAATCCGCTCGTGCGCGGCGTGCTGGTCGATGATGTAGAGCGTGCTGTTTTTTTCGGCAAGCAAAAACGTGCCGAGCGCCGCACCGATGTACCTAAAATCGTCGTCCGCCGCCGCCAAACGCGCCAGAAGCGAAATGCCAGCGGGAGAAACTTTGTCTGACGAAACGCTTTTTATAGCGCGCATTTCGCTCCCTTTTGCCGATTTTTGCGAAGAAAACGACGGATTTGCAGAAAATCGATGTGACGCAAAATCATAATCGCGGGAAGAAAACGCTGTTTTGCTCATCGCTTTGAGCTGCGTATCGATGTCTTTTGAAACACCGCGCTCAAAATCGCTGTAGAACGCACTTTCGGCTTTTTCGCTTGCGTCCTCGGGATAATCCTCCTCGTACTGTGTGCCGTAGTTGCCGAGCTCGCGCGGAAAAAATGCCTGCGAGCGCTCGTTTTCGCTCCCCACGAGTTCCTTGAGCGTGTACGATTTGAAAAAATCCCGTGTTGCCGTGCTGAGTGCGTGATGAAGCGCAGAAATGTCCTTGAAACGCACTTCGCGCTTGGCGGGGTGAATGTTGAAATCGAGCAAATCGGCTCTCATCTGCACAAAAAGCGCGGCGGCGGGGTGCGTCCCGTTCGGAAAAAATCCCTGCGCGCCGTATTCAATCGCCTGCACGAGCGAAAATTCCTGCACCCGATGCGCATTGACATACACGAAGATGTCTTTTTTACTGCTGCGGCTCACGTCGGGCGTTCCGATAACGAGCGTGAATTGCCACGAATCGTCGTCGCTCGAAAGCGAAATCTCGCGGAACAACTCGGGCGGCTCGGTTGCCGAAATCGCCGTGCGGAATCGCTCTGCGTGCGTTTGCCCAGCGCGGAATATATCGCGGTCTTTTCCGTCGATTTTGAGGCGGAATGCGATGTCGGGGCGTGCGATTGCTTTTTCCAAAAAAATGGTGCGGCAGGCGGCGGCTTCGCTTGCGGGGCGCTTGAGAAAAACACGGCGCGCAGGGAAATTCTCAAAAATCCCGTCTGCCGTAACGATGGTGCCGTTGACGGGCGTGCAGGGCGTGATAACGTGGTCTTCCACGATAGACGCGCGCATATTCCACCCGCCGCTTGTAATTGAAAGCCGCGACACCGCCGCAATGGACGCAAGCGCCTCGCCGCGAAATCCCAGCGTGGAAAGACGGAGCAAATCGGTTTCGCGCTCAATTTTGCTCGTCGCGTGCTCGTGGGCGCACACTGCAAGGTCGGCTTTGGAAAGCCCCGAGCCGTCGTCAACCACGCGGATTTTTTCAATGCCGCCTGCCGTTATTTCCACGCTGATATTCTTTGCGCCTGCGTCCACGCTGTTGTCCAAAAGCTCGCGAATCACTGATGCGGGGCGGTCGATGACCTCTCCTGCGGCGATTTTCCGCGCCACTTCCGCGCTCAAAATCTTTACGGGATTTCCCATATTCAGCCTTCCTTTTTTGCGGAAAAGTTAAAAATCAAATTAAAAGTCAATCGTTTAATTCGGGGGAATCAAAAAGAGCGAACTCAAGAGATGACGTGTCGTAAATTGTGTTTGCATCATCTTGGGGGAAAGCAGACGGCGGTTCGTGCGCGGCTTTTTTTGCTTTTCCGCGCTTTTTCTTTGCGGATTTCTCTTCGGTCTCTGCGTTTTCCGTCGTTTCATCGGCGGAATTTTCGCTGTCGTCAAAATCGGGGGCGTTCATCAAAATCTGCACTTTGCCTTCGATTTTGTCGATTTCTTTTTCGAGTTCCCGAGCAGTTTTGATGCCCTCTTCAAACGCCTTCAATGCGTCTTCAAGCGAGATTTCGGGGTTTTTTACAGCATTCGTTACATCTTCTAGCTTCTGGAGTTTTTCTTCAAAAGTCATTGCTATTCTCCTGTTACAGTTGCGTTGAGTTTTCCATGTTTTGGTATAATTTCCAGAACCGTGCCGAGCGGGATTTCGGCGGCGTTTCGCACGATTTTGCCCGAGTTTTTTTCGCGAACGACCGAATAGCCGCGCGCAAGAATATTCTCGGGATTGCACGATTCAAGCACTTGCGCATTTTTTTCCACGGCGGCACGCACGCTCTCCACGCGGGCTTTCATTGCGCTTTCCAATTCGGATCTTGCACTATCCAAGCGCGACAAAAGCGGCTGCTCGATTGCGCGGAACAAAAGCTCCAAATGCTGTGTATCGAAACTTTCCACGAGGATTTTCGCGCGCTCGGTTTTCGCTTTTATCGACTGATACAAATCGTCTTTCAAGAACCGAATTTGTTCCTCGATGTCGGCTTTGATAGGCGTTACCAATTCGGCGGCGGCGGACGGCGTGGGCGCGCGCACATCGGCGGCAAAATCGCTGATTGCCCAGTCTATTTCGTGCCCCACGGCAGACACCACGGGGATTTTCGACGCGGCAACCGCCCGCACAACGCCCTCGTCGCTGAACGGCAAAAGGTCTTCGAGCGAGCCTCCGCCGCGCCCCACGATAAGCACATCGCAAAGAGCAAAATGATTGGCAAGACGGATTTGCTTGATAATCGTTTTGGGCGCGTCGTCGCCTTGCACCACGGCGGGCAAAATCACGATGTTTATCGAGCGATTGCGGCGGTGCGTAATATTGAGAATATCGTGCAATGCCGCTCCTGTCGCACTCGTGATAATCCCGATGGTGCGCGGAAATCGCGACAATGCCCTTTTTCGCTCGCTGTCAAAAAGCCCCTCGGCAGCGAGTTTTCGCTTTCGCTCCTCGAGCATCTGCAGAATATCGCCCTCGCCCGAAGCCGTCATCGACGACACGATAATTTGGTAGTTCCCGCGCGCCTGATACACCGACAGCGAGCCTTTTGCGCGCACCTTCATACCGTCTTTTGGCACAAACGCGAGCTGAGAAGCCCGCGAGCGAAACATCACGGCAGAAATCTGCGCTTCGTTATCCTTGAGCGTAAAATAAAGATGACCTGAAGCATTCGGGCGGCAATTCGAGATTTCGCCCTCAAGCGTAACTGACGGAAAAGTGCCCTCGATTAAATCCTTGACGAGCAGCGTCAGTTCTTTTACGGTAAAAACAGTTTCCTTGATTTCGTCGGAAGTCATACGGACAATTCTAAACGTTCGCTCGTATTTTTGCAACAGACCCCCAAAATGCCGCAAAATTGTTATGCTGAACAAGTTTTCAGCAGCTCATTCAATGTTTTATTTTCGCTATCAAAAAAAAGATTCTGAATCAAGAAGGTGCTATCTTTTATGGAAAATTTTTTTCGGTGTCTTTAAATAAAAATGACAGAAAAACAAATTTTTTTGACAGTTTTTGAAAGAAAATGACAGAAAAACAAATTTTTTTGACGTTTTTTGAAAGAAAATGACCAAAAAAATTTTAGATTTTTCCGTCCACAAAAGAAAATGACCAAAAAAATTTTTTTTTTACTCGCCGACGATTGCTGACGACAAAAAAATTCTGAAACGATTAAACTGTCATTATTTCACCTCGACGCGATAATTTCTTTTCAGCAAGGGGCTTAAGCCCCTTGTTTCAACAGACCGCGAAAAAATCGGCTTGTAAATAAAATGCCCCTGTGGTAAAGTTGAGATATGTTTGCAAAAAAAATGATTGCGTTCCTTCTCGCGTTTGTTCTGTGCTTCAATCTGGGCGCGAAAAACGCAAAAGACACGGCGCAGGAGCAGCTTCTTGCATTGATGAACGATAGCAGTTTGTCCGACGAAAGTCATTGGGCAATCCTCAAAAAAATCGCGGCGGTTCTGCGCTCAAAAAAAGATTACAAAACGTTAATTGTTTTTCTTACCGATTATGTGGAGCAACATCCCGATGATATATATGATTCGTACTGGCTTTTGATGACGGCGTACATCTATCTTGAGCAGAATGCCGAAAAAATGGCGGAATATTATTTTGACCGCATCATCAAAAATTATAACGATTTGATGATTAAGGACGAACACGGCAAAGAGCAGAGCGTTCATTTTTTGTGTTTTCAGCATTTGATTCAAATCAGTAAAACGCCGCGCAACCGCATTTTGTATTTTAATGCGCTCATCAATCGTTTTCCTGCCGATGTGAATATCACGGAGTTGTATTATCGTTTGGGCAAGGAATACGAAAAGGAAAGCGACTGGGAGCAGTCTTTGAAGGCGTTTCAGCTTTTTTTGAGTCAGGACGATGCTTCTACGATTCGCATTGCGGGCGACCCCGACGCGTATTCGTATGCCAAGCAGTTGGTGGATTTTGACAAGAGCAAAAAAGACTGGACTTTTGATTCGCTGGAGGCTTTGGAAAGCGCGGTGAAGAAGGCTTTGACGAGTTACGACTCGAAAAAGCTCGACAGCTATAAGTCCAAGGTGAATTTTTTTGCGATGTCGTGGAAACAGGACGAAAACAGCGCGAATGCAATGGAAAATTTCTCGATGCGCAGTTTTATGCACGGGAACAAAATCCATTTTAACGATGAACTTGACGCTTCAAGCACGCCGAACGAGGCGTATTTGCGCACGTGGGGCTGGAGCGTGTATATAAATGTGTGGTATTTGTATTTTAGAAAAGTGAACTTCCCCGCAGACCCCGAAATTCACGGAAGCTGGGAATGGGCTGGCATTTATTTTGGAGAAAAATTGTGATTCATTTTTGTGCGAAACGTATTTTTGGAGCAGCGTGCATTTTTTTTGTTTGTGCGGCAATTTCGCCTGTGTTTGCCAAAGATGCGCAAACGGCACAGAACAAAGCGCCAGAGCAGTTCGAGGAAGACGGTGTGCTGTGGACGCGCGTGGCAGACGAAGACATAACTCCCAAAGAACAACAATTTCGCCCTGCATACAAGCCGCTTGCAATCGCGGGGGCAGACCAGAGCGCTGTGGAAAAATACCGCCGAAAATATATGACGGGGAAGGCGCGGGAATGGCTCGTGCAAGTGGTTGCTTCGGGAAATATGTACCGCCCGTACATTCAAATGCAGCTTCGCTCGCGCGGAATGCCTGAGTGTCTGGAATATTTGCCGATTGTGGAATCGAGTTTTAGACCAACGGCGAAATCTCGAAGCGGCGCGCTCGGGCTGTGGCAATTTATGGAAAACAGTATGCACCCGTACTTAAAAAAGACGGATTTTGTGGACGAGCGGCTTGACCCGTGGAAAAGCACTGATGCGGCGGTGGCAAAATTGCAGGAGAATTACCGCCAATTCGGTGATTGGGCGATTGCGCTGGCGGCGTATAATTGCGGTGCGGGTGCGATGTCGCGGCTGCTCAAGGCACACCCCGATATGGATTTTTGGGAACTTGCCGAAAAAAAGTTGTTAAAAAGCGAATCTGCCGAATATGTGCCCAAATTGCTTGCCTTTAGCGATTTGATTCAGAATGCCGAATATTACGGTTTGGATATTCCCGAAGCCCCCGAGTTTGAGGACGAGCCGTATATCTACATAAAAATCCCCGGCGCGATTTCGCTTTTGCAGTTGTCGCTGGCGGCAGAAATCGAAGTGGCGGAACTCAACAGACTCAACACGGCGCTCACCCGCGGAATCACCCCGCCGGGCTATAATCTGCGCGTGCCCGCAGGCTCGGAGGCTCTTATTGCAAATGCACTCGAGCGAATCAAAAATCACGAATTTTCTAATGCACACGTCGTTGCAAAAGGCGATACGCTCTGGGGCATCTCGCGGGCATACGGAATCACCGTTGCGGATTTGTGCGAGGCGAACGGAATCAAGGAAAATAGTGTTTTGTCTATCGGCAAGACGCTTTATGTGCCGATATTGAAGTAATAGACCTGTTCAGAAACTAAAAACTTTTGCTGTAGCAATGGGCTTAAGCCCATTGTCAAAACTATATTATCGAACAGGTCTAATGTTTGAGGGGAGTTTTTTTAAGATGAAGTCGTTAAAAAATATAGTTTGCGTGTTATTGTCTGTTTTTGGTACTATTTCTTTTGCAAATGCACAAAATGTCGTGAGTCCTGAAGAAGCAACAATGCGCTCTACAAGCTCGGTTGACTGGGTAAAATCGCAGTTTTCATCAAAAATCGCTTTGGATATTCAAAAGGCGCATATTCAGCTTCCGTCTGGAAAAAGCGCGGCGACAAAGCGCATAGAAATGCAGCTTCCCGAACTTATCAAAGACCCGCTTCTGACGCTCAACGTCGATTCGTCGGTAAAACTCGGCGATATGATAATTCATCAAAATCTCACTCTGGAGCAGTTGACCCACATCATCGACAAAAGCAAGCGAACGCCCGGGGTGTTATCCACAACATCAAACGAAATGCTCGTAACGAACACTATTAAGATGAACGAAATCGGTTCTCTGATGGTGAAGCACAATGTGCCCTACCGCGCGCAAACGCCGATTGAGACCATTTCGTCCCGCGTCTACACGGGAATTGTCATCGATGCGCGCTCTATTTTGCCCGTCCACGGCGAATACACGGTGGAAAGTATGGAGCCGTGTTTTTTCCCGAAAATCTGGAATGAGCAGATGGATTTGATTTATGAACGCAATATGGTGAATCGAAATATTGCGAGCGAAAACGGCATTGTGCATTACGATATTTCCGACGACACGCCGGAGAGCATAAAGCGCGTAGGGCGTGACCCGCTTCGCATTACGGCGATTGAGGTGTACGGCGCAAACCGCACCGACCCGGTTATTTCGTATGACGATTATCTTCGCATTATGACGGTGCCGAAAAACCGCGACCTTTTGCGTGACGGCAAGGTCGTGATTTTGCTCGACAAGGGAATGTTAGTGCACACGGTGGGCGCGCCCGACAAGAGCGGCAGTTATTATGCGGTATACGACAAGCTCAAGGAATTCGTTTTTGAGGATAAAACGGCGGAATTCGTGGAGATTGAGGACGTTCCGTCGGGAATGCAAATTACGGTGAACGATTTGAAGTTTGAGGCTGATTCTGCAAAATTGCTTTCTGATGAAACACCGCGCATTAAGGCGCTTGCCGAGCAGTTGAAGATGGCGACCCGCGATAACGGCTTTACGATTTTGATTGAAGGTCACACGGCAGACGTGGGAAAGCCTGTCGGTCAGATGAATTTGTCTATCGAGCGTGCAAATGCGATTGTGGAAGCCCTTGTTGAGCAGGGCGTAAAACGGGAGCTTTTGTCTACGCGCGGATTTGGCGGCACGGTGCCTGTGGGCGATAACAGCACCCCAGAGGGAAGAGCGATGAACCGCCGTGTTGAAATCAAGGTTATGCCTGAAAACACCAATGTTCAATACGCAAAATAAGTAATCTGAAACACAAAATGCCGGCAAACAAAAACTGCCGGTATTTTTTTTGATTGTCATTCCGAACGTGATTCGGAATCTTTTGCCATCATTTGAATCAATAAGCAAAAAAAATAGTCTCAACTTGAAGACTGTCGATTTTTTTGTTAAAATAATGAATATGTTCAGAGATTTTAGAGCGGCAGTAAAAAAAATCCGACTTCTCTCTTTTACGTCGGGAGATAAAGTTGATAATTTTCGCGAAAAAATAGAAAAAACGTATAAGACCGTGTTTCTTCCTAATCACGTTGAATGTAACGAGCGAGAGTTTGGCGGCGTGATGTGCGATATGCTTA
>ERZ842401.7052-NODE-7052-length-11676-cov-4.461320_pt1 | contig 11676 bp, 11 predicted proteins | sample MGYA00521270_ERZ842401 | MGnify/ENA primary metagenome ERZ842401 (study PRJEB31892, sample SAMEA3878208) | bioreactor metagenome | biome: Moose rumen | place: Sweden | collected 2011-10 | study: EMG produced TPA metagenomics assembly of the PRJEB12797 data set... | reverse complement strand
GATTATGAATCTTTGATAGTGCCTGCAAAAAAGAGACTTTTTCAGCAGGCACTATGTAAGCTCTGAATCCTTCTTCCAAGCATCGATGAACTCAATCATAAATTGCTGTACGTCACCGAACCATTTTTTCTGGAACTCGCAGGCAGGAACTCCTATGTAACGGAAATGCCAGCACTCCCAACGGAAGCCCGTCACATCTTCGTAGCCCTTCGGGAAGGAGAGTGACCAGCCGTATTTCTCGCAGTTTTCGGCAAGCCAGCGTCCCATGCGGGTCTCGGCAAAATCATCGGTAATAGAACCAAAGTCAATGGCAACGCCGAGCTGATGCTGGCTCGTTCCTGCACGGGCGCTTTCCCGTTCTGCCTCTTCAAGTCCGTCTACATCAACCCAATGCTGAAACAACCACTGCTGATAGCTGTAGGAGCGATACGTAGAGCTCACCATGAGCTTGATGCCGTCTTTCAGTGCCGCACGGGACATAGCTTTCAGCCCTTCAAGCACATCGGGGCGCAGGGAAAGGTCTTTGCGGCTGATGGAGAAAAGTTCGTTTTGTTCGAGGGGAACCAGATCTTTCGGTACGTAGTCTGCGCCCACGTTATGCTTTTTGTCTATGAGGTAATACAGGGAAAGGTCATCCTTGCGGAAAGCTTTTTCAGCTTCAAGCACTTTATGGAGGTCAGCAAGGAATTCCTCTGGATTGCCGTCTGGTATGACTGCCTTTGCACGATCAGACAAGGAAGAAAGCACCCGCCCCAATTTTTCCACCTCTGGGGAGACTGTTGTAGCGGCAACTGGAGTAGCCATCACTGTGTCTATAACAGCCTGCGAAGAAGGCTTTCTCTCAGATGAATTTCCCTGCGCTGTCGTTTTTCCGCAAGAAAGAAAGCTTATGCTTGTCAGTGCACTAATCCCTAAAACAATTTTTATTATATTTTTGCTACGCATCAGAAACCTCGGTCACGGCATGGATTATGTTAAATGTATTCCAAAAACCGGTCCGCGTCAATGCATAGTGGGCTGCGTCAGAGGGATTCATGATAAAAAGCTTTGTGTCATTGTCCTCGCCGTCATTGATGCCTGCGAGGATAACTCCGAGGCCAGAGGAATCCACCGTGGCAACGCCTGCCATATCGAGCACGACGTTTGTGTCTATGATGTAGCGGTAGACTTTTTCCTGCAGCTCGGAGATGGTGTAGGCGTTTACATCGCCTACCAGTTCAAGGAGCACGTAGTTTGGACCGATTTTTTCGGTCATTGCAAGCTGGTTCATTGTTTGCTTCCCTCCTCCTTGGCAGCGCCAAGATATTTAAACAGGAATATGGTTACATCATCTTCGAGCGCGGCAGAGGTAAACTGTGCGAGCGACTCGTAGGAGAACTGCGCCATCTTGCTTGCGGGGTATGAGGAATTTTCCATAATCTCATTCTGTAAGCGCGCCTTACCGAATTTTTCACCGCGCAGGGATTTTGTTTCAATAAGCCCGTCCGTACAGGTGAACACAATGTCGCCCGGTGCAAGTTTTACTTTCTTGACCTTCACAATGCTGCTTATGTCTTTCGCAAAGCCGAGGATGTGCCCTTCGCCCTGAATTTCGATGACGTTATTATACGCGCGGGTATACATAAAGATAGCAGGCGTACCGCAGTTGATGTAGTACATGGTATCCGTGCTGAAATCCACAAGGCCAAAGGTGCCGGAGAAGAATGTCCCCTTTGGCAGACTCTCGCGGATAAAGAGGTTCACTTTCTGCACGAGCAGCTTGAAGTCTGTGGTCTCCGCAAGGTAAGTGCGGATGATGGACTTCATGATGACCATGTTCATGGAGGCTGCGATGCCCTTGCCGCTCAGCGAACCGATGACGTAGATATAGCGTGTATCGGTAAGGCGGATGGTGTCCACAAATTCACCGCCGATGTTGTGAGCGGGAACCATCAGATAGCCGGAGTCCACCTTCGGGTTCTTGATGAAGTCCATGTTCTCCTGAATGGAGGTGATTATCTGGTTGGACATCTTGATTTCGCGGTCAACTGTGCCCACCACGGATTCATTCATGATGTTCTTCATGTAGTAGCCGATGACGAAGAAATTGGAGTAAAGCTCGTTGAACACGCGGTAGTCATAGTCGCTGTACACATTGCCGCTTTGCTTTTTGCCCAGAGCCATCACACCTATAATGCGGTGTCCTTCGCTCAGCAAGATAAAGGCATCTGTCTCTGTTTCCCTCAGCAGGGCAAGCAAATCTGTCCGCACGGCGGCAAGCGCATAATCGTGCTCAATGGCTTCGCGGAAAACAACCTGCCGCTTGAGGTTCATCAGCTTGTCAAAGCAGTCCCCAGTGACGGGAACGGTTTTCTTTGTGTCTTCTGGGTTTGAGCTGTACACGTATTCCATGAAGCCACTGCCAGCATCGACCAGCATCTTCAAGGAAGAGGAATCTACATATTTATTGAAGATATTGAAGAGCTTCGCCGTGATGTCGCCCGGCTCACCCTCAAAGCTGATGGAAGAAATCTCATTGGTAAAGGCTTCTGCATAACGGCTGTCGCGCAGAAATCCCCGCTTTGCAATGTACTGCCCTACGAGGTACCAGATGGTTAGGATGGCAGTGCTTTCCACCACGAAGAGCACAAAAAAGAGGATATGGTTGTGCACGAAAATAGGCCATGACACGGTGAAGAAAAGCCCGATAAGCGTGGCAGGCAGGAAGTATTTGACAAGGAATTTGCCCACACCGTGGAAGATAATCTTCTTGTCCCAGATTTCGTTGTTTTTGTCAGCCTCCATAAAGCCTATCAGCTCGGGAATAAAACCTACCATGATGAGGGACTTCAACATAGGCTGATATATAGAAGAAAATGTGATGAATGCAAAGACAGCGAACGAAGCGAAGACGCCTGAGCTTGCAATGCGGATTCGCTGCCTTGTAAGCATTGAATCAACATTTTCCGCACGGACAAGCGCCATCAGGCAGAAAAACAGAGGGACAGCGTAGACGAAAAGCCCCATGTAAAACTGGAACCAAGAAATCATCAGCACCCGTCCAAGCCTGCCTGAAATCATCAAACCAGAGCTAATCTGGAAGGTATTGTCGTAGGTGATCGAAATATTGGAGATGCAGCCTCTCGGTGCAAGGAAGATTATCGCCATGCCCAGAATGTTGGAAATCCACTGAAAAGCGAAGAGCGGCGTCTTCTTTTCGTACTGGGGGAAAACCATCAGGAAGCAGCAGCTGTTCACCGAAAACCAGCCTAGAAGCAGATAGGTGAGCCTGCCAAAGGTGAGGGCAAGCTGCGGAGGGGCAAAAAAACAGAAGCCAACTGTAACCGCCATCATACCGAAAAGCGCGGCAAGGAAAAGGACTATGTTGACAAGGTAGTTTGTATTAAAGTTTTTTTCCTTGCCTGCGTCTATGGAAAACGAAAAGATAATCAACGTAACGCAGATAATCGCATTGAGAACTAAAAAAATCATTGCCTACTCCACCACCTTGGTAACCATCATGGTAACGTCATCATGCAGCTTTTTGTTGCCGTTGTACGTCATGATGAGGTTTACAACATCGTCTATGAACTGTGCGGGATGCTTTGCGGCGCTCTTCGTAATTGTGTCCTGATAGAGCTGGGTATTACCAAGCTCCACGCCCTGATCGTCCATAACCTCGGAAACGCCGTCGGATGCCATCAGTATGACATCTCCGCGGAAAAGACGTTGCTCAGACACCTCGATGTCACCAATGTCTATGATGCCGACGACAGAGCAGTTAGAGGTAAGTGGCTTGACACGGTAACCTGTGGGGGACTTCGTGATGATAATGGGGTCAGACATAGAGGCATTTACATAGCGGATGGTCATTTTGTTCGTATCCACGATGCCGAGGAACAATACAGTGTATTTGTCCTGCAGGTGCATACCTTTGATAGCCTTGTCAACAGCGCGAATCATGCCGGGCAGGTCGTCTTTGTCTTCAAGAATTTTAACGGTATTCATCACGAGCCCCATCACGAGGGCGGCAGCCAAACCCTTGCCTGACACGTCGCCGAGCATAAGCAGCGTCTTTGTCTTGCTGATGGGCAAAACCGAATAGTAGTCGCCGGACACATTGATGAGGGGGCGGAAGTAAGCGGCAATCTCCAGATGGTCTATCTTAGGCATAACGGGCGGCAAGAAGGAGCGCTGCGTGTTCGCAAGCTGCTGCCATTCCTGAGACAGCGAGGCTATTTCAGACAGATTGCTGATGGTGGACGTCCTCTTTTGGAAATTGCAGTATTCGTCGTAGAGCTCTTTATAAATGTCGAGATCAAAAGCTTTGGTATAGCGGCAGAAGACGTAGAAGTGCTTGCCCTTGCTCACCAGAAAGAAACCTCGGGCCTTTTTGTAGTCGGTGACAATACCATAGTTGGGACCGATGAAGTAGTAGCCGTCACGCCATGAAGAGGAAAAGTTCAGTTCAAGGGTTGCCATGGTGTTCTTGGAGCAGGTCAGACGGTCAGGGCTATTGTAGAGCACGAAGTTTTTCTCGCGGTCAATAAAAAGCACGGAACAGTCCCCCTGCATTTCCAAAATCTCGCCTATTATCTGATAGAACTCATCGTAAGAATAGCAAAATTTCAGTTTTTCTTCAAAGTCAGAAAGCAGCGCCGTGTCATTCTTGAAGAAAGCATTCTCCTTAAAGCGTGCATTGATAACAGCCTGCGCCTTATACAGCACCAGAAGGACGGAAACTATGATAGCAGACGTCGTCACCCAGGTAAAAAATCCAGAATAACGCTTGCTTCCTGAAATAGCGGGAACTATGCTGATACACAAGAAAATAATCAGTGCAATTATCAAGATATCTGTAAGCAGATAAATTGCACGGTGCTTCGTTCTATACATACCGACCCCATCCTATAAGTTACATTTTCCGCAGGGAAAGCCCTGAAAAATAAAAATGGATTTTCAGGGCTCTGTCGAAACTATTATACCACAGTATCGGCAAATTTTAAAACAGTATAGAGTGTATATATAGCGTAAGAAGGACTTCATTTTCCGAGCGAAGCCAATGGAACGAGGCTTGGCGAGGTAGTAGCATTTTCAATAGCGGCGTATTCTCGCATAAGCCTTTCCTGCTCCCTCGTTATCCGCGTAGGCAACTCCACCATCACCTTGATGTACAAATCGCCCTTACGTGTGGAGTTCACCGCAGGGACGCCCTCATTTTTAATCCGCAAAAGCTTGCCGTGCGTTGTACCGGCGGGAATTTTCAGAGTAATCTTGCGGTCATCAAGCGAGTTTATCATGATTTCCGCGCCAAGCACCGCCTGCGAAAGGCTGACGGGCACTGCGCAATAGAGGTCGTTGTCGTTGCGCTCGAAGTATTTGTCCTCGCGCACATGGATGACGATGATGAGATCCCCCGGATTGCCGCCGTTCGTTCCCGCATCTCCCGCGTGGGGAATAGAGATGCGCCTGCCGTCGTTCACTCCGGCGGGAATCTTTATCGTCATTATCTTGTCTTTTTCTTCAAGACCCGTGCCACGGCAGTAGGTACAGGGATGATCGAGCACCGTCCCCTTGCCGCCACAGGTGGGACAGGTTTGCTGTACGGCAAAAAAACCGGAACTGCGCCTAATCTGCCCCATGCCCTGACAAGTGGAACAGGTCTTGCGGCTTGCCCCCTGCGCGCCTCCCGTGCCGTTGCAGTGGGGGCAGCTTTCATTGTGCCTGAAACGGATGTCCTTTTTGCAGCCATAGACAGCGTCTTTAAAGTCAATTTCCAGATCATAGCGAAGGGAGGCACCGTCATTATTGCTGGCACGGCTTGACCGGCTTCCGCCAAAACCGCCGCCAAAGAGATTTTCAAAGATATCTCCAAAGCCACCCGCGCTGCCGCCAAAGAGATCGCTGAAGTCGTGGAAAGCATGGCTGTAGCCCTGACCGCCACCGCCCATGCCTTCAAGCCCTTCAAAGCCATACTGGTCATAGATCTGTCGCTTCTGGTCATCGCTTAGCACCTCGTAGGCTTCTGTCGCCTCTTTGAATTTCTCCTCGGCTTCCTTGTTGCCGGGATTCCTGTCGGGATGATATTTGATAGCAAGCTTGCGGTACGCCTTTTTTATGGAATCAGCATCGGCCCCCTTCTGGAGTCCTAAAACCTCATAATAATCACGTTTTGTAGCCATAATTTTATCCTGGAATTGACGATTCGCTCATTATTTTACTAAAAAATTACCCCCGTTGCAATAAAGAACGGAGGTAATTCTCTGCGCAACTAGAAATCACGCTTATTTGTCGTCATGCACCTCGTACTCTACATCGTCCGCAGTACCCTTGTCGAACTGCTTGCCTGAAGAAGCAGAAGCGTCAGCACCAGCTGAAGAAGCACCTGTTGAAGAAGCTCCGGCAGCGGAAGCAACTGAAGAAGTTCCTGCTGAGGCCCTGCCCCAGCTCCTGCCGCACCGGCAGCTCCCTGCTGTGCAGCCTGCGCCTTGTAAACCTCTTCGGCAATCTTGTAGGAAGCCTGCTTGAGGTTTTCGGTCTTCTTCTTGATGTCCTCAATGTTGTCGCCTTTGAGTGCCTCTTTCAAGTCATTCAAAGCAGCCTCGATGGAACTCTTGTCTGCGGCAGACACCTTGTCACCCAAGTCTTTGAGCGTCTTTTCGGTGGAATACACAAGACTGTCGCCTTCGTTCTTGGCATCAACAGCCTCGCGTTTCTTCTTGTCTGCCTCAGCATTTGCCTCTGCGTCCTTCACCATGCGGTCAATCTCTTCCTTGCTCAAGCCGCTTGAAGAGGTAATCTGAATGTGCTGCTCCTTGCCCGTGCCCATATCCTTTGCTGAAACATGCACAATGCCGTTCGCATCGATATCGAAGGTCACTTCAATCTGCGGCACACCGCGCGGTGCGGGAGGAATGCCAACGAGGTCAAAGCGTCCGAGTGTGCGGTTCTGAGAAGCCATTTCGCGCTCGCCCTGTAGTACGTGGATGCTCACCGCAGTCTGTCCGTCCGCAGCCGTAGAGAAGATCTGGCTCTTCTTTGTCGGTATGGTGGTATTGCGGTTGATGAGACGTGTAAACACACCGCCCATCGTTTCAATGCCGAGAGAAAGCGGGGTTACGTCAAGCAAAACCATGTCCTTTACATCGCCGGTAAGCACACCGCCCTGAATAGCAGCACCGATTGCCACCGCTTCATCAGGATTCACAGCGCGGCTTCCCTCTTTGCCGAAGATACTCTTTACCACTTCCTGAACCTTGGGCATACGACTGGAACCGCCGACAAGCAAGACTTCGTCGATCTGGTCTGCCCTCAGGTCTGCATCTTTGAGAGCCTTCAAACAGGGCTCACGGGTAGCCTCAAAGAGACTGTCGGTCATCTGCTCGAACTGTGCGCGGGTCAGAGACTTCTGCAAGTGCTTTGGTCCCGTAGCATCGGCAGTGATGAACGGCAGGTTGATTTCCGCTGTCGTCTGGTTAGACAGAGAAATCTTTGCATTCTCCGCAGCCTCGCGCAGACGCTGCATAGCCATGGGATCTCCCGCAAGGTTGATTCCCGTATCTGCCTTGAACTGATCGATGAGCCAGTTTACAATGGCACGATCCCAGTCATCGCCACCGAGGTGGGTATTGCCGTTCGTTGACTTTACCTCGAAAACACCGTCGCCCAGCTCCAGAATAGAAATATCGAAGGTACCACCACCGAGATCATACACGGCGATGGTCTTTTCTTTGTCCTGATCCTTGTTGAAACCAAATGCAAGGGACGCAGCTGTCGGCTCATTGATGATGCGCTTTACATCGAGACCTGCAATCTTTCCAGCATCCTTGGTGGCCTGACGCTGTGAATCGTTAAAGTATGCAGGAACGGTGATGACCGCCTCTGTCACTTGTTCGCCAAGGTAGTCCTCTGCAGTCTTCTTCATCTTCTGCAGGATGAATGCGGAAATCTCCTGCGGGCTGAATTCTTTGCTTGCACCGTTTTCCTGCACCTGTACGCGAACGTCATCGCCGTGGTCGAGGATAGTATATGGAAGCTTTGTTGTTTCGCCCTGCAACTCTGCATAGCGATGACCAATCAGACGCTTTACGGAGTACACCGTGTTCTTTGGATTGGTGATCATCTGGTTCTTTGCAGGCAGACCGACGATGCGGTCTCCCTTTGCCGTAAAGCCCACGATAGACGGCGTGGTGCGGAAGCCTTCTGCATTCTGGATGACGACAGGCTCGTTATTTTCCATGACGGCAACGCAAGAGTTCGTTGTACCCAAGTCGATTCCAATAATCTTTCCCATAATTATGTATTCTCCTCTATAAAACTAGCTTAGTTATCTGTTTCTGAACCCGCATCCGCAGATTCATCCTGTTTATCATCAGCTTTCACCGTGCCATCCGGGTTAGACACCATTACCTTGGCGTAGCGGATAACGCGGTCTTTCAGCTTATAGCCTTTCAAATAGACTGCTTTCAGCACCGGTTCAGCAACGGGATCTTCGGAAGTTCCAATCGCCTCGTGGATATCAGGATTGAAAGCATCGCCCACCTGCCCGTAAGCCACCAGATTGTACTTGTTCTCCAGCATACTCACAAGGCTCTTGTTTATCATGGTAACACCCTCGGCTATGGATTTCGGATCCGTCGCCGAAGAGGCAGCCTCCACAGTGCGGTCAAAATTGTCCAAGCTGTCAAGCAAATCCTTGAGCAGGTTGGTGTTTGCATAATCAAAGGCATCCTGTTTTTCCTGAATCATCCGCTTACGGTAGTTGTCAAAATCCGCAGTCTTCCGCAGAACCTGATCTTTGAGCTCAGCATTTGCCTTCGTCAGCTCTTCAATCTGTACCTGAAGCTCTTCGACTTTTGCATTTGCCACGTCAAGCTCGCTTTTTACTTCTTCCGGCGCCTCCTGCTCCTCGGCTGCCTCCATTTTTTCGGCATCCTCTTGAGCTTCCGTCGTTTCTTCTTTTACTTCTTCACTCATTACTGTATCCCAGCCACTGTTATTTGCTATTGGTAAAATAACAATCAAAAACAAAAAACGTCAATATTTATAGAAGAAAATTGTAAAGAATAGAGACTTGATTTCTATTCCTGCTACGCTCCGTAGCAGGGAAATTAGCGATTTGCAAACAAGATTTTCTTGTGCTACCGCCCTGCGTCGGCTACCATTGCCCCAGATTTCGATTTCAAGGAGCAAGGAAATGAAAAAATTATGTATTATGGCGCTTTTTGCGATGGTGATGGGCTCTGCGTTTGCGGAATGGAAGAGCGCTGGCGGCGTTTCGCTTTCTGTTCCATTCACGCATTTTGACACAGATGCGTTCGGCACGGTCAATCAAACGGCGGTCGGGCTTACGGGGAGCTACCTCGGCTATGCGCAGAACGGATTTACCGTAAAAGGAGCGCTTTCTGCGGGCGCGGCGTTCACGGGCGATGTTCCGCTCGGCACGGACAGCGGCTCTAAAGGCGGAATGTATGCGGATATAAGCCTTGGCGCGGGCTATTCGTTCATTCGCAGCGAAAAATGGCTTTTGTCGGCGACAGGACTTTTTGCGCTTTCGTTTTCGCGCTATACTCAAAAAAGCAAGACGGTGACGGACGCACAACTTGGCAAAGCGGAGCGCGTGTATTCGGCAGCGCTGTGCAATCTGGCGTTCGGAGCAGACATAACGGCGGCGCACCGAATTGGCAACAAAATGAGCATCTGCGCGGGCATCCAGTTCCGCTATATTCCCGGCGGCACGACCTTCCAGAGCGTCTTGAACGGCAAGGACGATTACGCGCGGATTGATTTGCACACGGACGACATTTTCACTTCGTTCCAGATTGCGCCGTCAATCGGGCTTATGTGGTCATTTTAAGGAGAATTTTATGGCATTTGCAGAAAAACTTTCAGCCCTCAGAAAAGCGGCAGGACTTTCGCAGGAGCAGCTTGCGGACAAGCTTGGGGTTTCCAGACAGGCAATCACAAAATGGGAGACGGGGAACGGCGAGCCGACACTTGAAAATCTCCGCGCTGTCGCCACGCTGTTCCGCGTTTCCTTTGACGAGCTGCTCGGTGGCGCTATAGTTTCAGATAAAACGAAAACTACCTGCTACGAAAGTCTCACCGAGTACGACATTGACGCGATGAAGCATTTTGACATCCATACAGGCGGAGCAAAAAGCGTTTCCGTCCGTGCGATTGAAGGTGAGAAATTGACCGTCCGCTAATTGCCCGTCGATTGAACTTGACGGCAGAATCGCCGCGCTTTCGGTGGCGGATGTGCAGGGCAGGATTGAAGTGCAGTCAAACCTTGATATGCAGATTGAACTGAACGCATTTTCAGGCTCGTTTGAGCTGAACCAGCTGTTCGCCACTTCGCGGCTGAGCGTGCCCAGCAATTTCGCCTTCCGAGAATGCAGGCGCGGCATCGCAAACAGCATCCATTACGAAGAAAACGGCGCGCAAACGCAGTCATTCGCCACGCCCGCCGCAGAAAACTGCATAGAGCTGAACGGCATGAAAAGCGAGCTGGTCATCGCACGGCGGCAGTGAGTACTTATGACGTTTTACCCCTCTTAAAGGCAGAAGACAATCAAACCTATACAGCAAGGGTGCTTAACGCTATACTCCGAGAGTGTTTAAATCTATACTTCGAAGGTGTTTAAACCCATACTCCGAGGGTGTCAAAACCTATACTTCGAAGGTGCTTAAACCTATACTCCGAGGGCATCGAAACCCATACTCCGAAGGTCTTTAAAGCCTTGCAAAAGATGGGACTCCCAGCCTATAATTGGAGCAGAGGATAAAAATGCAACGAATTACGAATTTGAAGGAGGCGGCGCCTGGTTCTGGTGGGGGCGCACCTGGTGCGAGCCGGCGGAGTTCCGCGCGTTCAGCCGCCTGACGGCGGACTACCTGCGCGCGGCCTGCGGCGAGGGACAGATCCTCTTCGCCTACACGGTGGACCGCACCTGGCACGACTTTGGCCGGGAAGGGGACACAGCCAACACGTTCCTCGCCTACTACCCGGGCGAGAAATACGTGGACGTCGTCGGCCTCGACGACTATTCCATTGCCCGCGGCTGCGACAGCGACGCGAAAGTGGAGACGGCCAAGGCCGAGACGGTCCGCAAGCTCCGGCTCATCAGCGATTTCGCGAAGGCGCACGGACACGTCGCCGCCCTCACCGAGACGGGCGGCAAGAACAAGCGCGACGACTTCTGGGTCCATCTGCACGGCATCCTGACGGCGGAAGGCGTCCGGTGCGCGTTCGTCGACACGTGGGGCGGCTGCTACGGCACGATTCCCGACACGCCCGCCTCCGAGCAGGACGAGATCGCGTTCGCGCGCCGTCCGGAAGTGCTGATGGCGGGTCCCGGGACCGGTTTCAGGAAACTTATGCAAAAATGAGTCAAGAAGCGACAGGAGTGTCGCTTCTCCGTTGCCGCGTCAGCGGAAGATGATCACGGTGCCGGCGGTGTACTCCAGCACGAGCGTCTTGCCGTCCCCGTCGAGGCGGACGACCCAGTCCTTGCTGTCGCGCGTGAGCTTCGACTCGTTCCAGTTCAGCGTCGCGGCCGTGAGGACGGGGAAGGATTTCCGGCCGTTGCGGGCGATCAGGGCCGCGTTCGTGAGCGTGACGGTCGCGCCCGGCGCGAAGGTGACGGGCACGGACGAGACGAGCTGCTTGCCGGCCGCGAGGTCCGCGCCGTCGAC
>ERZ842401.7051-NODE-7051-length-11676-cov-8.202220_pt1 | contig 11676 bp, 10 predicted proteins | sample MGYA00521270_ERZ842401 | MGnify/ENA primary metagenome ERZ842401 (study PRJEB31892, sample SAMEA3878208) | bioreactor metagenome | biome: Moose rumen | place: Sweden | collected 2011-10 | study: EMG produced TPA metagenomics assembly of the PRJEB12797 data set... | reverse complement strand
CTTTCTCCTGAATCTCCTTGTATTTCTCCTGCAAATGGATATTACGAGCCTCCATCACCTCTGGCTTCAACTCCAGCGAGGTAATGATATTGGGCTTGCGGTCCTTGGTACGTCCGATGGTAGCCCAAGGACACTCCTTACGGATTTGCTCCTCTGTGCGACGGGGTTTATAGGGAGGCAATACGATTTTCTCCATCATCTGCCCGATGACACCATCAGCGAGAATCATGGCAGGATTGCGGTACTTAAACGCCAACTCAAAGGCGAGGTCAACAAAGTCAGCCATCTCCTGCACAGAGTTAGGAGCCAGCACGATAACATTATAGTCACCATTACCACCACCACGGGTAGCCTGGAAATAGTCACCCTGTGAAGGTTGTATTGTTCCCAGTCCAGGACCGCCACGCTGTACGTTCACAAACACGCCCGGCAGTTCGGCACCAGCCATATAGGTGACACCCTCCTGCATCAGTGCGATACCAGGTGATGAAGATGAGGTGAGCACACGCTTACCTGCTGCCGCACCACCATAGATCATATTAATCGACGCCACCTCACTCTCAGCCTGCAGCACCACCATACCCGTGGTCTCCCAGGGCTTCAGTTCGGCAAGGGTCTCTATCACTTCACTCTGTGGGGTAATAGGATATCCGAAATATCCATCGGCGCCACAACGGATGGCAGCGTGGGCTATCGCCTCGTTGCCCTTCATAAGTGTTACTTCCTGTTCTGCCATCTTTTTACTCCTCCACTTTTTTACGATAGACCGTGATACATCCATCAGGACAAACCACCGCACACGACGTACAGCCTGTACATTTGTCTATCTGCATGGGCTCCACATAGGGATATCCATGCACGTTGACACGATTAGCCAATGCGATGACACCTTGCGGACAAGCGCTGACACACAGCACACATCCCTTACAACGGTCGGTATTCACCACAATAGCACCTTTCAGTTTAGCCATTTCTTAGTATTTGTTTATGGATTATAGTAATCCTTATGATAAAAACTCATGATATCGTCAAGCATTCGCTTCGCCTCTACGGCAGGACTCTCCGGGTCAAGTTCCGCAGCCTTGATATAGCAGTTAATCGCTTCCTGCCAATTGCCTTGCTTCCGATAGGCGTTACCCTGCTCGTAATACTCCTGTGCGGTCATTTGTAATACTCACGCTTGCCTGCGGCAAGGGTATTCTTCATCAGCGAACAGATAGTCATCGGACCTACTCCGCCAGGAACGGGAGTGATATAGGAGCATTTCTCTGCCACCTCGTCAAACTTCACATCACCATTCAAGTGGAAACCGCTCTTACGAGTGGCATCGGGCACACGGGTCGTACCTACATCAATGATTACGGCACCCTCCTTCACCATATCGGCTGTCACGAAGTCGGGCTGACCGATAGCGGCGATGATGATATCTGCAGCACGGCACTCCTCCTTCAACGTCTTGGAGCGTGAGTGGCATACCGTCACCGTCGCGTCGCCATATTGTTTCTGCATCATCAACTGTGCCATCGGTTTACCCACAATATTGGAACGACCAAGGATAACACATTTCTTACCACTGGTCTCAATGTTATAGCGTTTCAACAAAGTAATGATGCCTAATGGAGTAGCGGAGATAAAACAGGGCAGACCGATTGCCATACGCCCCACGTTGATGGGATGGAAACCATCTACATCCTTACGGTAGTCGATAGCCTCGATGATCTTCTGCTCATCAATATGCTTGGGAAGGGGCAGTTGTACGATGAAACCGTCTACATCAGCGTCCTTATTCAACTTATCCACACAGGCAAGAAGTTCCTCCTCGGTGATATCTGCCTCGTAGCGGATAAGGGTCGACTTGAAGCCACAAGCCTCACAAGCAAGCACCTTGTTCTTCACATAGGTCTCGGAACCTCCGTCATGACCTACCAAAACAGCGGCGAGATGGGGCTGTTTGCCACCTCGATCCACTATCTCCTTTACCTCCTCGGCAATCTCCGCCTTGATAGCGGCTGCCGTTGCTTTTCCATCTATTAACTGCATAACTCTATCAAATTATCAAAATTTCGGCATTCCTCCGCGCATCTTCATGGCGGCAGCCATCTGTGCCATCTTCGAATTACCAGCACCAGCCACCATCTTCATCATCTTACGGGTCTGGTCAAACTGTTTCATTAGACGATTGACCTCCTCAATCTTCGTGCCAGAGCCTTTGGCAATACGCAGACGACGGCTCTGATTGATGATGTCGGGATTGGCACGCTCCTTGGGAGTCATCGAGTTGATGATTGCCTCAATACCTTTGAAGGCGTTATCGTCGATATCAATATCCTTGATAGCCTTGCCGACTCCGGGAATCATACCAGCGAGGTCCTTGATGTTACCCATCTTCTTGATTTGCTGTATCTGACTCATGAAATCGTCGAAGTCGAACTTGTTTTTACGGATCTTCTTCTCCAACTCACGAGCCTTTTTCTCGTCAAACTGCTCCTGGGCACGCTCAACCAAACTGACGATATCACCCATGCCGAGGATACGGTCTGCCATACGCTCTGGGTGGAACACGTCGATAGCCTCCATCTTCTCACCCGTTCCCACAAACTTGATAGGTTTGGTGACAACGGTACGGATAGAGAGGGCAGCACCACCACGGGTATCACCATCCAGTTTCGTCAGTACCACACCGTCGAAGTCCAGACGGTCGTTAAACTCTTTGGCGGTATTGACAGCATCCTGACCCGTCATCGAGTCAACCACGAACAAGGTCTCATCCGGATGGACAGCGTCCTTCAGGGTGGCTATCTCGTTCATCATCTCCTCATCGACAGCAAGACGACCAGCAGTATCGATGATGACTACATTATAGTTCTTTGCCTTTGCCTCTTTGATGGCATTATTAGCGATCTCCACCACATTCTTATTGTCGGGCTCGGAGTAGACTGGAATACCGATACTCTCACCCACCACGTGCAACTGCTGGATAGCGGCAGGACGATAAACGTCACAAGCCACCAACAAGGGATTCTTATGCTGCTTGGTTTTCAGCATATTGGCAAGTTTTCCACTGAACGTAGTCTTACCAGAGCCTTGCAAACCAGACATGAGGATGATAGCGGGGCGGTTCTCCAAATTCATCTCCACCGCCTTGCCGCCCATCAGTTCCGCAAGTTCATCATGTACGATTTTCACCATCAACTGACTGGGCTTCACGGCTGTGAGCACATTCATTCCCAGTGCCTTCTGCTTGACGGTATCGGTGAAGGTCTTCGCTACCTTGTAGTTGACATCGGCATCCAACAAGGCACGACGCACATCTTTCAAGGTCTCGGCTACATTAATCTCGGTGATTTTCCCTTCACCCTTTAATATCTTGAACGACCGTTCAAGTCTGTCACTTAAATTCTCAAACATATATACCTTATTAATATTAGGGTGCAAAGGTACAAAGATTATTTAGAATTACCAAATTTGGGGAGAGAAAACTCACACCCGCAATATTGTTGGTTATAGAAACCAAATTCCTTCAGCAATTGGTTACGACGCTCATAGAGTCCGCCTTTACGCCAGTTCTGAGCCCAGAAGCGAGTACCCTCCACTGCCTGCTCCGCGAGATGCCCGGCACGCTCAATCTGTTCCAGACTCTTCCAACGGGAAGAGGCGAGCGTGGTGGTGAAATAAGTGAGCCCCAACTGGCTCGCCTCCTGTGCCGCCCTCGTCAACCGTAATGTAAAGCACTGCTCACAGCGTCGTCCTCGCTCTGGCTCCCCTTCCAATCCGCAGACCCCTTGCAACCAACGGTCGTGATCATAGTCGCCATCTATCCATTCTATTCCCAGACTCTCCGCATGTCGCTTGCTCTCGTTCTTTCTGGTCTCATACTCCTCACGGGGGAAGATATTGGGGTTATAATAGAAAATGGTGGGACGCACCTCGTGCTGCATCATCCATTCCACGATGGCTGACGAACAGGGAGCGCAACACGCATGAAGTAACACCGCGTCACAATCCTCTGGCTTTCCAAATACGCTCTTTCGCTTCATTGATCTTTTGGAATTTCTTTTCTGCCGCCTTGCGGATGTCCTCGCCTAGAGCAGCCACTTTATCCGGATGGTGCTCAAGGGCGAGTTTGCGATATGCTTTCTTCACCTCCTCATCTGTAGCATTGGGCGATACACCCAACACCTGATAGGCAGAGGCAAGGTCATCCTTACCCATTCCGAGCATCGAGTCTACCTCGTCTACAGACATTCGCAACCACTGGGCACACTCCTTCAATGCCGTAACCTCACTCTGAGGCAGTCTGCCATCAGCCTGCGCTATCATCACAAGGAAATTCAGCAGTTGCAAACGCTGGGAGTAGTCCATGTGACTGGCAATCTGTTGGCAACAGTCTGTCACTGTCCGCTTGAAGGCTGAAGCCCCCGCCCTTTTCTGTTCGTCAAAAAGTTTACGTAAGATGTTATCGCCTTCCTTCGATGCCGCATCTCCAAAATTCTGGCGCAGCATCTGACGTACAAATTCCATCTCGGAGTGCATCACCTTACCGTCTGCCTTGATGATATAAGAGGCAAGCACCAACAATGAGAACAGGAAACTGTTACGCTGTCCATAATCTGTACGCTGCCCATAAACGGTCTGTTGTCCAAATGGACTCTCAAAGGTACCTTGCGTCTCTGGTGTGTTCACCGCATCCATCATCGAGTCGAACACCTTGCCCAACACGATACCAGCCAGTGCACCAAGCGGACCTGCAGTCATCCACCCTAAGAATCCTCCTATCCATGCTCCAAATGCCATATCTTATCTTTAAACTTTAAACTCTAATCATTAAACGTTACATCAATATTCAAACCACCATGCTGACGCATTCTGCTCCTCTCGCTCCAAATCGTCAATCAAGCATTCAGCCAGTTTCATCACCACCTCCTGGGGAACCAGGTAACGCTGGTCGTCACTATGCGGATTGATAGAGGCAAGGAAATGGGGCATCTCCCCCTTATACACCTCTTTCATATGAAGGCTGTCGGCATTCACTCCCGAACAACTATAGGTGATGTTGGCAAGACGGTCACATAGTTTAACGAAAGGAGCGTATGGAGTCTCACGAATACCCTGATAGTATTTCTCCCCAGCCCTTTCCGCACGAGTCCGTCCCTTATCATTGGTCAGCGCATAGGCTATCTCCGTCGCCATCAGTGCCTGCTCCTCCGTCATCATCTTCCTTGCTGCTCTCAACACGTCATTATACGTCTGACGGGCATCCTCTATGCTATCGTGATAGTACCCTCCGAAATACAATGGCAGAACATCATCCTCACTGGCACATACCAGATGCCCGAAGTCCTGGATGCCACTGACCACCATATCCAGATGATAACCGTAAGGCAAGTCGTCACCATAGGTTTGGTTCACACTCCGATGCAACTCATGAGCCGTCTCTCGGATGTGCGCTATCTGCTCGGCAAACTTTGCTGTCAATGCCTCATACGATGCTTTTGTCATATCCTTTTGATTATTCGTTGGCAAAGTTACGAAGAAATCACAAAACCACAAAAGCACAGACAAAAAAAATTGTTCCCATGCATCACGCACAGGAACAATCAACAAATTTATCAACTATTCATTGTTCTCCCCAACTGGGGATGGTGCAAAGGTAGTACAATTTCTTGAATCCACAAAAGATTTTCAGGAAAAAATTAAAAAAAAGTTACTTTTTTATCAATCTCCACCTGTTTACTACCTTATTTTATTCCTCCATCAATTTACGATAACGGGCACGTTTCGGCTCCTCCAATCCCAATCGTTGTGCCTTGTTTGCCTCATATTCTGAGTAATTGCCCTCAAAATAGAAGACACTTCCCGCCTGCGGGTCCTCAAAGGCAAGGATATGGGTACATATACGATCGAGGAACCAGCGATCATGACTGATAATCACCGCACAGCCAGCGAAAGCCTCCAAGCCTTCCTCCAAGGCACGAAGCGTATTCACGTCAATATCATTCGTAGGCTCGTCGAGCAACAACACATTTCCTTCCTGTTTCAGGGCGATGGCAAGATGCAGACGGTTGCGCTCTCCACCAGAGAGCACACCACATTTCTTCTCCTGATCCGCACCACTGAAATTGAAACGGGAGAGATAGGCACGGACATTGACATCCCTGCCGCCCATACGAATGGTCTCATTGCCTCCACTGACCACCTCATAGACAGACTTGTTGGGGTCGATATCCTTATGCTGCTGGTCGACATAACTGAGTTTAACCGTCTCACCGACATTGAACTGACCCGCATCAGCCTGCTCCAGCCCCATAATCAATCGGAACAAAGTCGTCTTACCTGCGCCATTTGGACCTATCACACCCACGATACCATTTGGTGGCAACATGAAATTAAGGTCGTTGAAGAGCACTTTCTCGCCAAAAGCCTTCGCCACATGCTCCGCCTCAATAACCTTATTGCCCAAGCGAGGACCGTTGGGAATGTATATCTCCAGTTTCTCCTCCTTTTGCTTCTGCTCCTCGTTAAGCATCTTGTCATAGGAGTTCAGACGAGCCTTTCCTTTTGCATGACGAGCCTTCGGTGCCATACGCACCCACTCCAACTCACGCTCCAAGGTCTTACGACGCTTCGAGGCTGTCTTCTCCTCCAAGGCAAGCCGCTGACTCTTCTGCTCCAACCATGAGGAGTAGTTGCCTTTCCAGGGGATACCCTCGCCACGGTCGAGTTCCAGGATCCACTCGGCAACATCATCGAGGAAATAGCGGTCGTGCGTAACGGCAATCACCGTACCCTCATATTGCTGCAAGTGCTGCTCCAACCAGTCGATAGACTCCGCGTCGAGATGATTGGTAGGCTCGTCGAGCAACAGCACATCAGGCTTCTGCAACAACAGGCGGCAGAGAGCCACACGACGACGCTCACCACCAGAGAGATTCTCCACGCTTCTGTCACCAGGAGGACAGTTGAGCGCCGCCATGGCACGGTCGAGTTTCGAGTCCATATTCCACGCATCGGTCGAGTCGATAATATCTTGCAACTCCGCCTGACGTGCCATCAGTTTCTCCATCTTGTCAGGATCCTCGTAATATTCGGGCAGTCCGAACTTCACATTGATGTCGTCATACTCCGCAAGGGCATCATACACATGTTGGACTCCCTCCATCACATTCTCTTTCACTGTCTTGCTATCGTCCAATGGCGGATCCTGGGGCAGATAGCCCACCGAATAGCCTGGGCTCCACACCACATTCCCCTGATACTGTTGGTCGATACCTGCGATAATCTTCATGAGCGTCGACTTACCCGCACCATTGAGACCAATGATGCCGATCTTCGCCCCATAGAAGAAACTGAGGTAGATATTCTTGAGTACTTGTTTCTGGTTCTGCTGGATGGTCTTACTCACTCCGACCATCGAAAAAATCACTTTCTTATCATCTACTGTTGCCATAAATAAAACTTTGATTTGCAAATATACGAAAATAAAATTAAATATTCATACATTATTCTTACGCATTAGTATTTTTTATAAGATAGATGTTTTGTATTTCCCATAAAAATCACTACCTTTGCATCCCGAAAAGTTGCAATCAATAATTTTATCTACGATATGAAGAAACAACTCAAAAAGGTACTCGTATTAGGATCGGGTGCCCTAAAAATCGGACAGGCAGGCGAATTCGACTACTCTGGCTCACAGGCTTTGAAGGCTTTGCGTGAAGAGGGAATCTCCTCTGTACTCGTGAATCCTAACATCGCCACCATCCAGACCTCGGAAGGTATCGCCGACAAGGTGTATTTCCAACCAGTAACAACCCATTTCGTCACAGAGATCATCAAGAAGGAGCGCCCTGACGGCATCCTCCTTGCCTTTGGTGGACAGACTGCATTGAACTGTGGTACGGAACTCTATAAGACGGGAGTGCTGAAAGAGTATGGCGTGGAAGTGCTGGGTACCTCTGTGGAGGCTATTATGAACACGGAGGACCGTGACCTCTTCGTGAAGAAACTCGCTGAGGTCGACCTGAAAGTACCTGTCAGTCATGCCGTAGAGAATATGGATGATGCCTTGAAGGCAGCCCGTGAGATCGGCTTCCCCATCATGATCCGCTCAGCATACGCGCTGGGTGGTCTTGGCTCTGGTATCTGTCCTGACGAGAAGGCTTTCGTGGAACTTGCCGAGAGTGCCTTCACCTTCGCTCCCCAGATTCTTGTCGAGGAGTCGCTGAAGGGATGGAAAGAGATTGAGTTCGAGTGCATCCGTGATGCCAATGACCGTTGCTTCACCGTTGCCTCCATGGAGAACTTCGACCCCCTCGGCATTCATACTGGAGAGTCTATCGTCGTTGCTCCAACTTGCTCATTATCAGAGGAGCAGGTTAAAATGTTACAGGAACTTACGATCAAGTGCGTGAAGCATTTGGGCATCGTCGGAGAGTGTAACATCCAGTTTGCTTTCAATGCGAACACCAACGACTATCGTATCATTGAGATCAACGCCCGCTTGAGCCGTTCTTCCGCTCTCGCCTCCAAGGCTACAGGTTATCCCCTCGCCTTCGTTGCCGCCAAGATTGCCCTGGGCTATACCCTCGACCAGATCGGTGAGATGGGTACGACCAGTTCCGCATACGTGGCTCCAAGCCTCGACTATATGATCTGTAAGATTCCTCGTTGGGACCTCACCAAGTTTGCTGGTGTGAGCCGTCATATCGGTTCCAGCATGAAGTCCGTGGGTGAGATCATGTCCATCGGACGCTCCTTCGAGGAGATGATCCAGAAAGGTCTGCGCATGATTGGTCAGGGCATGCACGGTTTCGTGGGCAACGACCATACGAAGTTCGACAACCTCGACGACGCGCTCGCCAATCCTACCGACCTCCGTATCTTCGCTATCGCGCAGGCTCTGGAGGAGGGTTACACCATCGACCACATCGAGGACTTGACCAAGATCGACAAGTGGTTCCTGAAGCGTCTGAAGCATATCGTAGACCTCAAGCACCAGTTGATGGAGTACAATAAGTTGGAAGACCTGCCTACCTCCTTATTATTAGAAGTGAAGCAGTGCGGGTTCTCCGACTTCCAGATTGCCCGCTTCGTGCTGAAGCCTGAGGGTGGTAATATGGAGAAAGAGAATCTGCAGGTGCGCCAGTATCGTAAGGCAAAGGGCATCCTGCCCTCTGTGAAGCGCATCCCCACCGTTGCCTCCGAGCATCCGGAACTCACCAACTACCTGTATTTCACCTACACACATACGCCTGCCTTTGGCACTCCCGACGGGAAGCCTTATACAGCGGCACATGACATCAACTACTACAAGCACGAGAAGTCTGTCATCGTTTTGGGCTCTGGCGCCTACCGCATCGGCTCCAGCGTAGAGTTCGACTGGTGTTCGGTGAATGCCATCAACACGGCACGAAAACTGGGCTATAAGTCAATCATGATCAACTACAACCCAGAGACGGTCTCCACCGACTATGACATGTGCGACCGCCTCTATTTCGACGAGTTGTCACTGGAGCGTGTACTTGATGTCATCGACCTGGAGGAACCCCGTGGTGTCATCGTCAGCGTGGGTGGTCAGATTCCTAACAACCTCGCTATGAAACTGCATCGCCAGGGTGTTCCCGTACTGGGTACCAGTCCTGTGGATATCGACCGCGCAGAGAACCGTGACAAGTTCTCCGCTATGCTCGACAAATTGGGTATCGACCAGCCCGCATGGCGTGCCCTGACCTCTTTCGACGACATCAAGGAGTTCGTAGAGGAAGTAGGCTATCCCGTACTGGTTCGTCCGTCGTATGTGCTCTCAGGCGCTGCGATGAATGTCTGCTATGACGACGAGGAACTGCATCGCTTCCTCAGCATGGCGACAGAGGTATCGAAGGAGTTCCCTGTGGTCGTTTCCAAGTTTATGACAGAGACCAAGGAGATAGAGTTCGACGCCGTTGCCGACAAGGGCGAGGTGGTCGAGTATGCCATCTCGGAGCATGTGGAGTATGCTGGTGTCCACTCCGGTGACGCCACGATGGTATTCCCTGCCCAGCATATCTATTTCTCCACCATCCGTCAGATCAAGAAGATATCCCGCAAGATTGCCAAGGAACTGAACATCTCAGGACCTTTCAACATCCAGTTCCTTGCCAAGAACCGTGAGGTGAAGGTCATCGAGTGTAACCTGCGTGCCTCTCGCTCCTTCCCCTTCGTATCGAAGATTCTGAAGCGTAACTTCATCGAGACAGCGACGAAGATCATGCTGGACGCTCCTTACGCACATCCCGACAAGAGCGAGTTCGACATCGACCGCATCGGTGTGAAGGCATCACAGTTCTCCTTTGCCCGTCTGCAGAACGCCGACCCCGTATTGGGTGTCGACATGTCGTCAACGGGTGAGGTAGGCTGTCTGGGCGACGACCTCAACGAGGCGATGCTGAATGCGCTGATCGCCACAGGCTATCGCCTGCCGAAGAGCAGTGTCCTCATCTCCAGTGGTGGCGCGAAGGGCAAGGTCAGCCTTCTGGAGCCTGCCCGTGAGTTGGTCAAGAAAGGCTATAAGGTTTATGCGACAGGCGGTACCGCCAAGTTCTTCAACGACAATGGTGTTGAGGCGACTGCCGTCTGCTGGCCTGACGAGGATGGCGAGAACAACGTGATGGAGATGATTGCCAACCATCAGTTCGACCTCATCGTCAATGTGCCCAAGAACCACACCAAGCGTGAGTTGACCAATGGTTACCGCATCCGTCGTGGTGCCATCGACCATAACATCCCCTTGATGACCAACGTCCGTCTTGCCAAGGCATTCATCGAGGCATTCACCGCCATGAAGGAAGAGGATATCAAGATCAAGAGTTGGCAGGAATACAACAACTAAGAAAAAGTTGACTTTGAGAATTAGATTTTCTATTCCACTTATCATCCTGTGTTTGCTATTCTCTTTGGGAATGCAAGCACAGGATTCTCCTAATGCCCGCCAGGCACGCAAGATGTTCGACCAGGCATTCCAGATGGTATATGGTCCCGAGGGCTCACAACTGCATTACGCCGTCAACATCATTGGCATCTACAAGACAGAGGGCACCATCTGGACGAAAGGCAAGAAGAGTAAGTTCACCGACGAGAGATACATCGCATGGAACGATGATGTCACCTACTACCGCTTGGAGCGTAAGAAGAAGACCATCACCATCTACGACGCCCATTCCGATGAGCGTGACAAGTACGCCACCAAGTTCAAGTTCGAGCCTAACAACTACACCTACAGCATCAAGAATGATCCCCAGAAAGGATATTATATCACGCTGAAGGCAAAGAAGGGTGTCAAGGGTATCAAAGAGGCACGTGTCCTCCTCGACCACCACACCCACTACCCTATCAACGTGCGTGTCAAAGTCGGCATCTTCCACACCACCATCAAGATCAGCAACTTCAAGACGGGTGGCATTTCTGACCACCTCTTCACCTTCCCCCACTCCCAGTACAAAGACTATCAGTACATTGATAAGCGGTAAGTTACAAACGACCCGTTTGTAAGCCACAAACACCTTGAACTTCCCAGTCAGACGGGGCGATTCTCTCTATACACATGTATGTGTAAACTTAAGTTTCTTTTCGACCTCCCCAGTCCCCTCCTTGCCAGGAGGGGTTCCACCTCTCCCCCTGTCTCCCCCTCCCCTCAGGGGC
>ERZ842401.7049-NODE-7049-length-11677-cov-4.554552_pt1 | contig 11677 bp, 18 predicted proteins | sample MGYA00521270_ERZ842401 | MGnify/ENA primary metagenome ERZ842401 (study PRJEB31892, sample SAMEA3878208) | bioreactor metagenome | biome: Moose rumen | place: Sweden | collected 2011-10 | study: EMG produced TPA metagenomics assembly of the PRJEB12797 data set... | reverse complement strand
CCTATTCATAGACAACACATTTGACGATTTTCGCCTTATTGAAGGCAGTGTATCAACATTTGCCACCTATGACATTACAGGCAGAGTAAACAAGAATTTTTATGACGATAAGTCAAATCTTCCTGATTATTCCTCATGGAGTATGCTAAAGCCCTGTTTTTTCTACCTGATAAAAGGCAAGCGTCTTCCTCTATCTTTTAAGATAGTTCTTTGTTGTCCCGACAATATAAGACAGGACTTATCTTCTGATAACACCTGCACTTTTCTTGTGAATGTCAGATTTACAGGCAATACGCTTTCTGTCACCACAGGATATTCAAGGAGCATCTTCTCCTTGGACAAAGAGCCTGAAAAATCTTGGGATGAATATGTACTATCATTTTTTAATTCTCACGGTTTTGATTATGAACGGGATATCTGATTAGCACTCATTGGAGGTGAGTGCTAATTTTTTCTTGACATTTGAAAATGTAGGGTTATAATGATAAAAGAATATTTTTAATGGAGGAATGCGTTATGCAGAATAAAACATTAGTAGCAACAGCAGCACTGGCAGAGAGAAGAGGAATCGGTTTTATCAAATCCCGTAAGTCAGATGATAAGCTGATGGATTTATCGGAGCAGATGATAAAAGGAGCTTCGGAAAACGGGATACACATTATTGACGTTATCGTTGATCAGACGAGCGGCGTAGATATTGACCGGCACAATGTAGATCGGCTAGTTGCGTGGATGGAAAAGCCGTATATTGACACTGTGGTAGTGCATAGTATTTTTGACATTTCAAGAGACCTTGATGATCTGTTAGCTTTCCTTATGAGAGCGGAAGCACTGGATGTAGAAGTGCTTTCTATGTCTGAAAATTTTGAAGTGGTCAGCTTACCTTGGGATGGTGACTTTCTATGCTAAAAGTCAAACGAGGTAAGGGATATCAGGTAGTTGCCTTTCCGGATTATCGCTTTTACATAAGAGATTATGGTATCTGCGTATATGATGACAAAGGCAAGTGTATCGGCGAATTTGTAACGGAAGCTGAGGCTATCGAATATTTGAAGGGTAGCCTCGGTGAACCGGGAATGGAGACATAGATGAAGTATCAGGGATATACTGTGGGACCTGCAGTTAGAAAACTACGTCAGGACAACCACTTAACGGTAGATGAAATTGCGGAATGCACCGGGCTTAGCGTTTCTACAATCAATAAGTTAGAACAGGGACTCCGTAAGATGACAATGGACACGATGTTTCAACTTATGGAAGCTTTTGAATGTGATGCGAACACGATTCTGTGTATAGGAAAAATTGAGAATCATAATTCAATAGACAGCAAATTGCAGTATCTACCAGCAGACAAAAGAGAATATTTGGAGAAGACATTTGCTTTTATGATTGAGCAAGCAGCATAGGGGGAAGAAAATGGCGAAGAAAAAGAAGAAAGAATTAAAAATCGAATGTATTGCCTATCTTTCTACGGAAGGTGACATTGAAAGAGCGGAAAAATATGAGAATCGTCAGGAACGATATATCAGAGAATATGCCAAGGCTCATAACATTGATGTAGTTGGTATTGTTCGTAGACACGCCTTTGGTATGAATGATGTGAATCGCCAATTTAGAGAGATGGCAGCACTGATAAAGCAGAATCGTGTGGATGGTGTGATTGTTACCAATATGGCTTCTGTATCAGCAGATTTGGAAGATGCCTATCGAAAGGTTGGCATGATAAAGGCAGCAGGGGGATATATGGTTACAGTCGATGAAGGTCGTTTAGAAATGGAAATACGGGAGGTATCATAGCATATGGATAGTAAAAATGTAGCAGTTTCTTCCTATCAAAATAAGAAGAAATATAAGGTATATAAGAAGGGGCAGGTAATATATGTGGATTTTGGACATCAGCCGCCGGGGGTACAGGGCGGTATTCGCCCATCGGTTGTTGTTAGTCGAAATGAGAGTAATCATTCTTTTGCTCCACAGATTACAGTTTGCCCATTGAGTTCAAAACTTAAGGATAAAAAGGTACATGTTCGATTACAGAAAAATGATGTGAATGGGTATCATTTGAAAAGCGAATCGGATATTCTGCCGGAGGATATGCAGACTGTGGCAAAGTCAGCTGTGCGTGGTGCCATTGGTTATGTGTGCGAAGAAAAGATGAAAGAGTTGGATTATGCTCTTGCTTTGCAGTTAGGACTATTAGAGGACGATAAGGAGGGGGCATGATATGGTGAAAAAACCGGATGTGCGTAATAAAAGGTTCGTCCGTTATGCAGAAGGTGCCGAGATGTATTCAATGGGAATAACAAAGTTTCAGGAATTGGCAAAGGATGCTCATGCCTGCTATAAGTTGAACCAGTTGGTTCTTGTAAATTTGGATGTTTTGGATAAGTATCTGGAGACTTTCCGCATCACAGATGATCGTTTTTATAAATAATGATTTTTATCCGTCCCAGACCAGCTATGTTTTAATTGCTATTGGCTTGGGGCGGATTTACATGGAGAAAAATGAATTTTGTTGTACTTTAGTGTTGACATTTTGGTAATACCAAAATATAATAAGAGTATGAAGTGACGGAGGTATACTAAATGGCAAAAGCCGGAAGACCAAGAAAAGACGATCCGATAGCACATGTTGTATCGGTAAAGTTTAATAATGAGACTTACGAGCTTATGGTTGAGTACGCCAAGAATCACGACATGTCCGTATCGCAGATGATTCGATATGGAATAGAAATGCAACTCAGACAAGAAAAAAATACCTAAAGTGCAGCCGCTTTTCTCCGGAAATCAACATGAAGGAGGTAAAAGATGGCTTGTAGAAAAGATGGTAAAGGCAGGGTGCTGCGGAAAGGAGAGCATTATCGCAAAGTAGACGGCAGATATTCTTACACCTATACAGATCCACTTGGTAAGGCACGTGCAATATATGCACATTCACTTACGGAGCTTCGAGAGAGGGAGGAAGAACTGACAAGAGACCAGTTAGACGGTATAGATTCCTATGTGGCAGGTAGTGCGGATGTGAATTTCCTCTTTGACAGATATATTTCGACAAAGACAGAATTACGTAGCACAACATATACCAATTATGTTTATACTTGGAATCATTTCATTCGAGATACCTTTGGAAAGAAAAAGATCAAAGATGTGAAGTATTCAGATATTCTATACTTCTACACGGATTTGCTTCAGAATAAAGGAATTGAGATAAACACTCTTGAAAATATCAATACAGTACTTCGCCCGGCATTTCAACTGGCAGTGAGAGATGATATCATTCGTAAAAATCCGGTTGAGGGAGCCTTCGCAGAAGTTAAGAAACGTAATGGTGGAAGCAGAAAGACCAGACGAGCACTTACAGTAGAGCAACAGAGAGCATTTATCAATTATGTTGCAGAAAATCCATTCTTCTATCATTGGTATCCTTTGTTTGTAACATTACTTGGGACGGGATGCAGAATTGGAGAAATCGTAGGGCTTCGTTGGGATGATGTAGACCTCGACAAGAGAATGATTCATATTGATCACAATCTCACTTACTATCCGAGAGCTGATGATACCTTTCGATGTGAGTTTCGGGTATCAGAGCCAAAGACGGAAGCTGGTATACGTGATATTCCGATGATGGAACCTGTATATGATGTGCTTTCAAGTGAATTGGAGAGGCAGCAGGAAGAGGGGTTTTGTGAGGAAGTAGTAGATGGGATGACAAATTTCATTTTCACAAATCGTTTTGGGATGCCGCATAATCCGAGTGCTATCAATAGAGTGATTAAGAGAATTGTGGATGCTCATAATTCAGAAGAAGAGGTAAAGGCAAAGAAAGAAAAGAGAGAACCGGTAATGATTCCAAAGTTCTCATGTCATATTTTTAGACATACCTTTGCTTCGAGATTTTGTGAACACGAGGATAACATCAAGGTGATTCAAGAAGTTATGGGGCATGCAGATGTATCAACAACGATGAATATCTATGCCGAAGTAAACGATGCAAATGTTAAGAGAGAAGCATTAGACAAATTAGCAAAGAATATGGATGTATTTTAATCAGAGAAGAGATCCTCTATGGATTGAACTTTGAGCCAAAAGATTCCTGACCAGAATATTTCGTTCAGACCAGTTTTTGACCAGGAAAATACACCAAATCACATAGAAGTACGTATGAGTACGAAGAATCGGGATGAACTAATCCGAATGGATGCGAATGAAAACGAGGGGGTCTGTAGAAGCTCCCCTACGTGTCCCGACACTGAAATCATTATCGTAAGAAATGCCGTAAAATCAAGGGTTTCAAGGGGCGAGACGGAAAAAAGTCCTACAATCGTCCTACAATAATTCCAAGCAATATGCACGATAATACATGATTGTGCATTTTGGAAACTCGGCAAGCTAATCAAATAAAGCAAGACTAAGGACACTTTCTAAGAATGAAAATTCAAAGAGAGTGTCCTTTTTTTGTCTTTTGTTATGGTGAATTTTTACGGAAAGGAGGATGGAGCTATGCCAGAATCAGCGACAGTGCAAATGGCAATTTGGATGAATTCACACATAAGCTTCGTGGGTAACAAATCGCCGTAAGGGAGGAGCAGGATACAGGATGGGAAACTATAAGCATCAAAAGGGTATGGTTCAGGTCAGGATTCAGGCAGATGATTCATACCAGATCAAAAGAGCGATTGAAGCAGTTGAGAGAGAAAAAGGATTTGTGCTAATGAGCAGATCCGGGGTCAAAAGAAACAGCGGAGACGGTCCAAGGCTTCGGGAATTCGCCTCTTTCCGTGACCTGAAAACAGAAAAGAAGCAAAAGAAAATCCATAACAATAACCAGCAATAACGGAGGAAAGCTTATGTGTAGGATAATCGCAATAGCAAATCAGAAAGGTGGGGTGGGTAAGACCACAACTACGGGAAATTTAGGAATAGGTCTTGTAAAAGCCGGAGAAAAGGTACTTCTTATTGATGCTGATCCGCAAGGTTCATTGACTGCAAGTCTCGGCTATGAGCAACCGGACGGTTTAGATGTCTCCCTTGCATCGGTTCTTGGCAAGATCATAAACGATGAAGAGGTTGAACTGCAAGAGGGGATTTTACATCATGCGGAGGGTGTGGATCTGATGCCGGGGAATATAGAGTTGTCCGGTCTTGAAGTATCCCTTGTGAATGTAATGAGCAGAGAGAGCATCCTAAAGGAGTACATCAATTTGGTAAAGGACAGATACAGTTACATCCTAATTGACTGTATGCCGTCGCTCGGCATGGTAACGATAAATGCGTTTGCGGCGGCAGATAGCGTATTGATCCCAGTACAGGCAGCCTATTTGCCCGCAAAGGGGCTTGAACAGCTTATCAAGACCATTCGTAAGGTTAAGAGGCAGATCAATCCTCGACTTGAAATTGAGGGCATTTTGATGACCATGGTGGACAGCAGGACGAATTACACAAAAGAAATCATGCAGCTTCTGGAAGAGGGGTATGGGAGTCAGGTGAGATTTTTTAAGAATAATATCCCGATGTCTGTCAGGGCGGCAGAAATATCGGCTATCGGTGTGAGCATTTATGAGCACGCTCCAAAGGGAAAAGTAGCGCAGGCATATTCCGCTCTGACGAAGGAGGTGCTGGGTAATGAGTAGAAGCATAGCAGGAAAGATTAAGATCAATTCTTTTGCGGACATTGTTGGCGGAGATGATGCTGCGGTGACAGAGGTGCCTATATCGGATCTTCACGAATTCAAGGATCATCCGTTCAGGGTTCTTGATGATGAAAAGATGGAGGAAACCGTAGAGAGCGTGAAGAAGTACGGTGTTCTGATGCCGGGGATCGTTCGTCCAAGAATGGATGGCGGGTATGAGATCATAGCCGGACACAGGCGAAAGAGAGCCTGTGAGTTGGCTGGACTTGTGACCATGCCTGTGCTTATCAAAAACTATACTGACGATGAAGCCGTTGTAGCCATGGTTGATACGAATATCCAGAGAGAGGATATTCTGCCAAGTGAAAAAGCACACGCTTATCGGATGAAGTATGATGCCATGAAGCATCAGGGAAGTGAGGGAGGCAATACCTTTGAGAACATCGGAGAAGCCGCAGGAGAGAGCGGGAAAACGGTTCAAAGGTATATCTGCCTGTCAAGACTTTCAGAACCGCTTTTGAGCCTTGTGGACGAGAAAAAACTCCCGATAAGGGCAGGCGTGGAGCTTTCCTATCTGAAAGAAAAGGAGCAGGGATGGGTAGAGGAGATTATAAAAGAAGCTGGTGTCATTGTCTCACCGGCACAGGGAGAAAAGATCAGAGGATTTTCGCAGAACAAGGAATTGACTAAGGCTATGGTGGAGCTGATCCTGACGGATGAAAAACCAAAGCCTCGCAAGGTAGTCATTAAGGGGGAAAGGCTTTCTGATTATTTCCCGGATGATGTGAGCGCAGATGAAATAGAGGAGACAATCATCCGCCTTTTGGATGATTGGATAAAGAACAGGCAGTAGCGAGGTGATGGTATGGGAGACCAGTTAAAACTGGATTATTACTACGGTAATGAGCCGGATAAGTTTTGCTTTTACAGAATACCGAAGGTGTTATTTACGAAGGCATACTTTGAGAATTTATCAACAGACGCAAAGATTCTGTATGGACTGATGCTTGATATGATGGCATCCTCACGGTCGAATCGCTGGGTCGATAAGGAGAATCGTGTATTTATACAGTTTTCGATACAGCGGGCTATGGCATATCTGAATTGCGGAAAAGATAAGGCGATAAAGCTTTTTGCAGAACTCGACACCGAAAAAGGCATAGGGCTGATAGAACGCATTGACAGGGGGCAGGGCAAGGCGGATCTGATCTATGTTAAGAGTTTTGAAATACCGCAGGAAGCCGAGGATAATGCCCGTATCAAAAAGCTCAGAAAAAGGCAAGCGGAAAAAACTTTTGGACCGACGGTCCAGAAGTTATGTGTTGATAAGTCGGTGGATAATGCTGTGGATAACTTTTCGAGTGTGGTCGGAAAAACCGACCAGTTTGAAGAACCGGGCTGGTCTCCCTATGAAAAAGTGGTCGGTAAAATCGACCAGTCGGAAAAACCGACCACTTTGCCTGCCGAAAAAGTGGTCGAAATAACCGACCGGTCGGAAAAATCGACCTCAAGAAGTCTGAATTTCAGACCTCAAGAAGTCGAATTATCCGACCCTAATAATACAGATTATAACAATAATGATTATAGGGAGGATTCTCCTGTCATGTCTTGTCATAAGGATAGGGATGAGGACGATATCTATCGCCATCTGGATTGTTCTAAACCATTAAAAATCACAATGCAGTCACGGCAGGAAAGACGGGACGGACGGGACATGAGATCTGCATATATAGATATCTTAAGGGATCAGGTGAGATACTACGATCTGCTGGTTGACGATCACTATCGTTTCAGAAAAGAACAGATTGACGGCATTATCAATATAATTGCTGATCTTGCCGTAACTGAACCACCGGATGGGATTGAGTGGATCAATAGCAGACCATACAATCACGAAGTGGTTAAGAGCAGGCTCTTAAAGACGGACTATGATTTATTGACTCATGTGTTGGACAGGATGGGTGAAAATACAACCAAGATCCGGAATATGCGCAATTATCTCCTGACCGCACTTTATAACGCAAAGGATGAGTTTGACATGACAATGGCGGCACGGGTCAATTATGACATGTATGGCGGAGGCTGGGAAGAAAAGGGAATCAGAAAAGGAGGGTTTTGACAATGGACGAAAAGAAAGTGAAGCTGACGGTTAATCTGGATGTTTATCCGGAGGATTTTAGGAGATTGCTTCAGAAGAGCTATTCCGACGGAATCTCGTTTGAAGAGCTGCTCGAAATCTTTATAGGGGATCTTGCCGATGGGAGAGCAAGCTGCGGATCTGATGAATCCCTCTATGCAACAAAATGGTATGACAGGCATATATTTTATCTTCCGGAAAAGAAAACTTTTGTTAGTTACCTTATTGAGAATGAGTGGGCTGATCCCAATGACTTTAGTGAGATGCTGCATGGAATAGACAGTTATATGGATGCCTATGATGAATGCAAGGATAATTCTGATGAGGAGGGGATGGAAGAATACAAAGAGTATATCCTTGCCGATATTGAAGAAATCCATGATCTCTACAGAGCTTATCTTGCGGAATGCGATGGCGGTGAAGATTTACGGAAGGCTCTTACAGGCGTATGTGAATATACGATAAAGCAGAATAGAATTTTGGGAGAAGAATGGAAATTGTATAGTTTCAACGAGGACTATTGGAACAGATTTTGCGGATATATTAAAGAACTTGAGGAAATGGAGGACAAGGCAGGATGATTTCATTTGCAGAGGCACACCCGGAGTTAGTGTCAGAATGGGCAGAATCAAATGGAGATTACAGACCGGAAAAAATATCGTATGGATCAAACCAGAAGATTACATGGATTGGGAAATGCGGTCATGAGTGGGAAGCTACTGTAAAGAATCGGAGTAATGGAAGTGGCTGCCCGTATTGCTCCGGTAATCAGGTATTGTATGGTTATAACGATCTTGCTTCCGCATATCCGGAGCTTGCAGCAGAATGGTCGGAATTGAATTATCCGCTTCTGCCTTCGGCAGTCACAGTAAAAGCAAACAGAAAGGTATGGTGGAGGTGCAGAAGTTGCGGACAGCAATGGCAGGCACGAATAGCGGATAGGACAGATGGACATGGCTGTCCGGTATGTGCGGGCGAGAAGCTTGTAGCCGGAGTAAACGATTTTGCTACGGAGTACCCTGAAATAGCGGCAGAGTGGTCATCAAGAAATGATAAGTCGGCAGCACAGGTGTGGAGCAAATCGAGAGAAAATGTTTGGTGGCAGTGCAGCACTTGCGGATATATGTGGAGGGCTGTGATTGATAGCAGAGTGAAAGGTCAAAGCTGCCCGGCATGTGCAGATCGTGCGGTAAAAAGAGGTTTTAATGATCTGGCAACTGTGCATCCGGAATTGGTTCCGGAATGGAATCAGGGAAGAAATGGAAGCCTGAAACCGACAAGGATTGCTGCATCCTCGCATCGTTCTGTGTACTGGAGAGGAAAATGCGGTCATGTCTGGTATGCACCGATTCATGAAAGAGTAGCCGGAGCAGATTGCCCTATATGTGAGGAATTCATACAGAATGAAATTAAAGCAGAGGCGGTTAAATATTACGCCAGAAAAGCCGAAATCGAGTTGTTTGAAAATGATGATGTACCTATTGGAATTCCAATTCAGATATATATGCCAAGACAAAAACTTGCGATAGAGTTTTCCAAACCATCGGATTATAAAGGTACACGCCTAAAATGGGAAAACGGTAAGAACTGGTTGTGTCTTAATTCGGGCATAAGGCTTGTGAGGATTCTGTCTCAGGGAGCTATCGAATTTGATAATTGTATCTGTATTACAAGAACAGACGATTCGTATGATGTTTTAAGCGCAGCGATCACGGCAGCATTTAATATTGGAGGCATTCAGGTGGATGTAGATGTAGAGCGTGATCTGAAAGATATTTGCAAAAGATTTATTATCGAACCGACGAAAGTATATAAATGAACACAGCGACAGACGCAGTTTTGAGAGAAATCTTGGAGCTGCGTTTTTTTACTTTTGGACCGACGGTCCAAAAGTGGATCGGAGGGAAATGGAATCAATAAGAGATGTGCGACGCCTGATAGAAAGAGAAATAAAAAAGGGGAGTGCTCCGCTGACATTTGACCGGATTGAATATCGGCGGGACATGGTTAAGGAGATCCCATCAGAATCAAAATTAAAGGATGTACTCGTATATCTGCTGCGGACAGCGGAATATGAGGAGCTTGCAAATGATATGACACGAAATAATGTCTATACGGAAAACCATTTAATCGGTGGGGATAGTTTTCATCGGCGAAACAATGTTATGGAGCGTAATGCCAACTATCTGAACATAATGGGATATGCCAAACGATGTTGCCCGGAGTATGATAGAAAGACATTTGTGGAAGAGGTTCCGTGTTACTTCGCTTTTCCGGAAGAAGAGCTTGAAAAATACAGGTTTGAGTATAAAGGCAATCAGACCTATGCTTTTCCGCTATCAGGAAAACATATTATCAATGGTCTCTATTTGATGTCGATCATGCATCGCAAGACACTGGCAACAGAGCAGGCACCTGATTTTGTGGAGCTTATGGAGCATAGAAATATCTTCCATCTGTCAAGCGTAAGAAAGGTGCTTTTTCAATGCCTTTTGCTTGACAACATGCACTATATTGAGAGCGATTTTGAGGCGAGGTTATACACGATTTATCTTATGGAGTGAAAAATGAATAATATACAGCGACAAGCGCAGTTTTGAGAGTATTTCTTGGGACTGCGCTTTTTTTAGTTCTTAACTTCTGGTCATTCTGTCCAGAGGTGGAAGGGAGCGAATATGGAAAGATACCTACACAGGCTGGTGGTGCCTCCCTGACACCATCCATAATTATAGGGTGTATGCCCGGAAAGGAGTAGGAAATGCAAGAAGAAGTTAATCAAAAGGTCGTATCACTCTGCATACGGACGGGCAAACTGACCGGGCGAATACTGGCAAAGGCGATGAAGATGTTTCTGGATGCGCAGAAGCAGAAGTCGCATCAGTTCGCCAAAGGGAAGCAGTCCCTAAAGCAGCTCATGGAGCAGAATGCCGGAGCAACAAGTATTGAGGTGGATTCAAGCAACATCAAGTCCTTTGACCGCATAGCGAGGAAATATCACATTGATTATGCGGTAAAAAAGGATAAGACAACAGACCCTCCGAAGTATTTTGTATTCTTCAAGGCGAGGGATCAGGATACCATGACGATGGCATTCAAGGAGTTTGTTGCCAAGAATAGCCGTAAGCAGGATCGTCCTTCGTTTAAGAAAGTGCTTGAGAAGTTCAAAGGCATGAGTATGAGTATGGACAAGAACCGTGAGAGAGAAAAGACCAAACAAAAGAACAGGGGGCAGAGCCTATGAGTGAAATAAAAAAGCCTGCCGCTAAAGCAAGGGCAAAGCCCGTAAAGAAAAGCACCGGAAAGGCTAAATCGCAGGCAAAGAAGAATTCAGCAAAGAAACCGGCACAAAAACAGGCAGTCAAGAAAAATCCAATAGATCAGGCACTTACTATGGTGGCTAAGAAGTTCGTAAAGGTTGGTGGTACAAAGCTGTTGTTAAAGGTGTTTCCTTACCTGCTCTTCGGATACTTCGGTAATAAGATTGCTTATGCGTACCGGGTAACTGATGCACCGGATTTCTTCAATAAGCTGATGGGAAGTCTTTCCAATCTCGGCATTGCATTTGAGAATATCCTGCCGAGTTTCAATCTCTATGATCTGCTTTTCGGAGCAGTATTTGGGGTAGGGATGCGGCTTGTGGTGTACTTCAAAAGCAAAAATGCAAAGAAGTTCCGCAAAGGAGAGGAGTACGGAAGCGCACGCTGGGGCAATTCAAAGGACATAGAGCCGTATATGGATCTTGAGAATCCTGAGAACAATGTCATCCTCACGCAGACGGAAGGATTGCAGATGGAGGGCAAGCCCAAGGGTCCGAAATACGCCAGAAATAAGAATATTCTGGTAATCGGCGGAAGTGGTAGCGGAAAGACCCGTTTCTTTGTGAAGCCGAACCTGATGCAGATGCACAGTT
>ERZ842401.7048-NODE-7048-length-11677-cov-10.006797_pt1 | contig 11677 bp, 8 predicted proteins | sample MGYA00521270_ERZ842401 | MGnify/ENA primary metagenome ERZ842401 (study PRJEB31892, sample SAMEA3878208) | bioreactor metagenome | biome: Moose rumen | place: Sweden | collected 2011-10 | study: EMG produced TPA metagenomics assembly of the PRJEB12797 data set... | reverse complement strand
CTAATTTTTTTTTGTTTGACTTATGCACTGGTCCGAAAAATCGGGGGTATTATATAAAGAAGGAGTCTTCTTATTCACAAATGCTGAGTATTTACTCAGATCATTGGTTTGTTCCTTCCAACTGTTTACTGCAAGTATCGATAGTAACGTACTAGATGGGATTAAGGGGCACGAATATGTAAAAGGGTTGATTTCACTACAGGCAATTCTGTCTTTTACTTGCACTATTGCTATTTTAATAAGTTTGGCTTATGCAAGAGTTCGTGCATACATTAAACTACACAAGCAAACAACAATCGATGAGAGTCAAAACCACCTTTATGTATTCTATGGAATGAATGAGCCTTCCAAGCTGTTGGCCAAAAGTATTAAGGCAAAAGAAGGAAATAGAGGAGTTATATTATTTGTTGAAAACAATCAAGTCGATGAAGATGACCAAAATGGCTGGGACAGTATCGTTGGCTTGTTCACCCATCGCAGACAGACATTTTCAGAAGCAGACAGTCTGGATGCCAGAGTAACATTTACCGAAACGAGGTTATGTGATGTTGACATAGAAGAAATTAACGATAACGATTTGGGGAAGAAAGACGTTCTGAAAGAACTCAATCTTATTAAACTAAAAGAGTTAATTTGCAAACTCAAAGATTATCCTGCTAATGCGGAATTGCATATTTTCTTTTTATCAAGCAATGAGGATGAGAACATACAGGCGATGTCTGTTTTAGCAAGAGACGCCACCATCAATGAGATTAACAACAGTATTGTTCAGAAATTCTACTGCCATGCCAGACAAAATGGTCTGAATCGAGTTGTTGAGGACATCGCTGTTAAGCGCGGCCTGGATGTCAGAATCATTGATTCTTCACATCTTTCAATAGAGCTCTTGAAGGCAAACCTAGACTATCATCCCGTAAAACTAGTCGATATTGACAAAGACAATCCAACTACTGTTAGTTCAGAATTCAATAGTTTGGTAATTGGATTTGATGAAGCGGGACAAGATGCCATGAAGTTCCTTTATGAATTTGGTGCTTTCGTTAGTAATGAAGGTACACCTGAAAAAGAAATACGCAGTCCCTTCCATTGCATAGCCGCCGACAAGCGTATGAACGAGCTACAGGGTGTATTCTCAACTTTCGCTCCAGCAGCTATCGCCCAGAAGAATAGTGATAATACAAGTCTTATAGAACTCACACAATGTGATTGTCTGAGTAGCGAATTCTTTGATAATGTATTAAATAAAGACTTGCGACAAAAACTTAATTACGTCGTTATAACTCTTGGAGACGATGACTTGGGAATGATGCTTGCCATTAGAATTTTGAACCATATCAGAAGAGAGCGTGAAGATTTGAGCCGCCTGCGGATTTTCGTACGTTCATATCGCCCAGAAAGAGAATCTTATATGCAGAAAATTGCCAACTATTATAACGAAGGATACAATAAGGATTGCGAGGATAGCGGCAACTCGGCATACCAGACCAATGCAATCATCATTCCATTCGGGCAAAGCGAGAAGATCTACTCCTACGATATGATTATCAGGGATGAACTTACCCAGCAAGGGAAAATGTTCCAAAAGCATTATTGCGAGATGAAAGGCGAGAATGAATTTTGGGATCTTCGTCGTGAACTCCTGACTGGAGCCAAAAAGAAAGTTAGGAATGATGATGGCAAGAAAGTGATAGTTGACGTACCAGTCGGGGAAAGAAAAGTTTCGCTGAATGATATGCGGTCATTAAGAAGGAAAGAATCTCAAGACCTTAGCAATGCGCTTCATTTAGGAACAAAGATGTTATTACTCACAGAATCTTTAGGAACAGATTATAAAGCCACTACTTTCCTAAAGAACTATTTCGGAGAAGACGGTAAGCCCAAGTGCGAAGGATCCTACGACAAAATAAGATATCCATACCTCTCAACCAGAGAGAATCAAGCAATTCTCAATTTAGCTCGCCTTGAACATTTGCGATGGAATGCATCTCACGAAATGTTGGGATATACCATATCAGATACAGACGTACATAGCTGTAATGAGAGAACAAGACAGCACAACTGCCTCCGTCCATGGGAAGAACTTGATGACGAAGGAAGAACCGTAAGTCAATTGGAAGGCTGGAATGCAGACTATAAATCATTTGACTTTGGTGTTGTTGATGTAACAATTCGGCTTAGTAAAAACAATATTTAGTATGCGAAATATAATTTTAATTATAACTGTTCTTCTTGCTGTATCAGGAATCCACGCTCAGGTGCAAAAAGGATATATCAAGACTCAAGGAAGACCCAACAGACCAGGTAAGCCATTGTCTGGTGTAACAATAAGATGGAAAGGATCTATGAATGCCGTTTTAAGTGCTGCTGATGGAAGAATCACATCCGTTTTTCCTGGCAAGAAACAAGGAGATGCTATCTCACTTTTGACCGTAAGTAAAAAAGGGTATGAACTGATAGACCCAGATTTAATAGGCCGACAACTCGTGTTTTCTCCAAACGTACCTATAGAAATAGTGATGGCATCCTCTACAGAACTAGAAGCTAATCGTAAACGTATCAGCGACAATGCATATAGGAGAGCAGAAGCCCAATATCGCACAAGAGAAAAAATACTAAAACAACAACTTCATGAAGAAGACATCACTATCAGCCAGTATCAAAAAGAACTGCAGATGTTACAAGATAATTACGAAAGATACATATCATTGATAGATGGAATGGCAGACAGGTATGCAAGAACTGACTATGACCATCTTGATTCAATCGACAGAGAAATAAACATCTGCATTGAAAATGGTGAACTAGAAAAGGCTGACTCGCTAATCCATACCGTATTCGACCCCTCAACTGCCGTAGAGCGAAATCGTGCAGCCAAGGCAGAGGTTGAGAAACACATGAAGTTAGCTCAAGAACTAGTTGACAAGGCTAATGCTAGAATTGATGAAATCCGACAGGATTCCGATTATGCAAAACGTGTCATGAACTTGTGTGAGCAGTTAGCCCAAGAACATCTCTTACAAGGCAACAAATCAGAAGCTAAGAAATATCTGGAACAGTCGCTGAGCATAAGGTGCATTTTGTATGGAGAAGAAAGCAAACAAGTAAACATCATAAAGGAAAAAATAGAAAGACTAAAATGACAAATGCATACAGACTTTCCTTTCTCGTGCTGACATGCTTATGGCAAGTGGCATGGTCACAGACTCAGCAAGGGTTTGTAAAATCTTTAGGCCGTCCCAATCAAAAAGGACAGGCCCTGAGTGGGGTGACCATCAGAGTCAAGGGAGGACATAATGCTGTATTGAGCAAAACGGACGGGAAATTTGGGCTTCAAATACAAGGAGAAACATATACCTTACAACAGGTACAGAAGCTTGGCTATGATTTAAGAGATGCCGATATGATAGGAAGGCAATATGCATTTTCACGAACAGTCCCTCTGACAATTGTCATGATGTCCAAGCAGCAATTCGAGGAAGAAAAAAGAAAAATTGAAGACAAAAACTATGCCGCAGCAGAACGTCAATATAAAAAGAGAATCGCGACACTTGAAAGAATGCTGGCAAACAAAAAAATAAAAGAAAGCCAGCTACGCAGTCGCAAAAAATGGCTGCAAGAGCACTTTGACAAATATCAGGGTATGATTGAAGGACTAGCCGACTATTATGCCAGAACAGATTACGACGAGCTGAATGAAGTGGAACGGAATATCAACCTTTGCATCGAAAATGGCCTGCTCGAACGTGCTGACTCTCTGATAAAAAGTACAGGATTCCTTGAAAAGGTTAACCAGACTCTTGAGATGAAGGCCAAGAGTGACGAACTTTTTGCAAAGGTGCAGCAAGAAGACGAATCCACGCGCATAGATCAAGACAGGTCTGCTCATTACTTTTTTCAACTCTACACAATTGAACTAGGACGTTTCAATAACAAGAAAGCCCAAGACTATATAGAAAAGAGAGCTGATTTAGATACCACCAATGTACAATGGCAAATAGATGCTGGAAAGTTTTTTTGTGAATACTTATCTGATTATAATAAAGGTCTGAAATATTTCCAGCGCTCATTACGCGAAGCTCAAAATAATGGTGCTAGTCAATCTGATCTTGCAGAAGCTTATGAAGCTGTTGGTAATGTAAATGGTCTGATGGGAAATTTAAGCCTTTGGAACGAGTATGCTCAGAAATCACTCTCAATGAATGAAAGCATTTTTGGGAATCAACACATCAAATATGCTGAAGGATGTGTCACTATGGGAACTTATTATTTGGCTGTCAACAGATTCAAAGAGGCTCTACAACAATTTCAGATAGCCTTACAAATACTTGAACATAATTATGGCAAGAATCATGAGCATGTAGCGTTGTGCCTCGCTCATATAGGCAACACCTATCTAACTATGTCAAAACCTAAAGAAGCATATAACTACTATAAGGAGGCATTAGATATTAGAAGAATAATCTTGCCCGCCATGTCACCCTCAATTGCGAGGAGTCAAAACCATATAGCGGCAACCTATATTGCTCAGGGTGCCCCCCGTGCTGCACAATTACACTTGGCAATGGCATTGGGAATCTATCAAAAATGCTACGGAGAACCACATCATGCTATTGCATTGCTTTATCATACATATGGTCAGACTTATCTCATGATTAACGATAATGACAAAGCCCTTGAGTATTTCAAGAAAGCTCTTGAAGGATATGTTGCCATTTTCGGTATTAAGCATACTGACGTTGCAACAGTATATTTAGGAATTGGTCAAGTGTTTTATAATAAAGCAGAGTATAATTCTGCTATGGCCCATTATAAATATGCCTTAGACATTCAACTGGAAACCATCGGTGCAGAACATCCTAACGTCGGTAAAACGTGGGAGTCTATTGGAGCAGTGGCTTACATGCAGGATGACTATAAAAAAGCTTTGGAGTGCTATCGCAAAGCATTAGATATATATAAAAAAGTATATGGTCCCAAACACCCTCTAGTAAAGAATGTCCACAAATCCATCTCTTCTATAAAGATGGCTAATGGTGTAAATAAGCTCAACAAGTTCTTAAACCTGCTTGGCCCTGCTGATGACAAGAAACAAAAGTAGAAAACAATGAAGACAACTAAGATTATACAAGAAACGTTTTTAATGTTATTTGTACCACTGGCAGGACTCTGTCAGACCCAAATGGGATTCGTAAAAACCGCTGGCAGCTACAACGAAAAAGGCAAGCAATTAAGTGGAGTTACAATTAGGGTAAAAGGAGAACATAATGCTGTACTGAGCAAGAAAGATGGATCATTCGGGATTCAAACTTCAGGTCAAGATTATACCTTGCAGCAAATACAGAAACAAGGCTATTTACTGAAGGATTTAGGAATTATAGGCCGTAGGTATGCCTACTCTAAGACCGTACCCTTGACCATTGTAATGATTTCGGCGAAACAACTGCAAGCCAATAAACAACGAATAGAAGAAAATGCTTTTCAAAATGCAGAGCGAAACTACAAGTTAAAGTTGGCATCACTTGAGAAGCAAAAAGAACAAAATCAAATAACTATTGGACAATATCGCCAGAAGATACAGGACTTACAGGAAAGATTTGAGAAATATCAGTCGCTTATAGAATCGCTTGCCGACCACTATGCCCGCACAGATTATGATGAGCTTGATGCCACAGAGAAGGAAATCAATCAGTTTATCGAGAATGGAGAATTAGAGCGTGCAGAGATATTACTGCTGCAAACAGGGTTTCTACGAAGTATAAGTGAAATAAAGCAGCTAAAGGAATTTGGTCAAAGGAAGTCAGAAGAAGCCTTAAAACTCAAAGAAGCCGTTTTAAAGCAACAAGAAAGAGAGGCTCGACTTTGCTATTACGCCTATACTTCAAAAATAGGTCAGTTCGACAATGACTCTGCGAAATATTATATCGAATTACGTGCCGAGTTAGACACTACCAATGTTGAGTGGCAATTAGATGCGGCTGAGTTTGAACTCGAATACCTTTCTGATTTTAAAAAAGCTCAATTTTATAATGAGCGGGCAACAAGACATGCAAAACCAGGCAGTAATAGTATCGCAAAATGTCTCCTTTCCATGGGAGATGTCTTTTACTACCAAGGCAAATATGCGAATGCAAGGAAATTGTATGTCGATGCACAAAAAATTAAGGAAACTCTTTTTGGGGAAAATTCCCAAGATCTTGTTGAGATATTCTGTCGTCTTGGAAATATTGCATCAGCAATCTCCAAATGGGATAAGTCCGATGCATTGAAATACTATCAGCATAGCCTTGAAATTTGTAACAATACATTGGGGGATAAGGATCCTGAAATCTTCGCAACATGTCATTATTGTATTGGCCTATGCTATTTCGCCCTATCAGAATTACACTCAGTAAATAACTCCAGTCTGGCAAAAAAGGAAAAACAAAAATCGTATGAGTCATTCACTAAGGCAAAATCACTATGGATTAAGAAATCTGGAGGTATTCATACATATATCGCTCACTGCGACAAGGCCTTAGGTGATTATTATCACTACCAAAAGAATTTTGACAAAGCTATTGAATATGATTTACAAGCCATGAATATTTGGAAGAAAATATTCGGAGAGCACCATCCGAAGGTGGCAGACTCATATTATGCTCTTGGAGCTGTCTATGGTTCAATGGACAATTACGAAAAATGCCTAGAATATTATCGCCAAGCACTTGCTATTCGTTCAGATATCCTGGGAGAGGAACATCCGTCAACTGTGACTGTCAAAGAAAGCATCAAGTCTGTAGAATCTAGGATGAAAAGGAAGCAAGATCCATTTGATTTTTCACCTTTATTTGATTCACTAGAAGAAACTCTTGACAAACTAAAGTTTTAAGTCATATTGAAAATTTGTCGCTTTCCCACAGCCTACTTGTCTGTCATCCTTGAAAACGATGCAGTCAACAAGAGTAGAATTTGCTTTACCTCCTGATGTTTTTCACCAAGTAGGTTCTTGGCAATTTTATATGCAGCGGCAAAATTCATATATGCATCATCATATTTATCCTGCATAAAATAAGCCTCACCTAGTAATCTATATGCTTTGACACATTCTATACTGTTGTCCATATCATAAATCTCTGCAACAATATCAAGTGCCTTTTCTGCATATTTCTCTGCTTCTGTAAACTGTTTATTATTAAAGTATATACGCCCCACCAACATACATGCTTCTCCTGCAGTAGCATTGGCATCAATTTCCCCATCCCATAATTCTATAGCCTTTATTAAACATTTTAGACCTTCTTTCTGCTTTCCTGCCTGATAAAGTCTAAGACCTTCTCCGTAATAATCTAATGCTTGTGGCTCATTACTTGTAATATACATCATACTAATTGGCATATTATGACAAACGCCTTCCCCTGAAGAATTAACAACGGATAAGAGGAATAAAACCAACAGAATAATCAATTTGTTGTTCATAACTAAGTATTTTCTGCAAAAATACACAATTTCTGCACATTTTCAAAGCTTTTACAAAAAAAAGTTTTATCTTTGCCAATAAATAGCATAATCAATATGGAACAGAAATTTAAGTATTTCGCATTTATCAGCTATAATTCCAAAGATACGGAATGGGGCAAAAAACTGCAAAAGAAATTGGAAGGCTTTAAAATGCCTGCCACGCTGTGTAGCGAACGCGGATGGGACAGGAAACCAATCAAACCGGTATTCTTTGCCCCATCGGACATCCAACCTGGAGGACTGACGGCAGAGTTGCAGGAAAGACTAAAGGCTTCACGTAATTTGATTGTTATATGCTCACCAAACTCTGCTCAATCAGAATGGGTAGGCAAAGAAATAGAGTTCTTTCACAGCTTGGGACGTACTAAACATATTCACTTTTTTATTGTTGATGGAATTCCGAATAGCGGTAATCCAAATACAGAATGTTTCAATCCTGTTGTAAAAAAACTTGGATTGCCAGAAATCCTAGGAGCTAACATACACGAAAAAATATATCGATGGCCATGGCTCAACAAGGAACGTGCGTATGTTCAGACAATTTCTAAGCTATTGGGAGTAGAGTTCGACAGCATTTGGCAAAGACACAAGCGATTACTCATCCAGAAAACGATAGCATGGATTATAGGTATTATAATTGTACTTGCAGCCGTTATTGGAGCTTGGACTACGAATTTACCTATTAACACGGAAATCAGATTAACGGAAGTTTCTCCACATAACATAAAACTTCCTCCCTTAAAAGACGCTGTCGTTTCAATGACTCTTGAAAACGAAACGAAATCGGATACTATTAAATCAATGGAGAGAAGTATCACATTCACGAACATTCCAAAGCGATTCTTGGGAAGAGAAGTAAAGATCTCTGTAACTTGTAAGGATTTCCTTCCCGTTGATACCACTTTAACCCTTAATGAGCAAATGACAATAGACATTAGGCGCAACGAAAATATTTATGGTGACATCCATTTCACGTTGTGGAATATAGATAAAGAAGCTCCAGTGCCAAATGCCCCTATATCAATCAATGGTATTGAAACGGTCTCCGATAGCAAAGGACGCGTAGAGTTGTTTATACCCATTGAGTCGCAAGATACTGTTTACAACCTGCGCTCGTCTATCAAGTTAGCAGATGAGTTCCTTTATGTTCCACATACAGAAGACGCAATAGTTATAGTACAATAAATACAGAACAGATTATGGCATTCTTGTTGATTCTATTATTCTCATTATTTGTTATTTCTGCCAACGGTCAAGTGAATCAGAAAGGCCGTACGTTAACTTATACGAAGAAATCGCCGATTCCTAATGTTATCGTTTCTGCGGCTGGCGCTCAGGACAAGAACAACAAGACAAAAGAAGATGGTACGTTTAGTCTTTGGTTTAGAAATGCCCAAAAAGGAGATCCTGTTGGTGATGTTTACATAAGAAGCAACAAATATGTGTTTCAAAATAAAGACGAAATAAAACGTGCAAATCTTGGGGCTAATGATTTGATAATTTATCTACGTGATGCACAATCATACAATAGGGAGAAACGCCAATATGCTAATGCTGCGATAACAAAGAGAGAACGGGATTTGCAAAAGGAGTTATCAAAAACGACTCCATCAAAGCCTTCCAACAAACAATCTGATGAAATAAAGGAAAAGTTCCTAAATGAAGTAGAAATAGAGAAGTATTCTGATTTAATAGCAAGAATTGACAGAGAGGCAATAGATAGATCTCTTTCGGAAGCACTTGACTTGTTCTACAACGGAAGTGTTACAGAAGCCGTCAACAAAATTGGAGAACAGAACTACATTGATCAACTGAAACAGTATATTCAAGAAGTTGATCCTTATAAGGCCGCTATCCATGAAATTGCCGAAAAAGAAATTGCAAATGAAAATGGGCATAAAATCTATAATAGTATCAAGACCCAGATTTATCTGTGCTGTCTAATAAGAGATTACGACATGGCTAAGAAGCTTCAGATATCATTAACAAACGAACTAAATACCTTTGAAGAGTTGTTGTCCTGTGGCGAATTATGTGCAGATATAAAAGACTACGACTCGGCTATATCGTGTTATAAAAAAGCATTGAGTGTGCTTTCTAGCAAAACTGAATTAAGCAAGACATACAAGTCTTATTGGGAAATAACTATCCAAAAGGAATTAGCAACATTATATTTTACCATTAAACATTACCGCGAAAGTAGTGTCATTTGTCACAAAATAATAAATGACATGAATCAAATCTCTAAGGACTCCTTATCACAATTTTTACCTCTCTTGGCCGAAATTTATTATTTAGCAGGAGGTTTAGACTATGAGATATCAAATCTCAAGGAAAGTGAATTGATGTATGAAAACGCCTACAGAATTGCGAAAGGCCAATATGAAGAAATAACTCCAGCAAGTCTTGCTTTTCAGGCAAGAATATTGAAGTGCTTAAAGGAAGTTTATAAACAAGAACAAAATTGGGAAAAAGAACAGCAAGTGTATCAAGAGGCACGGATGTTGAAACATAAATTGGATAACGAGTCAGGGCTATCTTTACTTGAAAAATCATCTGTATTACTGGATTTGGCCGAAGTCTACTCTATGCATGGTTTCGTTTATCGAAGTGAAGAAAACATGCAGCGTTCATTAGAGTGTGACGCGATGCATGAAGAGGCACTGTCTATGTCCAAGACCATTGCCAGTGAAGATCCGCAATCATATGAGCCATTTTATGCTTCAATGCTTAATTCCACAGCACATTATTATATGACAACAACCTCATCTCGTGAGGTTGGATACGGACAGAGAAGAAGTGAAGAATTATATAAAGAGGCACTCTCCATATATAACAAACTATCTGCACAATATCCTGACATTTATGATGCCACAATTGCCCACACTATTAAAAGTCTTGCATATCTGTGTCTATCAGACACTTTGAGATATCAGGAATGCGAAAAACTATATAATACAGCCCTTGAACAATATAAAGTACTTGTTCGTAAATATCCCAATCTGTATGACGACGAATTAGCCGGATGTTATCAAGGTTTAGGCACGCTATATTTAGATAATGGGAAGGATTCTAAGAGTATTGAAATGTTCTCGCAAGCATTACAAATACTTAAAAAGCTCTCTACGTCAAATCATTTTTCCTATTTAGCACAAGTTGCAGAGGTTTCAAATCGCATGGCTAGTATCTACAGGTACAGTTTGCACGATTCCCCTAAGGCTGAACAGTCATATTATGAAACAATTTCCGCCTATAAAAATTTGAATCAGCAATATGAGTTGTCTGGCAATACTGTCGTTGATTTGCTTTTCAACATTTCAAACTTAGAGGAATTACTTCTGGAACAAGGCAAATATAGCAATCTCCCACCATTAATTCAAGATATGTTACGATATTTAAATGCTGATATAGAGAAATGGAATAACGGTATTATTACGTATAGGTATGTAGATTATTTAGGAGACCAGTCGTTCTATTCAATACTAACTGGAGATTTTTCACAAGCTGAACGAATATCCAGACAAGCTATTAGTTTAAGGCCAAATCAAAATTACTACTATGGCAATCTTGCAGCGGCTTTACTATTGCAAGGAAAATATTCTGAGGCCAAATCCATATATGAACAATATAAGGATATTTTGAAGCAAGACTTTTTAGGTGATCTTGACCTTTTTGAAAAAGCAGGTATAATTCCGCCTGGAAGAATAAACGATATAGAGAGAATAAAGCACTTATTAGGCAAGTAACAAATAAAAAAAATTAAAATTATGAATATAATAATCCGAGACGATCAGGGACTCGATACCTCCCTAATGATGGACGGATATTCAAAAGAACAGAGAATTGAAGCCATGCAGGCCTACGAACAACTCATCATGCAGTCTAAATCTGCCGAAACCTTTAATACTGCTATGAACCAAATTATGGGCAGCTGCATCTCAGAGGAGGAACTGGATGGACTTTACGCAGAGCTCATGGAGAGTGTAGCCAACAACTCACTATATCCTCAACTGAAGGATAAAGTTACCACGCTGTATTCGGTGCTAAAGAAAGATGAAAATCCTGACAGAAGACGGTTAGCACAGTGGGCCTTGACCTATTTCTTCGATGATGAAGACCTTATCCGTAAGCATTCGATAAACCACAGGTTGTAATACCTCTATACCATAACAATAGCAGC
>ERZ842401.7046-NODE-7046-length-11679-cov-5.685048_pt1 | contig 11679 bp, 3 predicted proteins | sample MGYA00521270_ERZ842401 | MGnify/ENA primary metagenome ERZ842401 (study PRJEB31892, sample SAMEA3878208) | bioreactor metagenome | biome: Moose rumen | place: Sweden | collected 2011-10 | study: EMG produced TPA metagenomics assembly of the PRJEB12797 data set... | reverse complement strand
TATGTCAACGGTCTCGCTCGTTGCGGTCTCGGTCTTCGCGCACTACAATTTGTGGGCGGTGATTTTTAATTAGCAGTTAGCAATTAGCAGTGTGCAGTTAGCACTTTTTTATCCACAGATTACACAGATGCGCAAATCGCGTGAGTTCTGTGCAATCTGTGGTTTCTTTTTTTGTCCGCGCTTTTTTTATGCACATTTCTCCCGCTTTTTCACAAAAAAGTAGAGTTTTTGGAAATTTTGGGATTTATTTTCATTAATTTTTTGTTAGAATCTCGTTCAAAAAATTTAAAAAAGTTGTGTTTTTCCCCCTTTCCTGACTAAAATAGTATGTGAAGTTTTGTAGTTAGGAGTCGATATGAATACACTTTTGAAAAAACTATATATATATATAGCTATTTTCTGCTTCGTTTTTTCTTTCTTTTCTTGTACAGATACGGGTTTGGGCGAAGAAATTGATCTTGAACCTCCTGTTCTTGCTTTAAAATCCATGACTTCCGATGGTAGTGATGCCGTCACTGTCTTTGGTGGCGGTGTTTTCTGTCACAAATCCGTTACTTTTTCTGGAAATGCTACCGATAACAACAAAATTTCACGAGTTTGGACTCAATTAAAATGGAGTGATGAAACTGATTTTCATGACTTTAAATCCGCCAGTGTCTCAGGTAGCTCTTGGGCGCTTGATTTTACCTTTGAAAAAGAAGGAACTGCGATTCTTAAATTCCTTACAACCGACCCTGCAGGGAATATCGGAACGAAATCTACAAAAACTATTATCCTTTTTGTCGATGAAGACGCTCCTGTCGGAAACGCTTGGTACATTGACCGAAAAATCAATGGTATTCAGTATCGTCTCCATGACCTTGAGTATCTTAAAAATGTTGACTTAACGCTTGCCGAGAACAAAGATGCCGCACAAAATGTCGCGTTCTCAATTTCGGGTGCATTTACCGATACAATGGGTGTAAGCGAGGAAAATCCGCCTTCTATTTCAATCTTTGACGAAAGCGGCAACAAAATCTGTTCTGTTCAAAAAACTGCTGAGTCCAATATTTATCAGCCCGTGTTTGAAATAACGCATGACCTGCTCACCAGTGGAAACGATGCCCTTAGTACCGGAAAGCACTATCTCCAAGTCCGATACACCGCGAGCGATGTCGTCACCACGCCAAGCGCAAACTCAACAGAAGACAAAGAATTTGATGGCGGTTGGTTCATTTGGTGGCCAGAAAGTGACATTCCTCGCTACGAACTTTCTGAAAAAATTGATTCGGTTTCTAATTCAATAACGGTATTTGTTAATAGCACATTCAGTATTACGATTTTCGATGATGATGCACTTGCAGAAGGCTCATACGAATTTAGTTACAAAGATCAAGCAGAGGCTTCCCAAAACGAAACAAAAACCGCAGAAATCAGTGCGGGCGAGCGCGAAAAAACACTCACGGTAAAAGTTCCTTCCACACCGCAAACGGCAACACTCAGCATAAAGGCAAAAGGCAAGAGCGGTGAGACCGATAAAGGAGAAACAGTTGATGACACTATTACAGTGAATGTAATCGATGCCACAGCTCCAATGCTTTTGATTACCTCGCCAAAGAACAATTCTGTTCCCAAAGTCACTATGACAGGAACCACAAATGCAAAAGTCACGATTTCCGGCACTTCGCTTGACGCTTCAGGCTGTAACTACCTTGAATTCGTATGGGTTCCAAATGCAATTGCAACCACAACGGCAGAAAAGTCGGCGAAGGCAAAGGCATTCTTGGAAAGCCTAACGACCGACGAACAGCATGCCTCTTATGCCACAAGTGAAAACACAAAGAAGACAGAAATCGATGGTCTCGGAATTCTTTGGTCTGTCCCGCTTACCAATCGAAAAGTTGACGACGCTACAAAATTCGTCACACAAACATTCTCATTTGACATCGATTTATTCACAGATTTCGGAAGCGAGAACAAAACCACAAGCGACAAATTCTTCGTTGCCCGCCTTATACGAAGCGGCAATACAGGCACTACCGCAGAATACAAGCTTGCCGGTGACATTTCAAATCCCACGATTTCTCCCGTAACGCCTTCAGGCGATATGGCGATTGTTTCAGGTGAAGAGGCTCTTGTTTTGGAATTCAAGGGCGAAAAAGAAAGCGGCATGCCAATGGACACTTCTGCCTACGAAATCCGCCGTGTTGATTCTAGCGCAGACGACGGATTATTCGGCTCGTATGATTCTGTAAAAGGCTATGCAACGGTAACTGGCTCGTATGATACCAGCAGTGGCACATACAAGGCTTCGGAAATCACTGGAGGCGCAAACAGTACACTTTCGCAATGGAAGGAAAAGGGCACCAAGCCGAAATTCCAGTTCATTGCAAAAGACTTGCTCGGAAACGAGGGCAAAGACCAATACACAATCGTAATCAGTACGCTCCCTGTCTTAAAAAGCGTCACATCTCCTTCTTCAACACTGCTCAAAAAAGGCGATGAGCTTCTGATAAATGCCGTGTTTGACAATACTATTTCCGTGAGCGATACAAGCGGCCTGTATGTCAAACTCGCAAATGTCACAAACGGTAACAATCCTGTCAGCGAGGCAAAATACAAAAGTGGCTCGGGTTCAACCACACTCGTCTTCTCATACATCATTCAAGAAGGCGACGCTTCAAGTGAAGTGCAGATCGATAACAGTTCGGGAAGCCCGCTCGTGGGAATTCCAAAAAATGCCGCAACCTTGCTCAAAAATGACGAAAAAACATCTATTGTAGAGCCGGACAATCTTTTGCAGAAAAAAAAGACAATCGTAATAGACGGAATCTCGCCAAAAGCAACGGTTTCTACAATTGTCTCTGACATTACCAGTGATATTACAAACTATCAGAAAACTGAGGGCGAAAAAACTTATACTTACCTTAAGGCGGGGCGAAAACTCACCGCCACCGTTACTACGAGTGAAGATGTCTTCATTCAAGGCAATCCTACATTTGTGCTTAATGTCGGAACGAGTGAAATTAAGCTTCCGTTCACGGGCTGCACGAACACAAGCATCACTTTCAGTAAAACAATCGAGTCAACAGATTCAAACGGAACGCTCACTTACATTCCTTCTTCTTGCATAAGTGACCATACAAGCATTGTTGATGCGGCAGGAAACACGCTTTCTCTCCCAAGCGATACAAGTGCGGTAAGTTCCGGTTTTGCGGTAGACACAGGAATTCCCGCCACGCCGACAATCAAGGAGGCAAGAGGTGGCACGCTGACTGAAGGCGGCAAATACGCAAATTCCGTGAGCATTAAAATTCCAGAAGGCTCGGACAAAACGCGAAAGCTCACGCAATATTCAACCGACGGCGGAAGCACTTGGTCAGAAGGAATCACCGAAGGAGTGGCTATAAACCTCACTACATCAGGCTCATACTCACTTACGGCACGGAGAGTGGACTATGCGGGCAACGAGTCTCCGAATTCAACTCCCATTAATTTTACTATAAACAACACATTCCCCGATTTCTCAATCGAATGTATAAAGGCTGACGGAAACTACAAGGCAGGAAGCAAACTTGTTTTCAAAGTTACATTTAATGAAAAAGTGAAGTATTCGTCACAGGCTTTGTACTCCGCGTCGGCACTCTCAAACGGCACATGCGCCTACATACAGCTGAGTGCATTAAACTTAGACGGTACTGAAACCTGCGGGGGTGGTTCAAACAAGGGCAGGGCATACCTTTCTGACAAAAACGGAAATCCGCTCACGAGTGCCAGCAGCACTGGAGTTGATTCAGTGTTCTTCACTTACGAAGCACAAGACCCCGATGAATTCCGCCTCAAAGTGGCTGCTGACGGAGTTAAGCTCAATGGCTTTACCGATGAATACGGCATTGCTCAGGGCGACAAGGGGCTGCTAGGCGGTGATTATGAACGAGAAAAATTAAAGTGCGATGGCGTTGCCCCGAAAGTCACGAGCATGACACCTGACGGCTCGTATTCAACAAGCGATGGCATAAATGTCTACTCAAAAGGAAATAAAATCACGCTCAAATTCAAAGAAAATGTTCAAAAGGCAAGCGGTAACATTATCTTGCGGCAGGTTGCGGGTTGGGCGATTCCACCAGTATTGAGTGGCGATGATTTCAGTACGGTTTTGAATGCAATTCCCTCAACTTATTCGGACAGCGTAAACGGAAAAACAGGAAAATATATTCTCTGCATGGATGAACTTGAGGACATGGAAGATGTCGCAAAGGGTATTCACTATGCGAACGACAATTATCACGGAACTGGACAATATGTCGGACCGTATAAAAAATCTTCTCATGGTCTTACCACATCTGGGTCAAACTTCGTTCCAGACACTACAACAAAGTATGTCCTTGATTTTGACTATGGCATTTGGGAAACAACGACCACGCATTACATAGGTCAGACATTCAAAAAGGACTATGCGACAAAAAACAACACTTCGTCAACGGATCGCTTAAAAGTTCTTTCGGGCAACGAGCTTTCTGAAACACGCACTGTGAATCAACTTCGTGCCGCATTTGAAGCGGCCGGCTATCATGAACGCGTGCTTGATGTCACCGACAGCGCCGTCGTTGTCTCAGACTCAACTGTCACTATTACATTCCCCGCGGGCTTGTGCGATGAGAGCAGCGATTTGCCATACGGCCGAAAATGGGAGCTTGTCATCGAAAAAGGCGCATTCATAGATGAGACGGGCAACGAATTCGGAGCAGAAGCTGATGGTACACGAGCAAAAGCCGATGCCGTACAAACAACTACCGGAACTGGAAAGCAGTACACGGTCGGCTCTTCGGTTTCCTCGGAGTACGACCGCTATCAAGGCCATTGGGCACGCGCTCAAGAAACAACGAATTCCCCTGTTGTTCTTGTCTGTGACGGCGAAAACGAATATTTCTTCTCTGACAAAGTTGCAACTCCTGTCGTTCGTGTTGACCGCTATAGTTACGGTCTTGGAATTTATCAGAGTGACGCAAATGGAACGAGAGGAAATCAAATTATCTCAGATGCTGTAAAGCCAACTGGCTATGTGCGCGTGCGAATCGACTGCGAAACTGACGGCGCAGAAGTAAAATACACAAAAGATGTCAGCAATACAACTTCTCCGAAAACGAGTGGCTCTGCCGACCAAGTTGATACTTCAAATGGAAAGTGTGAATCCTATATAACAAGCACATCTTTACCGAGTACGCTTTCATCAACGACAGCAAGCACAAAGTATACGAAAGACTCTTACTTTGCCGTTGGTAACGGAAACTACAATCAAGGCTTTAAAGGTTTTGTCATCGCAAGTGCAACAAAAACAGGTCTTGGTGAATCATCTTCTGGTTATGAAGGTGTATTCCAAACGGTAGCATGGATTTACAACCATACGCAAGGTAATGGCTGGCGTTCTACGGCTACCATTGATAAAGGCGATGGCTATCAAGATTTGTCTGTCCGCGGAACAACAGGATGGGGCGGAGAGCCAGCTATATCTCCGTTCCCACTTCGTGACTCACGGAACGGCTCTCCATATCTGCGGCGGGCATTCCGTGAAAATACACTGTCTGATAAAAGTGCAAGCGTAGACTATTATTGGGTAAGTTACGAAATTCTTGTCGGTTCGTCAATTTCAGGCTATAGCTACGGAAATACAGGCGGAACATATTGGGGCTATAACTGGTCGAAGAACTGGGGCTATATCGAGCCTGGCGAGACCAGCTATATCACAGGCATGCAATGCTGGGAAAGTTACTAAGGCAAAGAGGAGAACAGAATTATGAAAAAGTCATTTATAAAACAGATAATCAAGATTTCCGCTTTCTCTTTGCTTGGCGGATTATTCTTCGCATGCGGCGTGAACGCGGGCTTGGGGCCTGAGGTCGATGTCACGGCTCCTACCATCACGCTCACTTCTCATACCGACAATGACACCGTACCGAGCGTGTTCACTTTGCAAGGAACGGCATGGGATAACGAGAAAATCACCGCGCTCACCCTTGATTTCGAAGACGCGGACCTGCATTACAGAATAGTTCCAGGTGGAGCATGGTACAAAAAAAATGCAAATACGGACTGGGTGCAAATATCCGACGAGAACACCTGGTGTGTTGCTTCCGATGGTAAATGGAAATGGTCGATTTTCGTTGACACAAGCGACAAATGCTCGTCCAAAACCGACAGCACATTTGAATTCTCTGCAATCGTTACCGATGCAATCGGCAATTCCAGCAAGAACTCAAAGGTAGAGTGTTCGCTTACGGTCGATACAAATAACCCCGAAGTCTCGCTCAACAGCCCGACAATCTTCACGGGAACATACAGTGAAGCAGATACAACTGCGCAAACTTATAGTTTAAAAGACGGAAATGTCATTGCCCACTTGCTGAACGGCGACCTCACTTTCTCAGGCAGACAGGCAAATTCAATCTCATTCAAGGAACTCAGAATTGAATTTGATGACGGGCAGCTTGAAGTTACCGCCGACAAATCCAGAAAAGTCACTGGGCAAGCACTTGCTGACAAAACGGTTTTAACGGCAGACGAAGTTGCGGAAGCAGTCGCTTTTGAGAATGACACCAAAACAAAAGTCTATTACTCAAAGACTTTCAAGCGGGGCGAGGACGGAATCCTTGACCTCAGAAACTGGGATCTCACGATACCGCAGAGCGACTGGGTAAGCGACGAAAAGAACCCTGAAATGAAAACAGGAATGCACCTTATCCGCCTTGTCACAACGAGCGTGAGCGATGCGTACGCATGGGAGCGAAAAGTTCTCGGCTATTTTGTATGGTGGCCAGAAGCCGACATTCCGTGGATTACGACCTATCTCGGCGATGACGAAGACAAAGGAAGTGCCGCCGCCGAAATGTATCCTTCTTCAAATTTTTCGGGCTTTGTGCAGGACGATGACGGAATCAAGAGCCTTACCTATTCTATCGACAAGAAAAACGAGGGGGGAACTTTTGACTTCTATTCTTCTGGAACGCTCAACCTTTCAGAGGAAGAGGCAAAATACTCCGCTTGGACAGTAAAAACGCCGGCCGAAGAAGGAAATTACAGCCTCACTGTCACCGTTGAGGACTTAACGGGAAATGTTGATTCGGTCACAAAATACTTCAAGAACCTTGATGTTTCGCCACCAAGAATCACAATCGAAACCCCTGCAAGCAGTTCGTCAGTCCTCGCAGAATCAGACGCGACAATCAAATTCAAAGGCTATGTTTCTGACGACAGTAGCATAACTTCGTTCTATGTCGCATTCCTTAATCCTGCGAAAAGCAACGATGTCGAAAATAAAATCCGTTTCATGAGCGGAAGTGATACCACTGCGGCTTGGAAAAGCGGAACGGCAAATGGCTACACGGATTCAGATGGCAACAAAATCTATAAGATTACGCTCTCAGACCCAATCGAAGAGGGAACTGGAAACAGATATAACTTTGAGCGCACCTTCAATTTGTTCAAAGATTTGGAAATCGACGGAGACACAAAACCTCTTGAAGCGCTTGATTTCGTATTCCGTGCCGAAGACAACGGCGGAACTCCGAGCGTGGAGGTATTCGGTCTTTCGGGCGACACCGAAGCTCCAAGCGTTGCCCTCTCATGGCTCGTACTCAAAGACGCAAGTGGCACAACGATAAAAGATTATGACCTTAGCGGTGATGAGACTCCAACGCTTCCTGTTATTGAAGCAGGCTATACGGCTGAAATTACGGGAACATGGAGCGATAACTCAACAGAAGGCTGGAATGCTGACTACAAGCGCAACGTCCGTCCTTTGAAATTGACATGGGGAGACAAAACTATTTCAGCGGAATTGAACGCAAACGGAACTTGGAGCGCAAGCGTTTCTTCTAATTTGCTTCCCACAACGAGCGGTCTTATCAAGGCTGTGCTCACTGACTTCGGCGGAAACTCAAAAATTGTGACACATTCTGTCTTTATCGAATCAAACAAGGCTGGTCTTGAAAGTATCGGTTGTGAAAAAGATGACGGCGCATACAAGGTCGGAGAAACGATTGAAATCACGCTTGAATTCACAAAAGAAACTGTCATGACACAAGGCACAGAAACGCCGACACTCACGCTCAACAACGGAAAAACCGCTACTTATTCTAGCGGCTCGGGCAATTCAAAGCATATCTACACTTACAAAGTCGCAAGCGGAGATGATATTGCAAAACTTGATGTAACTAAAATAAATCCTTACGGAGCAACTTGGTCGTCTAACAATGTAAATTTTGATGTGAAAATTCCTCCCGAAGCAAAGCGAATCGGCACAACCCGAAACATCAAGATTGACACAATAGCCCCATCAATTTCTTCGATAAAGGCTATCTCTGCCAACGGCTCTTACACGGTAGGCGCGCAAATTCTTCTTATGCTCACTTTCAGCGAAGATGTCAGTGTGGCAAGCGGTGTTTCTGTTTCTAACCTTGCGCTTGAATTCATGCACCAAAACAATTCAACGTATGTAAAGACAGGGGCGGCAACGCTCAGCGGTTCAAAGAGCATTCTCTTCACATACACCGTCGCAAGCGGTGACAACACTAATCTCCTTACGCTCAAAGGTATTTCTACTTCATTGTCAGAAAGTTCCTTTACCGATGAGGCTGGCAATGAGCTTTCTAAATGGGCGATTCCGAGCGGTAACTCTCTTGGAAAAACAATTATAATCGACACTATTAAGCCAAACCCTCCCTCAATAAATGGCGCATGGGGAAGCGAGAGCGTAGTGCTTGATGAGAACGGCACAAGTTTTACTGTCTCTGGTGCCGAAAGCACCATAGAATACTCTCTTGACGGCGGAAGCAGCTGGCTCAAATATGACGGTACTGTTAGCCTTAAAAACAACGGAACATACCGTATAACCGCACGACAAACTGATGCGGCAGGAAACACTTCTGAAAACGCAGAAATCCAAGAAATTGTCGTTGACAAAGGCTATCTCCTTCAGGCAATCACCGCAAGCACGGTCTCAGGCTCGTACTCATGCAACACAAATACAAAGGCAATCGAAGGTTTGATTAAATTCCGAAGCAATGTAACCATTCAGAATGGCGCAACCGTAACGCTCAATGTCAAAGACTCGAACGGAAGCTTCAAAAAGCCGACTATCTTAGGTTCCGGAAGCACCTATTCATTCACTTACAAGATTGAGGAAGGCGACTACATTGAAAACGATGTACCGCTTGATGTGACTGCATGGAGTTTGACTGATACAGGCATTACATTTAACGAAAAAAATGTCGCAATGGATTTTGGTACAGTGGTAACCGAAAATAAAAAATTCAGTTACAGCCGTGAAATTTATATTAAGACTGGTACCCCGACTGTCAAAACCGTTAGCCTGACGGGCGAGGGTAGTGCCGGCGTTCTCAAAATCACTTTTGACCGCAACATCAGCAAGGTGGAGGGAAACATTGTGCTCACCCAAGACGAAAGTACATTCAAAGCACCTGCGGTTCTCTCAAAAAGCGCCTACAACAGTATTGCAAATTCTTGGACTGCCATTTCTGGCTATTACAAGGCGGGAACAAACGGTGCTACACTTAATGGTGATAATACGCTTAAAAATGACACCGAAGTAAAGTATATTCTTACATATGATACTTCTACCGATGATAATACGGTAACCGCTGGATTTAAAACGGCAAAATACCATATCAAGAGCATACCGATTGTTGCGAGCGCGGTTGAGGCAAGCGGCGCGGTTTTGACGGTAAAACTTGGCGAAACATACTGTCTCCCAACAAAAGGCGCGAACTATAGCGTCTTGATTCCTGAGAGAGCGGTGACTGACGATTTCCAGAACACGAATGGGGTTTCTAACGATAAGTCGGTATATGCTCCGGGCGTAGAAGCGCCTGAAATCCGAATCCAAAAATCTGATTATAAAATCAATAACGCTGGAAATACCGCAGAAGCAACGGTCGAAATGCCAGAGACAGCAAAAATGCGTATAGACTGCCGTACGCCGGGGGCAAGCATTTCGTACAGCAAGCATGAAATCCCTAGTGAGCAAGTTTCTGTAATAGGTGTAACCGCCTATACAACAAAAACAAAAGATGTCTCAATTTCTTCAAGCTATTCAAACTATGATTCTGAAGAAACGCTCGGCTCAGAAGCCTCTGATTATGACACATTGCAAGGACTTAAAATTGCAATTGCGGCAAAATCGTCAAAGGAGGTAGATGGAACACCTTATACAGCAACGAGCTATGAATATGCAACACGAACTGTTTTGAAGTTTAATTTGGACGGCTCAGATAGCTATGATAAGAATCACAAAACTGATAGCACGGATGTTGTGGAGAATAGCAAAACATACTCAATGAGAGAATTGCAAGTTTGGATTCAAGGTGGAGACTCCGCCGCGGGAACAAACACAATCAGCACCTTCCCGCTTTCATGGGGAAAAGAGACCTACAAAGAAAACGGCGAAACAAAAACGAAATTCAATTATAAGTTGATGCATGCATATGTAAACAACAAAGACTGGGCTGGCAAATGGGCATGGGTTACATGGGATTTGAGTTCCGCAGCTTATCACGGATTTGTGGTGGGTAATGTTCCTGATGATGCGCTTAAAAACGGACCAAGCATTTGCTACGCCGGGGAATGTGCATGGAATGCGCTAAAAGGAAACTATGTTCTTTATCCTGGCGAGACGCTTGAAATGTGCCTTACAAGCGATACAGATGTTGCTGACAAAGGAGCGTACTTCTTCAGAACCAAGAACAAATTGACAAGATAATAATTACAAGCCCGAAAACTATTTCCCCCGAATGCACTCACTCACGCCTTCGGGGATTTTTTTTGAAGAAAGTGCTTCGGCTCGGTGGCTATGCTTGCGCCGGGGCGGTCTCACGCGAGAGGCTTTCTTTGAGCGCGAGCACTTCTTCGAGGGGAAGAGAACAGCAACGGGCGATTTTTTCAGGCGAGTCTCCTTCTCTAAGCAAGTTCCGTGCGTTTGCGATTTTGTTTTCTTGTATGCCCAGTTCAATGCCCTCGTCTCTGGCGTAGGCTTGTTGTCGCTCCCATGTCATATACTGCATCCTCCATTGCGTGTTGTGCCGAGCGTCCACAACATAATCTTTGAGATTTGAGGTGAACGCCCCCGATGCTTTGTTTGAAATCAGAAATTCAAAGAAACTCTTGATTTCCTTATCTTCAATCATTCTAACACAATTCTTCGCGATAAAAAAGTGCTTGTACGCCCTGTCGCCCACATCCATGACACCCTGGTAATAGCGCGAGCGTTCAGGCAAGTCCTTCGTGTCCTTGACCTGCATTTCGGCATCGAAAATCTGGTTCGTGTCTTTGACAAAAACATCCAACCTGATTCCGCGCGAATCCGGGTCGATGAAAAATGACTCCTCGTTCGATTGGAAAAAATTTTCGGTTTTCGGCAACGCAGGAGGGGAAATTCTTTAAAAAAAGTGATTTTTTTTCTTTCGTTGTACAAGTCGCTTATTTTTGGTATACTTTCTTCTATTATGAAGAACATTAAACTCACTGAAAAACGACTTATCACTTCGGCTCTGCCGTATGTAAACAATATCCCGCATCTCGGAAACCTGATTCAGATGCTTTCCGCTGATGTGTTCGCCCGATTCTGCCGTTCACGCGGCTACGAGACGATGTATGTCTGCGGCACTGACGAATACGGCACGGCGACTG
>ERZ842401.7045-NODE-7045-length-11680-cov-3.460129_pt1 | contig 11680 bp, 10 predicted proteins | sample MGYA00521270_ERZ842401 | MGnify/ENA primary metagenome ERZ842401 (study PRJEB31892, sample SAMEA3878208) | bioreactor metagenome | biome: Moose rumen | place: Sweden | collected 2011-10 | study: EMG produced TPA metagenomics assembly of the PRJEB12797 data set... | reverse complement strand
CGCAAGCCTCTAGTATTTTCATATGACAACTTAGACAATGCTCAATCAGCCTACAACAAGCTGGTAAAGCGCGTATCAGAACTAAAGGCCGAAGGAAATATTGATGAGACTGTAAAATCAGAATACGAGCAGAAATTCCTTGATGCTATATCAAACGATTTAAATACATCTATGGCAGTTACTGTTTTGTATGATGCACTAAAAGCAGATTGTAATGATGCCACAAAGCTTGCACTTGTAGAAAGCTTTGATAGGGTATTGTCACTTGATTTAATTGGTCATGCCGCTGCCATCGCTGAAGCAGGCTCTAATGTGGATTCAGAGCTTGAAGCAAACATTTTAGATGCCATTGCTCGTCGCGCAGAAGCTAAAAAGGCCAAGGATTTTGCCACAGCAGATGCTATTCGTGATGAGCTTTTAGCAAAAGGCGTTGAAATAAAGGATACCCGTGAGGGAGTAGTATGGCAGTTGATTTAAACGAATATTTAAATAAGCAGTTTAATATTGAGCCAAAGGATATCCGAACCTATTCCCCACTCACGCTTGCCTATATTGGAGATGCTATTTTTGATGTGGTGATTCGTTCAATCCTTGTCAATAAAGGTAATATACCTGTTAACAAGCTTCACACCAAAGCCAGTCAAATAGTCAAGGCACCCACTCAGGCTGCCATGATTAATGCCATTATGGATGATTTGACAGAAGAGGAGGCCGATTGGTACCGTCGAGGCCGCAATTCCAAGCCTCACACCAAGGCCAAAAACGCCTCTACTATGGACTACCTAGAGGCCACAGGCTTCGAAGCCGTGATCGGTTATTTATACTTAAAGGGTGACATGGACCGTATATGCGCTCTCGTTCGTAGAGCATTATCTGCGGTCGGTTACAAAGACAAGGCTGTAGCTAACAATTAATTGCTCTCTGGAATGAGCATTCCTAGCGAATGAAAGAGAGTAATTGATTGTTAGCGTAACAGCCGTAAAATTTAGAAAGACTAAAAATTATGGAAGAAAGTAGAATTATTGAGGGCAGAAATGCAGTCTTAGAGGCATTTCGCTCAGGAAAAACTATAGATAGATTGTTTGTTTTAGAAGGCTGCAAAGACGGCCCAATCCAGACAATTCTTAGAGAAGCTAAAAAGAGCAAAGACACAGTTATCAGCTTTGTTAAGAAAGAAAGGTTAGACCAGCTTTCAGAGACAGGAAAACACCAGGGCGTGCTTGCCTATGCTGCAAGCTATGACTATGTAGAGCTTGATGAAATCATGAATAGCGCTAAGGAAAAGGGTGAGGCTCCATTTCTTATTATTCTAGATAATATTGAGGACCCCCATAACCTAGGCGCAATTATTCGTACAGCCAACCAGGTAGGTGCTCATGGTGTGGTGATTCCAAAGCATAGGGCAGTGGGGCTTACAGCTACTGTTGCCAAGGCTTCAGCCGGAGCGATCAATTACACTCCTGTTGCCAAGGTTACTAATATTTCCAAGACTATGGAGGAACTTAAAGAACAGGGCATGTGGTTTGTATGTGCTGATATGGACGGCACCACCATGTACGACCTTAATCTTACAGGTGCTATTGGTCTTGTCATTGGCAATGAAGGTCACGGCGTGTCTGATTTGGTAAAAAAGAATTGTGATATGGTAGCATCTATTCCTATGTATGGAGATATCGATTCGTTAAATGCATCGGTAGCTTGTGGCGTGCTAGCATATGAGGTCGTTAGGCAAAGAATCAATAGTAAATAAATTTTTAGGTGGAACAAAATGCCAGCAGACTATTCAAAATATACAGATGAGGAATTAATCAAAAAGTATCAGGATGGTGACCAAGCAGTCCTTAATTTTATATGTGAAAAATATAAGCCCCTTGTTCTTAAAAATTCTAAGAAATATTTTTTGGTAGGTGGCGAGAATGAGGATTTGATCCAAGAGGGCATGATTGGCCTTTTTTCTGCTATAGGAGATTACGACACTACATCGGAAGTAACATTTTTTCATTTTGCCCAGATGTGCATAGATAGGCAGATGATTAAGGCTATAGAAGCCAGCAACAGGAAAAAGCATTCTCCGCTTAATGCATATGTGTCCTTATACGATGAGGAAGGTGAGGAATTAGAAGAACCCTCATTAGCTAGTGATGATCCAGCCGAAATCATCATAGAAGCCGAAGAAAATATGAATCTCATTGATAGGCTAAAAAAGATTCTTTCACCCATGGAAAACAAGGTATTCGATTTGTATATGCTAGATTTCGATTACAAGGAGATTGCTGCCAAGCTATCTAAATCAGAAAAATCCATAGACAATACGCTTACTAGAATCAAATCTAAAGCCAAGACATTATAAAAGCCAACCAGCATATGGAAATAATTTGCTTAGCAAATTGTTTCCCACGGCACACCTTGCCGAAGGCAAACTTCAATGTGTGCCTTCCCGTAAGCTGATTGGCTTTTTATTAATCTAATATTCCATCTGTGTATATTTGATAAAGACTTGGGTCTACATTAGCCTTTATGGATTCATATACAGAAGCAGATTTTTCTCGTATTTCATTTCTCAATTCGTCTGAAAGACTAATTATTTCGGTGTTATTTTCCTCAATTGTAGCTATTCTAGAAGCTATTCGTTCATCCGATTGATTTCTAGCGTATTCGGTTGCGGTTTGAGCAGCAGTATTTATTATCTCTTGTTGTTCAGCTGAAAGCTGGGACATAAATTCATCACTGGCTATTAAGGAAATCAAATGAGGTAAATGATTGGTTTCAACAACGTATTTCTGTTGCTCGTACAGTCTATTTGAAACAATTACCTCGTATGGGTTTTCCTGGGCATCTATTGTACCTTGCTGTAATCCTATATAGACCTCTGAAAAAGTCATAGGTGTAGGAGAAGCTGAAAGCTGTTTCCAAAAGGCGAGGTGATATGAGTTTTCCATTGTTCTGATTTTTTGACCCTTGAAATCGGAAATGGAGTAAATAGGTTTGTTGGTAGTCATTACTCTAAAGCCTTGATCAGCATAGCCTAGCAATCGATAGCCACCCTCTGTATAAACATTTGATATCTCTTCCATGAATTCAGGATTATCAATTTTCTCTCTGACATCATCAATTGTGCTAAATAGACACGGCATGTCAAATATAGCAACATCAGGTAGGAAGGTAACCTGTGGGGCAGTATTTTGAACTACAAATGGGATGTCTCCATCCTTGCAGGATTCTAATAGCTCTCTGTCACCACCAAGTACACTGTTGGGATAGACTTGGATGACCATCTGGCCATCGCTCAATCTATATACTTCCTCAGCAAATTTTTCAGCATATATCTGTGTGACTGTATCCTCAGGGCTAGATGTGCCTAGAGGCCATGCATAGGTCTGAGTCTCTGAGACTGCACTAGTAGTACCACAAGCACAGAGATTAAACGAAACTATAATGCCTAAGCTAAATATGCTGACTAATCTAATAAGACGTTTTTTCATAGAATTCTCCCAAATTATATTAATACTAAACTTATCGCTGGTATAAATGTAATCAATAGTAAAGCAATTAAAAACATTACAATCATAGGCATAGCTTTTTTTGCTATGTCCATAACTGGAACATCTGTTAGTGAGCTGGCTACAAATAGGTTGATGCCTATTGGTGGAGTTACAAAACCTATTGCTAGGTTAACAACCATCATAATACCGAAATGTATGCCATCCATGCCTATAGCCTGCACTATTGGAAGTAGGATAGGGGATAGGATAAGTATTGCTGGAGTAGTATCCATTACCATACCTACAACTAGCAAGAATAGGTTGATGATTAAAAGCAAAATTATTTTGTTTGTAAAATTGTCTAGAATATATGCGCTGACAGTCTGTGGAACCTGCATCAGGGTGAGTACTCTAGAAAAGGCTGTAGAAGCAGCAAGTATAAATAGTATTGGGGCATAAGTTTTCATTGCCTCGACAAATATATTCCAAATATCATTGAGCTTTATTGTCTTATAAACAAATATGCTGACAACAAGAGCATAGAATACTGAAATTACAGCTGCCTCTGTAGGAGATGCAATTCCCAAATAAATGCAGCCAAGCACAATTACAGGGCTAAGAATTGCAAAAAAGCTTTCCTTGAAGATATTTTTAAAGCCCTTTGCATGCAATGCATCGATTTCGGCGTTGATTTTTACTTTGTCTTCACCTGCAATTTTGCAGTGAAAATATGCGTACAACATAAGAAGTGCACTTATCAAAAGGCCTGGAATAATTCCTGCAATAAATAAATCGCTGACTGACTCTCCTGAGGCCATTGCATACATGATAAATGGGATGCTAGGTGGGATGATAACGCCCAAACCACCAGCTACGGCTACTATTGCTGTAGAGAATTTTTTGTCATAGCCCATTTCAAGTAAAAGTGGAATAGTCATGGAACCAACAGCTGCTACGGTAGCTGGCGCTGACCCAGAAATAGCTCCATAAAAGAGGCAAGTGATGATAACTGCGCATGGAACTCCAGCAGTTTTTTTGCCTATAAAATAAGAGAATACATCGAAAAGCTTCTTGGAAATCTGAACGTGAGCCATTATGATTCCCGATAAAACAAACATAGGGACGGCAAGAAGTGGAAAGCTATCGATTCCTCCCACCATAGAGCGGATAACATAGCTGGCACTGGCCGTAAAAGAAGGATCAAATGCTCCAGGTAGTACAGCGACTATGCCAAGAGAAATGGAAACTGGAATAGCTATTATTAGACAGATTATAAATAGTAGAAGTACAGTAAATACGCTCATTCTAGTTTTCTCCCTCCTTTTTATTTTCTTCTGGCTCAAGTATTTCTTTGTTGAAATTTTCCTGCGACAGTAGGTTGTTCATTTCAAACTTTGTTTTTTGCATTTCTTCTAGCTGTTTTAGATGAGATGGCCAGGTTTTTAATTCCTCTTTGTGAATGACATTGTGCCATTCTAGAAACCATCTCTCAGCAATCCTTATGGCACACAGGGTGAAGCATACTAGTGGCGCTGACTGTACGTAGTACATTGGAATGCCACATGCAGGAGATACTTGCCCGCTTTCTATGGTGGCTAAGAGATAACGATATGCATAAGGAATCATATATACAAAGAAAATAAATTCAATGGTAAGATTGAGTACCTTAAATAAAGCCTTGCCTCTTAGGCTGAACATGCGAATAAATTGATCTATTTTTATAGAAATACATTTCTTAGTGCACAGACTTACGCTAAAAAATGCTGACCAAATAAATAAGTATCGGGTGATTTCTTCAGACCATGAAAGAGAAGCACTAAAGAGATAGCGACAGACTATTTGAATTCCCATAATTATACTCATTGCTATAAGAAGTATAACCATAATGAATTCCTCAAGATATTCATCAATGAAGAAAAAAATTCGTTTCATGCAGCCCTCCATAAAAGAATTATTTTTATACCTAGTATTAATTATAAGCGTTCTAAGGTACTTTAGCAAAGTAAAGTTATCCCCAAAGCACATTAGAATGATTACAACAAATTTCCTAATAAATAAAAAGGGTAATTTGTTTTTGCACAAATTACCCTTAAAATTAGATTCAATCTAATTACATTGATTCATGAATAAGATTGAGAATTGTGCTTAAGTCGGAAGCGTTCATCTGGCCTGGAGCAGATGCCTTGCCTACTGCGCCGAAAGTAAGGGCAGAACCAAAAGCCTCTCCACAAAGCCTGCTGACAAGACCTGTGCCTGCCATGGACATGGTAATTATTGGACGATCTGCATAGTTATCAGCCATTTCCTCTGTAGCAGCAAGAAGTGTAACAACATCCTTTCTGCATGTAGGCATAACAGCGATTTTAGGTATGTCAGCTCCCAAATCCTGCATCTTGCGTAGTCTTGATACAATGTCATCCTTGTCTGGAGTTTTATCAAAATCATGATTTGATGCAACTACCTTGACATTGTTTTCGTGAGCACAAGCGATAATATCCTTTACAATGTCATCACCTGTGAAAACTTCAACATCTACTAAATCAACAAGACCTGTCTTTGCTGCATTTTTATTTAATGTAGCATAAGCATCCTTTTCGATTGATTTCTCTCCACCTTCATTTTTGGTTCTGAATGTAAATAGAAGAGGAGTGTCGCCTAATGCCACTCTTAAATCCTTAAGAACATCTTCAACCTTATCGAATTCAAATACGTGATCAAACCAATCTACACGCCATTCAACAACGTCATGTGCCACACCTTCAAATGATTTTGCGGCAGCAAGAATGTCTTCTTTTGTTTTACCAACGATAGGTACACAAATCTTTGGTACACCTTCGCCGATAACTGTATTTCTAACTTTTACTGGATTCATATCTTTTTCCTCTTTTAAGAATTTGCTTCTACCATCTTAGAGTATCTAAGGTTTACAAATAATCCAAGTGCAACACCGATAGCTGTAAGTACGATATTCATTGTCATAACGCCTGCTGGAGTCATCTGTGAAGCAGCTGTAAGGATAGTGTAGTTGCAAAGTGATGATGCAATCATAACAAGTGCAGTTACTGTACCCTTAATCTTAGGGAAGAGCATGTTGCATACGCTTGTTGCAATCTGGAGAAGTCCGCCTGCTCCTGCCCATCCGATAACGAATGCTGCTACTTTACATACGCCAATACTTGGAGTAGTAAGTACGATAATAAGTGTTACTAAACAAATGATTGGGTAAACAAGGATAAAACGTACATCCTTGATTTTACGTGTGAGAAGTGATGTAACAATAAGTGCAAGCAATGTACCCATTGAGTAGTATGTCTGCATGATTGATGGATCTTCCCAACCTACATTTGTCTTTGCATAGTTCTGTGCACAGTTGAGCCATAACTGGAATGTACCTGTACATGTAAAACCAATAAGAATCATAGCGATTGATTCAAATGAAAAATGAGTATGCTTTAAGCTCTCGATAAGGCCCTCTTTCTTTTCAGTGTTTGAAGAATCTGAATCTGGAAGAGGAAGGATAAGAATAAGTACTAAAAGTACAATATATCCAATACCACAGATGTAGAATAGTCTATTGTAGCTAACTAAGCCTGCTGCATTTGTAGCAACTGTTACTCCAAGGAAGAATGGAAGTAACATCTGAGAAATAGCGATAAAGAATTTGATTCCCATTGTTGCAATACCTGGAGCATCGCTGATGATTTCAGCTACAGCTGGGTAAATACCTGTATCAAGGAATGAGTTTGCAATACCACCAACAATAGCACATACATAAGCAATCTGATATCCACCATGTGTGCCTGCGTTAAATGCAAGAGCAAGACCTATGAGGTAGATGGCATAAGAAGCGCCACCAATCATAACTGAAATGCGGCGTCCAAATTTATCAGATAAAGGACCTGCAAATGGAAGAGCGATAAGTCTACCAAGACCAAGTGCTGCTGAAATAGCTGTGATAGACATTACCTCAACACCCCAGCTAGATGCTAAAGCTTCTTTAATAACAGATTGTCCTAAGATTGAGCAGCCAACACCGTGAATAAAATAATTCAAATATAGGATTAATGCTGCTGGAAAATACTTTTTGTTCATTTTTTCCTCCCTTTACTCGTACTTGATTCCAAGTACTTCTTTCATGTGTTCGATTGGCATTTCCTTGCCTGTCCAAAGCTTGAATGCTGCTGCGCCCTGGAATAACATCATTCCAAAACCGTTCATTCTCTTGCAGCCAACTTCCTCAGCCATCTCAAGGAAACGAGTCTTAGCAGGTGCATAAACGGTATCTGTAACGATAAGGTCTGGACGAAGATATGAAGTATCTGGTAACCATGTCTGTCCCTCGAGTGGCTTCATTCCCATACCAGTTGCGTTAGCAAGTAAGTAGCTGTCAGCGATTTCTCTTCTGAGAGCATCTAAATCAGCCAAATCGTAAAGTGTAGCCTTGCACTCTGTGCTCTCGTTGATTTTCTTAACAGTTTCTTCAGCCTTGCCCCAGAAAGCATCCTTTACATTGAAGATAGATAATTCCTTAACTCCGTCAAGTGCAGCCTGGATTTGGATTGCAGTACCAGCACCGCCACAGCCTACGATTGTCATCTTCTTTCCAATAACATCGATATCGTAATCCTTTAAAGATTGCATATAACCGATACCATCTGTGATGTGTCCTGTTAAAACACCATTTTCGTTTGTGATTGTGTTTACAGCTCCACATAATTCTGCAGCTGGAGATAACTTATCAAGATATTTTCCTACTACAGTCTTGTTTGGCATAGATACATTAGAACCTACAAGCTTAAGAGCTCTGATTCCTTTAACAGCATCCTCAAGTGTGCTATTATCTACCTCGAATGCGAGATAAGCATAGTCTAGACCAAGATATGCAAAAGCCTCGTTGTGCATAGCTGGTGAGCTAGAGTGTCTTATAGGATAAGCCATAAGACCAATAAGTTCTGTGTGTCCAGTGATTCTTTCTGCCATGATATTTTCCTCCGTTTAGCATTTCTGCTTTTTAAAATCTGTTTTAATTTAACCAAGTGCCCGCTTTGTTAAAATCTTAACAGTCTTTATACATAATATTGTATATTCATCTTATTGATAATTCCAATACTACTATTGTATGGAATTAATAGCTTTTAGCTATCAATTGTGGTAAGATTGTTGATGAAAGATAAATTTTGAGGTCAATAATTGTGCATTTTGCAGAAAGGTTGAGAAATGACATTAAACCAAATTACCTATTTTTATGAAGCTGCTCGTCTGCAGCATTTTAATCAAGCAGCAGAAAAACTTCATATATCAGAGCCATCCTTGAGTAGATCAATCAATGCCTTAGAAAATGAATTGGGAGTGGTTTTGTTTGAGCGAAAGGGCAGAAATGTTATTCTGACTAAATCTGGCGATATATTTTTTGAGCATGCCGACAAGATTTTAAAGGAAATACATCTTACAGATAGAAAGATGCACCAGTTGTCAGGCTCAGGAGGACATATTGACCTTGCATATGTAGCGCCATTAGCGGGTTCCTATATTCCTAATATATGTAAATCCTTCTTATTAGAAGAGAAGAACAAGGATGTGACCTTTAATTTTTATCAGGATGTCACTCCTAAAAATATAGAAGGTTTAAAAAATGGTAGCTTCGATATTATATTTTGTTCATTTGTGAGAGATGAGCCTACCATCAAGTTCATTCCTATTATTAATCAGGATATGGTGGTTATCATGCCTAAAGGGCATCCGTTAGAGGCATTGGAAGAATTGGATGCCACAGTTTTTCAAGAGTATCCGGTTCTTAGCTATCCATCCAGCTCAGGATTGGGAAGGCTTACTAGAAAGTTTTACGAAGACAATAACATCGAACCTAATTTTATCTGCGAATCACCTGATGAAAATGCTATCGCGGCTTTGGTTGGAGCTGGATTTGGAATAGCCTTAGTGGCAGATGTGGATTCAATCCATAGGGATGATGTGGTGGTTAGAAAGCTGGCCAAGGATTATTGGCTCACTCACACTGTTTATATGGCATATATAAAGGGAAGATACCAAATGCCTGCCGTAAAACGTATGATAGATTACATATTGGTACATTCAATGCACTAATTAATTACAAAAAATGAATTGGATTTTATAATTAAAGCGGGATTATACTTTTTATATAAAAGCACGCCCGCTTTTCTTAACAGCTCTTATCAGAATTATTTATGTAATAGGAGCATTCTAATTATGAGAAATAAATATCCACACATTTTTGAGCCACTTACTATTAGACGTATGACTCTTAAGAACCGTATTATGATGACACCAATGGGAACGAACTATGGTGATCAAAACGGCGAAATGACATTTGTTCATATCGATTATTATGAGCAACGTGCAAAGGGTGGCACTGGTCTTTTGATGGTAGAAAATGCTAGCGTATTTTCGCCACAAGGCTCTAATGGTACGACACAGATTCGTATTGATCATGATAACTATATCCCTAGATTGTTTTATTTGTGCGAGAGACTTCACAGACATGGTGCTTGCGTAGGTATTCAGATTAATCACGCAGGTGCATCAGCTGTTTCTGCCCGTACAGGTGAGCAGCCGGTTTCTGCTTCTGATATTCCTTCAAAGGCAGGCGGAGAAATCCCTCGTCCACTTGAAAAAGAAGAAATCTACAATATTGTAAAGAAGTATGGTGAAGCTGCAAAGCGTGCTCAGACTGCAGGATTTGACTGCGTTGAGATTCATGCAGGTCACTCATATTTATTGAGCCAGTTTTTGTCTCCTGCAACAAATAAGCGTACAGATGAATTTGGTGGTTCGGCAGAAAACAGAGCCAGATTTACTAAGCTTGTTGTAGAAGAAGTTAGAAAACAGGTTGGACCTTTCTTCCCAATTTTTGTTCGTATTAGTGCTGATGAATTTGTAGAAGGTGGTAATACTCTAGAGGATACTATTGATTATCTACAGTATTTCCAGGAAGAGGTTGATGTATTCGATGTTTCTGCTGGACTTAATAGCTCAATCCAGTTCCAGATTGATGCAAACTACCTTCCAGATGGATGGCGTTCATATATGGCAAAGGCTGTAAAGGAAAAATACGGCAAGCCATGCGTAACTATGGGCAATATTAGAGATCCACAGGTAGCTGAGGATATCCTTGATAGAGGCGATGCTGATATTATTGGTATGGGTCGCGGCCTTATTGCTGATCCAAATTGGGTAAATAAGGTAGAGTTTAACAGAGAGGATGAGCTACGCAAGTGTATCTCTTGTAACGTAGGTTGTGCTGGTCATAGAATTGGGCTTAATATTCCTATTCGTTGTACAGTTAACCCAGCAGTTAATGCAAATGATGAGTACTACAAGCGCAAAGTTAATAAGCCATGCAATGTTGTTGTAATTGGTGGTGGTACAGCAGGTCTTGAGGCTGCTTGTACAGCAGCAGAGGTTGGTTGTACTACTTTCTTGCTTGAAAAGAAGGATAAGCTTGGCGGATTGTCTGTTCAGATTTCGCAGATTCCAGACAAGAATAGACTTGCAGATTTCCCTAAATACATGATAAATCGTGCAAGCAAGCTTAGAAATCTCTTTATTTTCAAAAATAATGATACAACAGTAGATCAGCTTAAGAGCCTAAATCCTGATATCATCGTTAACGCTACAGGTTCAGTGCCTACACTTCCACCAATCAAAGGTCTTATGGATTTGGTTGACAAGGATGGCACAAATGTTGCAACAGTTGTAAAGATGATTGAGCGCTTAAAGGAATATCCAGAGGATATGACTGGTAAAAAGGTAGCTGTTGTAGGCGGTGGCGCTGTAGGTCTTGATGTAATGGAATTCTTTACTGAAAGAGGCGCTGAGGTTACAATTATCGAGATGCTTCCTATCATTGGTAATGGACTTGATCCTATTACTAAGTGCGATACATCAGCAAAAATGGCTAAGTATAATGTTCGTCAGATGACAAACACAGCTCTGCAAGAAGTATGCAACGATAAGTTTATCGTCAAGAATCCTCAAGGCGAGATTGAAAACATCGACTTTGACTTGGGCTTCGTATGTCTTGGTATGAGAGCTAGTTCGCCACTTATGGATGCAATTGATGAGGAATTTGCAGATACAGATGTTGAAATCTACAATATCGGTGATTCAAAGAGAGCTAGACGTATTATTGAAGGTACTGAAGAAGGTCGCAATATTGTAAA
>ERZ842401.7044-NODE-7044-length-11682-cov-3.688742_pt1 | contig 11682 bp, 11 predicted proteins | sample MGYA00521270_ERZ842401 | MGnify/ENA primary metagenome ERZ842401 (study PRJEB31892, sample SAMEA3878208) | bioreactor metagenome | biome: Moose rumen | place: Sweden | collected 2011-10 | study: EMG produced TPA metagenomics assembly of the PRJEB12797 data set... | reverse complement strand
GTTACATTTTGTCCGCATTTGGGTGTTACAATGATTTCCAGAAAAGGGAATCGGAGGATGGGAACATGATAAAAATTCTGATCGTGGATGACGAAGAACCGATCGCAAATCTGATCCGCATGAATCTGACGCGGCAGGGGTATGTATGTACCTGCGCCTATGACGGACAGCAGGCGGCGGACCTTCTGGAACAGAACCAGTTCGATCTGGTGCTTCTGGACATCATGCTGCCGAAATTCGACGGTTACGATCTGCTCGCCTTTATCCGTCCGATGGGGATCCCGGTGATCTTCCTGACGGCGAAGAGCGATCTTAATGACCGCGTAAAGGGTCTGAAGCTCGGTGCGGAGGACTACATCGTAAAGCCGTTCGAGATCGTAGAGCTTTTAGCTCGCATCGAGGTGGTGCTGCGCCGCTTCAACAAGAGCCAGGGCATGATCCAGTGCCTCGACCTTCTGATCGATCTTGACGCGCGCGACGTCTATCAGGACGGGAAACGCGTCGATCTCACGCGCAAGGAATTTGACCTGCTCGTGCTGTTTGTGCAGAATCCCAATACGGCGCTGTTCCGCGAAACGCTGTTCGAGCGCGTGTGGGAAACGGACTACATCGGCGAAACGCGCACGCTTGACAGTCACGTGCAGCGGCTTCGCAGAAAATTGGGCTGGCAGGACCGCATCAAAACGGTCCATAAGATCGGCTACCGGCTGGATATTCCCGAAGGATGAGATTTGCACTGAAAATCTGCATATGTACCGTTTTGATCGTAGCGCTGTTGTTCGGCGTGGCAGGACAGATCCTGATCGCGCAGAGCTTTGAAACAGCGCTTCGTTTTCGCGTACACGCGGCGGTTGCGGATTATTCGGCGCTTGCCTCCGCCATGGAAGCGGAGCTGTACGGCATCTATCTCTACTACAACACCGCCTCGCCCGACATGTATGCGGAGATCCTGAAGCGCGCCGGCTCGAACCAGGGCGTGGAATCGCCCTGTGCGCTCTATAACACCGACGCCGCGCTTCTGACCGCGAGCACGGATGATTTCCCGGAAACGCTGCCGTTTTCCGAGCTGCGGGTCAGGCGCTTTGCGTACCGGCTGATCCGCGATGGTGAGCGCACGCTTTTAGACACTGCGGGCTGCGTGTCGATCGGTGGTGAGAACTACTTTTTGTCCGTGCGCTACGACGCGACGGATCTCATGCGGCTCCGCGCCGAACAGATTCGCTCGGTTACGATCCTGCATATCATCACCGTCGCGGTTTCGATTGCCGCGATGCTGCTGCTTTCCTACTTCACGACAAAGCCGCTTCGACGGCTGCAGCGCTTCACAAAGGTCATCGGCAGCGGAAACTATTCGCGCCGCGCGCGGGTTACGACGCTCGACGAAATCGGCGATCTGACCGTCGCGTTCAACGATATGACCGGCGCAATCGAGCAGAAGGTCGACGCGCTTGAGCAAAACGCCAAGCAGCAGAAGGATTTCGTCGCGAGCTTCTCGCACGAGCTGAAGACGCCGATGACGTCGATCATCGGGTATGCGGACATGCTTCGGAGCACGGAGCTCGACGAGGAGGACGCGTTCATGGCCGCGAATTTCATCTTTTCCGAGGGCAAGCGGCTCGAGTCCATGTCGCTGAAGCTGATGGACCTCGTCGTGCTCGATAAGAACGATTTCAAGCTGATCCGCGGCTATGCGCGCCGCGCGCTCGGCCACGTCGTTGCGGTCGTTACGCCGATGCTCGAAAAGGCGGAGCTGACCTTCCGGTACGACATTGAGCAGCAGATCATCCTGTATGAAAAGGATCTCCTTTTAACGCTCGTTCAGAATCTGATCGACAACGCGCGCAAAGCCAGCGCGCCCGGCAAAACCATCACGCTTTCGGGCCGCCGCGAGAACAGACGCTATAAGATCGCGGTCCGCGACGAGGGCATCGGCATTCCGGAGGAGGAGATTTCACGCATCACGGAAGCGTTCTTCATGGTCGATAAATCCCGCGCCCGCGCACAGCACGGCGCAGGGCTCGGCCTTGCGATCGGCAACCGCATCGCGCAGATTCACGGCAGCACCCTGCATTTTGAGAGCAAGGTAGGCGAGGGCACGCTCGTGTGGTTCGACGTGCCGCTGTACGCTCGCGAGAAGGGAGGCGAGGAGAAATGAAGAAGGTTCGTCTGTTTGCCGACCGCGACCGCGTGACGCGTACGCGCATCGCCTATATCGCGCTGACGGCGGGAACCGTCGCAATCGCATTTTTGCTGATCCTTCTGAACCGCTGGATCTTCTCGCTGTCCGAATCCCGGCTCTACGACGACCCGGAATACGAAGCGGTCAGCATCATCAGCGCCGACAGCATCGGCGCGCCGCTGTCGCTGAATACGCGCGTGATGCTGTTTACGCAATGCGAACGGCAGGGCGATGAGCGCGCCGTCATGCCCGGAGAGCTCGGAAAGGACGAGATCACCGAACGGATCAGAGAGCTCTGGAGGGAGACGCTGAACGTGCACGCGACGGGCGGAAAGCTCAGAACCGGCGAGACCGTCGACACCGTGCTGCGCAAGAGCGGCTATACGGCGACGCTGCGCGATTTCTATCACGACGAATCCGGCGCAAAGCTTGCCCTGTGGTGCGCACAGGCGTATTACAACGCCGACGGCGGACGTGTGTACTGTCTGTCCGTGCAGTATGACAGCCGCACGGGTGAGGTGTATTCACTCTCATGCGCGCTGTATGAAAACGTGCGCGAGGGGCAGGCGCAGGACGCGCTCGTTCCGTTTTTGACCGCAAACGGCTATGCGGACACGCTGTCTAAGCAGGCGGTCCTGCTTACGGCGCCGAAGGGACAGGCCGGCACGCTGATGCTTCCGGACGGGCTGAACGTTTCCGTCGCGTACGATGCGAACGAGCAGTATGCGATCCGGTTTCAATAATGCGTAAAATCTCAGAAAAGTATTGCAATTCGATGCTGGTTTCCATATAATAACTCTGTTATGGAAACTTCGATTCGTAAAAACAGAATGGGAACGGAGCGGGAAGGCCGGCTCCTTCTTTCTTTGGGCTGGCCGATCATCGTGTCCATGCTCGTGCAGGCGTTCTACAACATCGTGGACAGTTATTTCGTGTCGCAGCTCAACACGCTGCCCACGGAGACGATCCAAAGGCTCCTCGGCGATCTGTACAGCGCGGACGTCGGAAACGTAGGCAACAGCGCCCTGAGTGCGCTGTCGCTCGTATATCCGCTGCAGATGCTGATGATCTCGGTTGCGGTCGGCACGTCGGTCGGCATCAACTCGCTGATTTCGCGCCGCCTCGGAGAACGGAGGTTCGAGGACGCGAACCGCGCTGCGGGAAACGGACTCGTACTGCTGGTCATCTCCGCCGCCGTGTTCACCATGATCGGTCTGACGCTGTCGAACGTGTACATGCAGTGGATGAGCACGGAAGCGGTCGTGCAGCGCATGGGCAGTCACTATATGTCGATCTGCCTTTCTCTGTGCATCGGCGTGTTCCTGTCCTGCGGCATCGAGCGCATCATGACGGCGCAGGGCCGCACGATCTTTGCAATGTTCATGCAGCTGACCGGCGCGGTCGTCAACATCGTGCTCGACCGCGTGTTCGTGCTCGGGTTCTGGTTCGTTCCGGCAATGGGCGTCAGAGGCGCCGCGATCGCAACGATCATCGGGCAGTTCGCTTCCATGCTGCTGGCGGTTATTCTCCTGTTCGCTTCAAAGCATGAGATCCGGATCGGCCGTGCGGATTATAAGCTGAACCGGCAGACGGTGAAGGAAATCTATCGCGTCGGGCTTCCGTCGATTCTGATGCAGGCCGTCAGCACGGTCATGCTGTTCGGCATGAACGCGGTCCTCAACGCGCTCGGCGCGTATCAGGACGGAATCGTCCCCGGCAAAATCAAACACCCCGTCATCTATACGGGCGCATTCGGCACGTATTTCAAGCTGCAGTCGATCATCTTCATGCCGGTGTTCGGGCTGACCAATGCGGCGATGAGCGTGCTCGGCTATAACTTCGGCGCAAGGAACCGTGCGCGGTTTATGCGCGCGTTCCGGATGCTGATGATCTACTGCTGCATCTTCATGGTGTTCGGCACGGTCCTGTTCCAGACGTGCAACGGCCCGATCAGCAGGATTTTCTCGTCCGAGAAGCAGGTTGAGCTGATCGAGATTACCGACGGGATGACGGAGGAGCAAAAGGCCGCTGCGGAGCAGGAAAACGCCGAAAGAAAGGACGTTGCCGCCAAGGAGACGGAGGCGATGGAGAGCACACTGAAGCGCGCGCTTCGCATCATCTCGATCGGATTCGTCTTTGCCGCTGCCGGGATCACGTTCAATACCGCGTTCGGTGCGACGGACACGAGTCTGTACGGCGCGATCGTCAGTTTGCAGCGCCAGCTCATCGTACTGCTGCCGGTCGCCGCGCTGCTTGCGCTGATTACGAAGGACGTCGACGGCATCTGGTGGGCGTTCCCGATCTCCGAGTTTATCACGCTGGTTGTCGCGGGGCTGCTGTTCCGGCGGCTGTACCGCAAAAAGATCAAGCCGCTCGACAATCCGATCGTCGATTAAAACACAATAAACAGAGCGTACCGCAAACCGCGATACGCTCTTTTCTTATAACATCGCGCTGTCTTCGGGAAGGGTTGGGTGCATCACGTCGCGCTTCAGGGTGCTGTCCGTGACCGCGCTGCGGGCGAGCACCATCTTTCCGGCCTCCACCGAATGCGTCAGCCACACGCTGCCGCCGATGACGCAGTCGTTCCCGATGTGCGTTTCACCGCCGAGAATCGTTGCGCCGGCGTAGATCACCACGCGGTCGCCAATGTCCGGATGGCGCTTCACACCCTTCACGGGCATGCCGTCGCCGTCGGTATCGAAGCTCTTTGCGCCGAGCGTGACGTGCTGATAGATCTTGACGTCGCTGCCGATTACGCAGGTTTCGCCGATGACGACGCCGGTGCCGTGGTCGATGAAGAACGATTCGCCGATCTCTGCGCCCGGATGGATGTCGATACCGGTTTTCCGGTGCGCATACTCCGTCATCACACGCGGCAGAAGCGGCACGCCCGCAAGATACAGAACGTGGGCAAGCCGATAGGTCGCGATCGAAAAGAATGCCGGATAGCACAGGATGATCTCATCGACCGAGCGCGCCGCGGGATCGCCCCGGTACGCGGCCGCAAGATCCGTTTTCAAAAGCCGGTAAAGCTCCGGAAGCGCCTCGATCAGCGAGCGCGTCACGGCGTCGGCGCTCTTGTCGTCGTATGAGAGCGCGTGCAGAAGCGCACGCATGTGATCCGCCGCCTCGAAAAGCGCCTGCTCGCGCATGATCGGCTGTCCGGCATGCCGCGGGAACATGGCGTCGATCAGACGGTTCGTCATGCTTTCCGAGCGGCTTTTGAACGAGCTGAAATCGCTTGCGCCGGAATGTCCCTCGTCTGCGCTCCGCAGCGCGTCCGCCGTGTGTCCGAGCAGCTCCCGCAATTCCCGTTCCATGCTCAGTCCTCAAACAGCGCGGTGGAGAGATAGCGGTCGCCGCCGTCCGGGAGCAGCACGACAATCGTTTTGCCGCGGTTTTCCGGCCGCTTTGCAAGCAGAATCGCCGCGTGTGCCGCTGCGCCGGAGGAGATGCCGACGGCAACGCCCTCGCGCTTTCCAATGCGCCGACCGGTTGCAAACGCGTCTTCGTTGCTGACCGTGACGATCTCGTCGATGACGGTGCGATCCAGAACGTCCGGCACAAAGCCTGCACCGATGCCCTGAATCTTATGCGGTCCCGCCGCGCCACCGGACAAAACGGGGGAGGACGCGGGCTCGACCGCAACGATGCGCACGGCCGGATTCTTCTCCTTCAGGTATTTGCCGACGCCGGTGACCGTGCCGCCGGTGCCGACGCCCGCCACGAAGAGATCGACCTTGCCGTCCGTGTCCCGCCAGATTTCCGGACCGGTCGTGTCGTAGTGCGCCTTCGGGTTCGCAGGGTTAATAAACTGCCCCGGAAAGATCGCGTTCGGGATCTCCGCGGTAAGCTCGTTTGCCTTTGCGATCGCGCCCTTCATGCCGGCTGCGCCGTCGGTCAGCACCAGCTCCGCGCCGTATGCGCGCATCATGCGCCTGCGTTCCATGCTCATGGTTTCCGGCATAACGATGATTGCACGGTACCCGCGCGCCGCCGCGACGCAGGCGAGTCCGATGCCGGTGTTGCCGGAGGTCGGCTCGATGATGATCGAGCCTTCCTTCAGAAGGCCGCGTGCCTCGGCGTCTTCGATCATTGCCTTCGCAATGCGGTCCTTGACCGATCCCGCCGGGTTCAGGTATTCCAGCTTTGCGAGAATCCGGGCTTCCAGCTTTTCTTCCTTCGCGGTGCGTCCAAGCTCCAGAAGCGGCGTTTTCCCGATCAGTTGATCCAGTGAAGTGTAGATGTTCATAACGGTTCCTCCCAATTAAAGTATGATTTTTGATGCGGTCCGGTGCAAATAAAAAAGCCGGAAAGCCCATTGCTTCCCGGCAGAACGACAAAATCTTATCCGAGCTTGCAAACGGGCATGGCAAAGCCGGAACAACAACACACGATGGAATTGCGGTTCGCGATGCCCATTTGAGGCCTCCTGAAAAAAGATTGTATATAGTATATAAAGGCAATTCGTATTTGTCAAGAAAAAATTTGAAAAGATGTAACCGAGGAGGTAAAATAGTTGCTGAATAGGGTGAAAGCGCTCATATCGGAAAGGAGAAAGCAGACTGTGGACGACGACCGGATCGTAGATCTGTTTCTGTCGAGAGACGAGGAAGCGATCGTGCAGACGGCGCAAAAGTACGGCCAAAGAATCAGAAGCATCGCATATCGCATCGTGAATGATCCGGAAACGGCAAAGGAATGCGAGAACGACGCCTATCGGGAGACGTGGGAGCGGATCCCGCCGAACGAGCCGAGGGACTATCTGTTCCCGTTTGTCGGAAGAATCGTGCGGCACATTGCGCTGAACGTATGCAAGAAGAATCAGCGGCAGAAGCGGTATGCCGTTTACTGTGAGCTGACGCAGGAGATGCAGGAGTGCGTTCCTTCGGCGCAGGACGTGGAGGCGGAGGTCGAGGCAAAGGACCTGAGCGGAATGATCGACGCGTTTCTGAAGACCCGCTCGGAGGAGCAGCGGCGCGTTTTTGTGCGGCGATACTGGTTCTTCGATTCGGTTTCAAACATCGCCGATGCGTACGGCTTTACGCAGAGCAAGGTAAAAACCATGCTGTTCCGGATGAGAGCGGATCTGAAATCGTATTTGGAAAAAGGAGGCTACACCCTATGAAAGAACATGAGCTTTTGGACGCCGTCGGTGGGATCGACGGAAAGCTGATCGCGGAAGCGGACGCTGCCGTGAAAAAGAAACCCGGCAGGCGGTTTCAGTGGATCGCCGTTGCAGCGGCATGTCTGTGCCTGGTGGCCGCCGCGGGAATCGCCGTTCCGATGATCGTCAGCCGCACGAGGGGCAGCGAGGCCGAAATGCAGTCTGCGCAGGCGGAGCCGGCCGGCGTCACGATCCCCGCGGTCACGCTGCCGGACGCTTCGGCGCAGGTTGCCTACGATATGGTCGGGCTTGTCGTGTACAAGGGCCGCATCTACACGCAGGCGGGCGATTACTTCGGAGAGGACGCGAAGCCGCTGGAAGCACTTGTCGGAGCGCATCTCGGCACGGCAAAAGGCAATCTCAACGAGTGGTCCTCGCAGGACGAATACGCTACGGAGTTTGCTTCGACCGTTCCCGGAGAGGTGTACGCCGTAAACGGCTATGACGACGGGTTCCGCATCTGCATCCGGGGAGAGATTGCGTACGACGAACAGGATCCGGTCGTCTGGATCCAGTTCTTCGACTGTCTGAACGGCGTCACGCTGCATACGGGGAAGAACCTTTTCGAGGACCGGCTGCACCTGTCTGAAAACGCCGAAACGGTCCGGTATCTGAGCCATTTCGACTGGGACAACGCCACGGGCGCCATGCAGGAGGCAAACCTTGATCCGGACGTCTGGGCGACGTTCTGGGAGCAGGTCGATCAGGCGGAGTTTCTCAACCTGTGGGACCCGGACGGCACGTGGAGCGACCCGACGAGCGATTATACGACGATCTATGATACGCAGAATCAGACGCATCTCTACCTGGCCATGCGCGACGGCACGACCGTTGAGCTTCGTCTGATCGAAGGCGGATACGTCGGATATCAGCCTCTGGGATGGTATTTCGTGCAGATACCGGAGGATGCGTTCAACGCGGTCTACGACGCGTGCGGCGGAACGCACTGAAAGAAAATCGAAAGCGGCGGGCGATTTGCCTGCCGCTTTTGCACGTCTTTTTGTAGGGGACGCCGACCTCGGCGTCCCGCAAATGGTTTACAATTTGTCGATGATCTCCAAAAGCTCCAGAGGATGCGAGATCACGTGCTCTGCGCCTGCCTCTTTCAGAAACGCTTCGCCGCGATAGCCCCAGCCGCAGCCGACGCATTTGAGCCCCGCGTTTTTTGCAAACTGCAGGTCGACGTCCATGTCGCCGAGGTACAGCGTCTCCTCGCGCGAAAACCCTAAGCGCTCGCGCACGACGTCGAGCATCGTCGGATCGGGCTTAACCGGATAATCGGCGCACTGTCCCTGCACGCACGCAAAGAGCGCGCCTTCGGGCGGGAAGAGCGTGCGGATCATCTTTTTCGCATGCGGATCGGGCTTGTTCGTGACGATCGCAAGCGTAATCCCGCGCTCTTTCAGCGCATGTAGCATTTCCGGCATTTCGGGGTACGGCACGGTCGTGTCGCAGAGATGCTCGGCATAGTCCTTGAGAAACCCGTCGCGCACGTCGGTCCAAGCTTCGGGGCGATCTGCGGGCACGGCGTGCTTGCACATCCAGACAATGCTTTTTCCGATGAGCCCGGAAACACCCTCGTCCGAATAGGTTTGAAAGCCCTGCGCCGCAAGCGAGCGGTTCAGGGAAGATGCGATGTCCGAAAGCGTATTGCAGATCGTTCCGTCCAAATCAAAGGCGACCAGCCTGAATGTATTTGTCTTCTGTTCCATATCGGCCATTTTACACGCTTATTTCCGGCACGTCAATGTTTTCGGTCTTCACAAATTCAAAAAATATGATATACTGAAAAAACAGGAGTTTTTATGATCGAATACGAACGCATTACCGGTGAGAACATTTCGGCTCTGAAGCCGTTTTTTGAAACGTACGCCTGCGGCATCTGCGACAACACGATCGGCGCGGTATACCAATGGCGCGATATCTACGAATCGTACTATGCGATCGTCGAAGGCATGCTCTGCATCCGCGCGGGCTACGGCGCGTACGGCGACTGCTATACGGTCCCGCTCGGCGGCGGCGATTTTCAGGCGGCTTGCGCCGCAAACGAAGCGGACGCGAAAGCGCGCGGGATCCCGCTCAGATACTGCGTCGTGCCGTTTTGCATGATTCCGCTTTTAGAGACGCATTACGGCGAGCGCATGGCAGCGGAGAGCGTTCGCGACTGGGCGGACTACCTCTACGACGCGGAGAGCTTTCGCACGTTTTCCGGCAAGGCGTACCATTCGCAGAAGAACCACGTGAACCGCTTTTATCGCGAGCATCCGGACGCCGAAACCGTGATCGTTTCCGACGAAGCGACGGAACGGGAATGCCTTGCTTTTTTAGAACGTTTCCGCGAAAAGCACACGGAGTTTTCCGCGCTTGAGGAGAACGAGTGGAGTGGCGCAAAGGATCTGCTGCTGCACCGGGACGCGCTCGGACAGACGGCGGTTTGCCTCAGAACGGGCGGCGAGGTCGTGGCAATGGCGATCGGCGAGATGAAGAACGAGATGCTGTTTGAGCACGTGGAAAAGGCGATGCCGGACGTTTCCGGCGCATATCCCGCGATGGCGCAGGCGTTTGTGAAGAGCTTCCCGGAAGCGAAGCTCTTAAACCGCGAGGACGACGGCGGAGACGAGGGGCTTCGATACTCCAAGATGAACTATAAGCCGATCGAGCTCAGAGAGAAGTTTATCGTCACGATAAATGACGAATCAGAAATCATAAGGCAACAGGAAGGAGCAAACCAATGAAAAAACCGATTCTTTTGATCATGGCAGCAGGCATGGGCAGCCGCTTCGGCGGTCCGAAACAGATCGAGCCGATTGATGAACACGATCACGTCATCCTCGACTTCTCCGTGTTCGACGCGATCCGCGCCGGCTTTGAGAAGGTCGTGCTGATCATCAAAAAGGAGATGGAGCAGGATTTTGAAGAGCGCGTGGGCCGTCGCATCCGTCCGCACGTGCAGCTTGAGTACGCGTTCCAGTCGCTTGACAAGCTCCCGGAAGGCTACGCGATCCCCGAGGGCCGCATCAAGCCGTGGGGCACCGCGCATGCGATCCTGTGCGCAAAGGACAAACTCGACGCGCCGTTTGCGGTGCTCAACGCCGACGATTTCTACGGCGCCGATGCGTATAAGAAGATCTATAACTTCCTGAGCGCCGAGCATACCGAAAGCGAATATGCAATGGTCGGCTATCAGCTCGGCAACACGCTTTCTGACTTCGGTTCCGTGGCGCGCGGCGTCTGCGAGATCGGCGAAGACGGCAAGCTCGTGACGCTCACCGAGCGGCTGAAGATCGAAAAGCGCGACGGCGCGGCGGCGTTCACCGAGGACGACGGAAAGACCTATACTCCGCTTGCGCTCGACACGCTCGTTTCGATGAACCTGTTCGGGCTGCAGAGAAATGTTCTGGACGAGTTCGAGAACCGCTTCCCGGCGTTCCTCGACGTCAATCTGCCGGGCAATCCGATGAAGTGTGAATATCTGCTGCCGCGCGTGCTTGACGCGATGATGCAGGAGGGCAAGATCAGCATCGAGGTGCTGGAGACCTCGGCGCGCTGGCACGGCGTTACCAACCGTCCCGACCTGCCGATTCTGAAGGCTGCGATCCGCAAGATGAAGGACGAGGGACAGTATCCCGAGGAGCTTTGGAAGTAAGAACCATGCGTACGTTCCGTTTGATCCCGCTGCTGCTCGCGGTTCTGTTTCTTCTTGCCTGCGGGAAGGAGAAGCAGCCGGAGAACACGCAGCAACCTTCTGAAACGCAGACGATCGGCGCGGACGACGTCGTGCTGACGGTAGGCGACGAGCCGGTCTATGCATGTGTATACCGCTACCATCTCAACGATCGGTACAGCATCATCAAGCAGTATGGGCTCGACGACCGTGAGAAGTATCTGGAATACGTTTCTTCACCGAACATCAACTATCTGTACGCGTACTTCGATACGCGCACAGAAGAGGGAATGCAGGCGCTTGCCGACGCCGTGCTCATGGAGATTTCGCTGGAAGCGGCGGCGATCGACGCGGGTACAAAGGCGGGGTATCAGCTCAATGTGACGGAGCAGAACTATCTGATCCTGGCGAAGGACGACGCGGAGGAAAAGCTTTCGGAGCAGCTTCAGGAAAATGGCGGCGCGTATGCGTCACCCGAGGCGTTTTTCAAGGCGACCGGCTTTACCGAGGAACGGTATACGGAGATGTTTGTGCGCAGCATGAAGGCGGGCGTCCTCTATGAGCATCTTCTGACGGATTACAAGGCGGCGCATACGCTTACGGACGAGGAGCTTGAGACCGGCTACGCGCGGATCGTGAAGGACACGTTCATCGACCGCTACACGGAGG
>ERZ842401.7043-NODE-7043-length-11682-cov-15.371635_pt1 | contig 11682 bp, 12 predicted proteins | sample MGYA00521270_ERZ842401 | MGnify/ENA primary metagenome ERZ842401 (study PRJEB31892, sample SAMEA3878208) | bioreactor metagenome | biome: Moose rumen | place: Sweden | collected 2011-10 | study: EMG produced TPA metagenomics assembly of the PRJEB12797 data set... | reverse complement strand
CTTTTGGCAAAGTAAAAAATTGGTGCTTGACAAAAGTCACTACATAACAGTGCAGGAGTTCTCGGAAATCACGGGGCTGGGTGAAAAGTCAATCCGGCGTCTGTCCCATGTACAGGGCTTTCCCGCAATCCGTATCGGCCATCGGATTATGATTCACAAGCAGTCAGCGGAGGACTGGCTGGCGGATTGTGCAGCCCATCAGGATGCCTGCCTGCCAGTCATTGATATCTGATGGATACGGTGGGGGGTGGATGCAGGAAATCCGCTATTTTTACAAGCGTCAGCTGGCATTTCCGCTGTCCGCCCATGCTCAGGCATTATGGGCTTATCTGATGTACCGTGGCAATGAGGCGTTCTGGCATTTTCCTATACGCCTGTCCCTGCTGGAACTGGCAGGGGCCACGAAGATGTCAGTGACCATGGTAAAGAGGGCCAGGCGGGAGCTGGAGGATTACGGCTATATCCGTCACCAGTCCTTTGGAGGTAACAAGCCGGCGGGGTATTACATCCTGTCCAATATCAACGTTGGTCAGAAGGTGGCACCGCGTCTTGATAAAAGCGCTGAGACAGCGCAGGACAGGCCGGCGAAAAAAGGCCTGCACCTGGTGTAAAGGCAGACTTTATGATTCACAGCATTACATTTTTGGCAAGTTTTCCGCGCAGGGGATATGGGAGGCGAGTGCTTTTCCCATGGCGGATGACAGTATCACTAAAGTAAGACGATAAATCATAAGGGAGATAGTAAATTGATACAAAAGGGATATCCAAAAGTCAACGACTACGAGGAATTTTGTGGCAGGACAGCCGATGAGTGCGAGGTTCTGGAGGTTTACCGGCGGGCGAGGATACCCGTCAGATTTGACCGGTCAAGAATGCTGGCACTGGTGAATGGCAGCCCGGTGGCAAGAATAACTTATGAGAGAGGAGAGCGGCTATCATGGAGAACATTGTAAGATTGCGGATTGACAGGCCACAGGCCCTCTATATCGGTGAGTGTCTGGAGCGGGAAGAACGCGGGACTATGCTGCCGCCAGGCAGGACGTCATTGGCTGAATATTGGCAGCAAATGGTGTCTAAACTGAGGGCGGATGATGGGCTGTTTGTCAGGGTGCCGCTCCATATTGCACCGCATGGCATTGACCTGAATGCAGATTTTGACTTGTCAGGCAGTGATATTTTGGATATATCGCTGGCTTTGGGGGATTTTGGCTACACCCGTATGTCAAGGCTTTGGGCACAGCTTTATGCCAGCCTGGCCTGGGATGTGGCGCGGGATATTATGCCCTGCTGTGCTATGCTGGGGCAGGATTACATTGACTTTTCTACCATTGCCGGCCGTAGTATGTTTGAACGCGGCATGGAAAAACGCGACCGCGAGCATGGCATTAAACGCCGTCCGCCGCAGTCTGTGCGGGAGTATGCGGTGCTGCAGAAGTGCGGGGAGGCGTGAGTATGTTATCGGCAAAAGCGGAAAAACTGCTGGCGGTGATTTCGTCCCGTGGCGGCGGGGTTATTGACGAATACCTGCTGCGGGATAAGACCGGCCTCAGTCATGGCAGTATTGTAGCAGCCCGCAGGGAACTGGTGGAGGCAGGAGTGCTGGTACTGGGAAAAGACGTACGGAAGACTACCTACAATCTGACCGATTTGACAGGTCAGCCTAAGTGCCCCGAAGTGACAGGTCGGGTGCATTCCAGTCCGAAAATGACAAGTCAGATACAGCCACCGCCCCAGGCTAAGGCCGCGTTTATGCCGCCCGCCCGCCCGCAGAATGTACAGGAGGCGATAATGCCGCGGGTGACGGGGGATTTTGCGGATTTTGACAGCTGGCTGATGGAGGTAAATGACAGATTGGGCGGCTGTGTGGACGTGAGCCAGTCGCTGGTGGACGAGGCGGAGTATACGATTTATGCCCCGGAGTTTGACGGCGAGGACACCTATACTATCAGGGATAATGACGATGGGGGTATAACGGTGGATTAGGAGGCGGCGCAATGCTGGTTTTTATCAATCCCGGACACGCACAGGGCGGCATGCCGGATCCCGGTGCGGTGAATATGGAGGCAAATCTCAGGGAGTGCGATATTGCCATAACGGTGGGCAGTCTGACGGGTAAATACCTGGAGGAGGCCGGCTGTAAGGTGAAGCTCCTGCAAAGCCATAATCTGGCAGGGGAGTCGCCGGGGTATCCCAATGTCACGGATACGGCCAACATCAGCCTGGCTGACGTGTTCCTGTCCATTCATGTCAACGCGGGCGGGGGCAGGGGCGCGGAAACCTTCTGCTACTGGCGCTATGGCGCCGCAGGACGGTTGGCAGGGTGCATACAGGCACAGCTGGTACAATCTCTACAACCCTTTGATAAAGGCTATGCTGACAGGGGCGTGAAGGAGAATAAAAGCCTGTGCGTCCTGCGGGAAACCTGTATGCCGGCCGTGCTCGTCGAACTGGGCTTTATTGACAGCGCGGACGTGTGGCTCTTGAAAGAACATCAGGAGGACATGGCCAAGGCGTTGTCACTGGGCATAATGGACTACTGGAAAACGGTATAATGACAAAAAGGCGGCTGACCGGTCAAAGTCAGCCGCTTGTTTTGGCTATGCCCGCCCAGCGGCGTTCCTGCTTTGGTGGACGCTGGCACCCATGACGACCTCTGACCGCCATGGATAGCCAGCGTCCACGTCGCAGAGGGACACCGCACCCCGCCCTAATGTTATCCCATAGAGAGAAGTTGACAAGTCAATCGGCGGCGGACAGGTCGGCTCCGTTCCTGCATCCGGCATCCACTGTGCCGTCCAGACCGCCGCCGGAGGCAGCCTGTCACAGGTTTGTGTGTCCGCTGGCTTTGGTGGACAGCTGCGCTGTCCACGCCGCCAGAGACACGGGGCGCGAAAGGCTGGCGTGGCGGGACGTGCGGACGCACCTCCCGCAAGGTACAATCCGGCATCCGCAGGCCGTGCCCTTGTCGGTCAAAATCAGAGGCAGGCGGGACGGCAATGAGGGAAGGGGGCCGTCTCTGCACGTGGACGCATCCGCGTCCATTCTCCGCCCCCCTTCCCCCTACGGCCCCGTCCAGCGGGGCCTACCTCCTTACCCCCGACTTCCTGCCCTGCGGTGCTGTGGCTCCTCGGTCAGGCGGGGAATAAGGTGCCACGGGATAGGGGGACAGGGGGCTTGGCAGCCCTCCCTGCGGTCGGGACGACTACGGCGGCCAGCGAGATAGGAGTGGGATAACTCGCGCCGCCGTACCCCCTGCCCGCAGTGCCTAGTGCTGACCAGTAAGGCTGGATGATGCCTGCTCGTAGTTCATGCGATTGGTTTGTGTCCTCCTGCTCGGGTGGACAGGTGCCCTGTCCACTTCGCAGCAGACACTTTCCGTCTTTGAAGGCGGGCGGCGGTCGGACTGTGCGGCTGCATTCCTGCGGTGTTCCAGTCGTCAGTCTCCAGCCCCTGCGGGTGCTCAGGTCTTCGCACTATTCCCGCAGAGGTTGGAACCTTCCTCTTTCCAGCACTTATTCATTCCGCCGCACAGACCACCGCTGGGCACGAATTGTCACTGGTACGGGGGGGCCGTTGCTTTTGGTGGACAGCTGTGCTGTCGACGTCAGCACCGACACTGGGGATATTTATTATGACAAGTTTATCGACTGTTAGCATGATACGATTTTGAAAGACGTATTTATGTCATATATGGTTGCAAAATTATGAATTATTGTTTATAATTATTAACGTTTGGTTTTATTGATTTTTTACTATAGAAATCAATTTAATTTTATATGATATACTGTGGGGGATTAAAATGAACGAGTTGGATGTTGTAGAGTATCGAGAATTAATTAAATCAGAAAGGAAAAAGCAGTTTAATAAACCATTTAGTATTGTCTACAAAAATTTCTGTGATTTAGGATATGATTCCCAAAAACCAGATTTTTTTATGAAAAATGCAAGTGAATATATTGAAAAGATGCGTGATAGATGCTGGGACGATTATAAAGAAATTGAAAAAGAATTTACATCAAGTATGTTATCAAAAATTATTGATGACGATCATCTACAAGATATGACAGCACTTGAAGGCTTAAGTGTAATTGCTGAAGATTATGATGAACATTTGTATCATTTGTTTTTATCTAATACGCAATCGAGAAGAAGTCGTGCTGGTAAAGAATTTGAATATATAACAGAATTATTGCTTATGGGGGCAGGAATACCTTTTATAAGCCAAGCTGCTATCGGAAAAAAATTATATGTGGAAAAGAATTTAGCGAAGTTGATTGATATGGTTATTCCTGGTGTGGGAGAATATGATAAAAATAAAAACGAAGCGATATGTGTTTCTTCTAAGACAACACTCAGAGAAAGATGGCAGGAAGTACCTGAAGAAATCGATAGAACTAGTTTGAGTAAAATTTATTTAACTACGCTTGATATGAATATTAGTGATGCTACTTTTGATTTACTGCATGAAAATAATGTAATTGTTGTAACTACTAAATCCATAAAAAAACAATATTATAATGGTTATGCGGAAAAAGATCGAATTGTAACTTTTGAAGATTTCCTAAAAGAAGCAAAAAGAATAGCTCGTTTGTGGCCGAAGAAGAGGTATGATAAAGAATTACAGGAACGCTATGTATCTGATGTTAAAGGAATAATGGAGAAATACAGAAAAGCATATCCTTATGTTGAAAAATATTATAAGAATTTACTTGCGAAATTTGAAAAAAATATATGAGATATTTATATTCTTTAATAAGATTTAGATGGATATTTAATACATAACATATTAAATATCCATCTAAATAGTGCTACATAAGTTTTTTTAGCTGAAATATGATATAGTCTTATACATGCATAAGACTATGATCAATGGTAAATTAAGTGCCTTTGTTACGAATTGTTGTAATGGAATTTTTAATTGCTTAAACAATTTATTTATGTATATAAATAAATAGAAATAGTAGTGCATACTGGAATAAATATGGCCTGAGAATAATATATCAATTATCAATATGTGTTGTTATTAGACTGCTATGTGGACACTTGTGTTTATATGTTATTGTTACCTGCTGGTCGATAGTTATTGTTCAGTTTGTGTCAGACTGCTCGGGTGGTCAGGAAACCTGCCCACTTCGCAGCAGACACTTTCCGTCTTTGAAGGCGGGCGGCGGTCGGACTGTGCGGCTTCATTCCTGCGGCGTTCCAGTCGTCAGTCTCCAGCCCCTGCGGGTGCTCAAGTCTTCGCGCTATTCCCGCAGGGGTTGGAACCTTCCTCCTTCCAGCACTTAGTCATTCACCCGCACAGACCACCGCCGAGCACTTCTTGTCACTGGTACGTGTGTCCGTTGGCTTTGGTAGACAGGAATGCTGGCCTGTCCACGTCGCCACAGACACTAGGGTACGAAAATTGACAAGTCAAAATATCTCAATATGTAATTAATATGTTATAATGGTTACATTACTGATATTTATTAGGAGTTGAGTTTGATATGGCAGAAAGATTTGGTGTAACATTCAACAACAGTACAGATGGACGTGAGCAATATTTCAGCCGGCTGGCAAATCTTGAATTAAAAAACCTGCATGATTTATGTATCGAGTTACAAAATGCGTATAAGACACACATATTTGATTTAGGAGAAAAGTTTAGAATTATACTGCCTAAAAAGCTCATAACTGAATTAACTATTGGATTTAATGAAACTAAAAATACCAATACCTATTATTATGGTAACGGATTTAACTTGGTTTCTGGCAGTGAAAATACTAATGATAATAACGCCCCCGTCATAAGACAGCATGAAATGATAAGTAATGAGGATGTTTATACAGCTTTCCTTCAAGCTGATCTATATGCTGAATTATCGATATATAAAACTCTCGTAACTGCTGCTTTGATAAACAATAATCTTAACAATAGCGACCTTAGAGAAAACTTTATAAAAGATTGTGATAATGGAAAATATAGTAGTGATGCCATAAAAAGTCTTTTTACAAATTTCTATACAAAATATTGTAAAGATGCAGCATGTTCAGAGGACAGAATAAGAAATAATATTGAATTTTTAAGTAAATTCATGTTGGAACCGCGATGGTTTTATCGCGCAAAATCAATTTACCGAGCTGATTTTGCAGGGAATTGCATTCTAAATACTTTGGGATTGGTTATTGCTTCTTCAGGAACTGTAACAAAGGTAGCTAACGTAATTTTAAGACATGATGAACTTTTAAGATTTAGAGATGAAATAAGGATAGAAAATATCACCGCTGATGATTGTGAGGACGTACCTGCATTAACCACGCCGGTAAAGGGCGGTAAAAATCTGATAATATATGGTGCTCCTGGAACGGGGAAAAGCCATCATATAGAAGATCATAAAGATGAATTTCCAAACATAACCAGAGTAGTATTCCATCCGGAATATACATATTTTGATTTTATAGGAAATTATCGTCCTTCTCCGGTATACAGAGAAACGACAAATAAAATCCATTATAAGAATAAAGCTGATTTTATTTATGGCGAGCCAATTATCGATTATGGCTTTATTCCAGGACCATTTACCAAAGTGCTTGTTGATTGCTATCAAAAACCAGACGAGTTACATACGCTGGTCATTGAAGAACTTAACCGCGCGGATGCGGCAGCAGTATTCGGGGATGTATTCCAATTATTGGATCGTGAGGATGATGGTACTTGTAAATATGCGATTGCTCCATCCTTAGAGTGGCGGGAGTATCTCATCAGTAAAGGGTTAAAATCCATTTTTGATGATTGTGGTCAGATAACTTTGCCTTCCAATATGAATATAATTGCAACGATGAACAGTGCTGACCAGGGGGTAAATCCGTTGGATACTGCATTTAAGCGTAGATGGCAGTATATGTTCATGCCAATCGAATATACGGATAATGCCTTGGAGGTCAATATCCCGTATGCTGGCAGAACTGATGTAACCTGGAAAAACTTTATCATGCAAATTAACCTAAAACTGACTAAAGTATTCCGTATGTCTGAAGACAGGCTGATTGGCCCTTATTTTGTCAATCCTAAATCCCTTGATACTGTTAATATTGATGCAGAAGTAAATATTAATGCAATAAAGAAAGTATTATTCTATTTGTGGGATGACGTTCTTCGTCATGAAAATCGTGATCGAATGTTTGGCAGCAACGAAAAACCTATATATACAATGTCAGATCTGTACAAGCGTTTTACAAAAGAAGACGTACTTAATATTTTAAAAAAGTCCACAGGTTCAAATGATAGCGATACCCCAGCAGAAGAATGAGTGAGGTTATATCATGCTAGATACTAACATTCATTTCTTTTCAGAGGGGCGCATTTATTCGGCAAATTCAGTAGCAAATAAAAATATTTTTGCTAGAATTAAAAATCATGAGCTGGGACATAAATTTTTGAATGTCATAGATGAAGCGAAAAAACTGGTAAAACTGAAAGTATGCGGTTTGATGATTATTGATGACATGGTTGTTGTAGTATTTCCTAAAGCTTATACTTTACATGCTGATAACACTAATCTGAAAGAACATGCCAAATTGCTATTTCGTACCTTTCAGCGATATATGAATGAGCATTCTGATACGTTAGAAAGTCAGCAAATAAAATCATCTGATGAAGAAATTGACACATTAAGTCATATAAATGAGGTTGTATATATTCTTCGGGATTATCGACAAAATGGTTATCTCATAAGAAAAACGACACAGGTTTCTCAATACAGAACTGGTCGTGTTTTATGGAACAAAACGATAAGCCAAACCTCTCCGGTTATATCTGAAGGAAATATTATATATCCGCAACCCTATATGAAGTCTACACGTGCAGTACGAAACCGTATGATACAACATATTCATCGCCATCTTGTATGTAAATTAAGACATGATTGGGGATGGATTGACGATGATGATTTTCCTTTAGAGCAAGTTCCGCCGGATCCTTGCAGCCCTAATGAAGCATTAACTGTTTTACGCCAGGAACTACGGAACGCCTTTAACCAAAGAGAAATTGCACTTATAAAGTGTATGATACGTTACTATAAAAAAATCAGCACGCAGTCCTCTGACCTAAAGTATGACTTTATGTTGACAACAAATACAGACGATATATGGGAAAAAGTCTGTAAGGATGTTCTTGGAGACGTATATGATGCTATTGTTGATGATGTAGTGCCAAAGCCATACAAGCGAAGGGTAAACTCGACACCGGAGAAAATGAAAGGAATAATTCCGGATTTGTTGTGTATAAGAAACAAGCGAATGTATGTACTGGACGCTAAAAACTATGATTTAACAGAAACATATCCTCACTGGGCTGATTTCACAAAGCAATACTTTTATCTGTATACGATAAAGGAGCGGTTGGATAACATTGCAAAATATGATAGCATACCAACATCATTAAAGGAGAAGTATGCTGGTATAACTCCTGTTGCCAATGCTTTACTTATGCCATCATATGACGACAGCGAACCGGAGGATTGTATTTACAAGCATCACAGCACGGTCAATATTCCATGGGCTCCTTCATTGGGAAGCATTTTAGCTTACAAACTCAACACAAAGAAGATGTTCACCGCTTATACTACGGGAAAAGGAAAAAATCTGATCTGTCGTGCGTTGTTTGATGAACTTGACAGGCAGTCAGCTCTACTTCGATGCAGGGATTGACGAAAAGGTAAATTTTGGTTATACTTATTCCTTATTATGTTAAAATGTGTTAAAATGAGGACATAATGACCTGCATGTTACACTTGTATAGAAAGGGAAAAAATATGACTGAAGTAGGTAAGCAGATAAAAAAGAAACGCCAGGATCTGGGATTGACACAGAAGGAATTTGCGGATGCACTACATTTGGGGCGCAATGGAGATAGAACTCTTCGGCGCTGGGAAAATGGCGAATGTTCCCCATCACAGCTTGAGTTCAAGTCCATTATGCACTTTGCTGTTGATGTACCATTTCCTGAAAATCCAAGCCCGGAATTTGATTTCATCGATTTATTTGCTGGTATTGGTGGCATACGCATTCCTTTCCAGGAACTGGGGGGGCGCTGTGTCTTTACTTCTGAATGGGACAAGTTTGCACAAAAGACATACCGTGTAAATTACGGCCAGGAGCCGGAAGGTGATATTCGCTCCATAGAGGCTGGGGATATACCTGATTTTGATATTCTGTTAGGTGGTTTTCCCTGCCAGCCCTTTTCGCAGGCAGGATTAAAGAAGGGCTTTGCCGACACTCGTGGTACGTTGTTCTTTGAGATTGAGCGTATCATTGAGGAGAAACGTCCTAAGTTCTTCCTGTTGGAAAATGTTAAGCAGTTGAAGGGACACGATAAGGGGCGCACCCTACAAGTCATTCTGCAGCACCTTGATGATCTTAATTATTATGTAGACTGGAAAATCTTGCGAGCTGGCGATTTTGGTGTACCGCAGAATCGTGAACGCATATATATTGTAGGGATTGACAAGTCATACTATGATCTTCCCTTCGGGTATTCGTTCCCCTTCCCCGATCCACCACACATCAAGACCCGACTGGGCGATATTCTCGAAAAAAATGTGGACGAAAAATATACCATAAGCCAGCGCTTGTATGAAGGACACCTGCGCCGTAAAGAAGAACATAAGCGTAAGGGGAATGGATTTGGTTTCTCTGTCTTTGATAAAAATGCGGAATATGTCAATACGATTAGTGCCAGGTATTATAAAGATGGCAGTGAGGTCATGATTGATCAGGGAACAGAAAAACCCCCGCGCAAGCTAACGCCGCGTGAATGTGCGAGATTACAGGGGTTCCCTGAAAAATTTATCATTCCGGTATCGGATACCCAGGCATACAAGCAATTTGGTAATTCTGTTGCTGTTCCTGTTATCAGGGCCATTGCGAATAAAATTTATGCTGAAATGCATAACCTGCCTGTACGTAATCTGGCAAAAGCTGTCAATAATTAAATATAGAAATGAGTGAATTTCATGCAAAGTAACGATGATAAAGAATCAAAGTTTCTTACATGTGTATATTATTTAGCTCGTTGTGATAAAAATGCGCTAAAACAATTAAATTTCAAGACGGCTGAAGAGGCTTTTGATTACATAGGCACTAGATTTGGCAAGAAAAGTAACACGGTCAAAAATCATCGGGATAATTTTGACCCCTTCTTCCCTTGGCGAAAAGGTTGGTGGCAACGAGACCTTTCTGCTGAATCACAAGTGATTTTGGACAAATATAAAAATGCTTCAGATGATGATGTCCTGAAAATCGTCAAACAAATCCTAAATGAAGATACTGCTCCAAAAAAAATTGTCCAGTCACAATACAATAGTATCTCGTTCAAGTATGATGTGCTTAAATTATATAATAACACTTGTTGTATATCACGCTGTCAAAATCTCGACTTACTTGATTTTACCTATATAAAGCCGTCAAATTATGCCACGCTAGGTGAGCAGTCGGATTTAGCAAATGCACTCTGTCTGAATGTACTTTATGGCAAAGCCTTTGAAAATGGCCTTATTACCATAACATCTGATTACAGGGTCAAGGTTGCAAGTGAATTAAAAAATAACATATCATCTTCAATCGAGAAAATAATTGCTGAATCTGATGCAGTAAAAATTTGTTTGCCTGACCAGCATCTGCCCTCCAAGGTATATTTGGAATGGCATAGTGATAATATTTTCAGGTGCTAACCAGGAATGACAGCGGCGAATTTGTCAGAGGTCTGATATGGATGTATTAAATCCCGAACAAAGGCACCATAATATGAGCCGTATTCGTTCAGTGAACACTAAGCCGGAAGTGTTGTTGCGTAAGGCTCTATGGGCGAAGGGAATACGTTATCGAAAAAATTACCCCTTTCTTCCTGGAAAGCCGGACATTGTTTTGACACGTCAAAAAATTGCTATCTTTGTTGATGGTGATTTTTGGCATGCCCGTGGACATCAGGATAACCCTGGGGAGCAGGTGGCCACCAATAAGGAGTTCTGGCAGAAGAAACTTGCCCGTAATGTGGAACGGGATAAGGAAGTCAATGACGAACTGACCGAAGCAGGCTGGCTGGTGCTGCGGTTTTGGGAGAAGGATATATTGAAGAATTTGGAGAAATGTATAGTAGATATAGAAAAATATGTTTAGGGAGATAGTATATGAATAACGAAAATGCAGCGGAATTACCTCAGACGTCATCACACATGCATGTTATATTATTGCATGTTATATTTATCGCGATAATAATCATATCTATTTGTATTGGAGTTAAATACCTTTATTATGTGAATGATTTCAATAAGATATTTGCATACTTTGGTTTAGTAGCTTCCATAGCCGGTACATATATGGCAGGCCCTTTAGCAAATGGCATTCCTGTCCGGGGAGATAAGATAAAAGCTCCCCAAAAATGGTGGTCAGTATCTGGATGGCTATTGATTATGCTAGGCTTTTTGGCCAGTGCAATTGGAAATCTTCAGATATTCTAAAAATTACTCTTGCAATTGACCGGTCAACTCAATAATATAGGAAATGAAAGAACTTTCCTATAACATACCTAACTGAATACATTTTCGGAAATGACAAATTATGTGGGTATTGGGCGCGAACCCGCGCTTGATATATTTGGGTTGTCATTCCGCAAGAAGGCCGCAGGGTGACAATCCGGCGGCC
>ERZ842401.7041-NODE-7041-length-11684-cov-2.787858_pt1 | contig 11684 bp, 15 predicted proteins | sample MGYA00521270_ERZ842401 | MGnify/ENA primary metagenome ERZ842401 (study PRJEB31892, sample SAMEA3878208) | bioreactor metagenome | biome: Moose rumen | place: Sweden | collected 2011-10 | study: EMG produced TPA metagenomics assembly of the PRJEB12797 data set... | reverse complement strand
CGTTCTGCGAAGCAGAAACTGAGCGGAGAATATAAATCATTTTTACTATATAAGAAACGAGCAGTTTCTTATATAGTAAAGAACGGTTGGGATGATTAAACTCCCAACCGTTTTTCTTTAAGTACTTTTATAATCGAAAATGACAGCGTTCCTATAAGTATGCCCGTTATAAGTCCCGAAACAAAAAGCGCGGGATAATAATAAATCACCGCCGTACTTTGCAGCATAAACGCCGCCGCGGCAAGCTGACCTATATTGTGAAAAACTCCGCCTATCGCGCTTACTCCGATAACCGAAAGCTTTACTTTCTTGCAGATTATCATAGCGATAAGGCTGAGCAAAGCTCCCGCTAAGCTGTATACAAGCGACATAATATTTCCGAACAGTAAACCTATTATAAAAACTCTTATAACCGATATTCCGACAGCTTCCTTAACGCCAAAAAAATACAGCGCGGTTACCGTTACAATATTCGCTATCCCAAGCTTCACTCCGGGAATTCCGAAGTTTACGGGCAAAACAGCTTCTATATAGCTGAATATAAGAGCTAACGCGGTAAACACCGCAACCTGAGCAATTTTTTTAGTCATATTAATTCACCACTGCGTCAATATTGTTTGTATCGGCTGTAATATCAACAACCAGCTTATGAGGCAGGCAGACTATCGAGCCGCTCTCTATTTCACCCTGATGAACACAGTATTTATCCCTGCAGTCGGCGTCTGTTACCGAAACTTTTCCGTCGTGTATCTTTACGGTATTAAACCCGCCGTCGGCTTTTACTTTAACAGTTCTGTTACTGCTAAGCGGGTATTCTCCGTAAATTGTACTGCCAACGGTTATTCTAACGGTTTCGCCTTTATTCTGATTAACGGCGAAAAGTATAAATCCCGCAACCGATAGCAAAAGTACAACTCCTATCGCAATAAAATCACGCTTATTCATAATCAGTCCTTTTTATAACCTTATACTCTATATCAGACGTAAAGCTGTCCGCTATACCTTCCGATATAATCAGCTTTCCGCTGTTCGTATATAATATAATATCAAAGCTCTCGTTAGAAGCCGCCCAGAATTTTTCGGCTTTTTTCTCTCCCATAACGTACAGCGAGGTCGAGAGCGCGTCACAAATCGTTCCATTTTTTGAAACAATCGTAACCGACATCAGTCCGCTATCGGCTGGGAAGCCGTTCTCAGGATTTAATATATGATGATATACCCTGCCGTTTTTCTTAAAATAACGCTCATACGCTCCTGAAGTCACAACGGCTTTATCCTTAATCCTTAGTTGTCCGAGATAACTGTTTTTGTCCTTTGGATGTTCAATCGCGACGTTCCACATACTTCCGTCGGGTTTAACGCCTAAAGCCTGAACATTACCTCCTAAATTTACGAGCGCGCTTTCTACGCCGCTTTTCTTAAATTCGTTTATGATTTTTTCGGAAGCATATCCCTTAGCGATTGCGCCGAGATCAATTTGAGTTCCGTCTTTAAGAACTACCATTTTACCGCTGACAGATATATTTGACGGCTCAGCGGTTTTCAGCGCTTCTTCAATCTTGTTTTTATCGGGCACACGATAATTTTTATCGGGAAATCCCCACAGCTTCGTAACTTTTAAGAGTGCCGGGTTAAAGGCTCCGTCAGTCATTTTGCTGAAACGCAAGGCTTGTTTAACAAGCTTTACGCCGTCGTCAGGAAGCTTTGCCGAACCGTTTTTATTTAGCTTGTAAATTCCGCCGTTTTTATCATGAGCGGAAAGAGTTTTATCGAGTTTTTTTATTTCGTCTTCTGCTTTTTTTACCGCTTCTTTAGAGTTTTCAGAGTTAACGGTTACCGTCATATAGGTATCCATCGCGAAAAAGCTCTCGCTGTATGACGACTGACCTATAGCGCAGCCTGACATAAAAAAAGCCATTAAAAATATCGGAATTAGTTTTTTCATATTATCCGCCTTAACTTTAGTTATGACATATTATACACTATAAAACTTTATTTTTAAACCTTTACTTGATTTTTTCATAAAAATAATGTACACTATTTCATATTATAAACAGGAGGTATCATTATGCCGGATTATATAAACGAAAACCCTGAAGAAGAGGTAATAATAATCGAACTCACCGACGAAGACGGAGTCAGTACCGAGTTTGAGTATCTGGACACAATTCAGCTTGACGGTGAAGAATATGTTGTTCTTATCGAAAATACCGAAGACGCTGAGGGCGTTATTGTGCTGAAAATCGAATCAATTGACGACGAGAGTGAAAACTACGTCGGAGTTAACGACGAAGAAATTGTTCAGAAGGTATACGAAATCTTCAAGAAAAATCACAAGGATGATTTTGAATTTACAGATTGATTAAAAACCAGCCTGCTCAAACATGTTTTGAGCAGGTTTTCTTATAGTTTCTTTTTGGTAACTACGTCACAAAAAAGTGCTTACTTTACAGATTTTTCACAAGCGGTTATAATAAATTCACAGGCAACATACATAAAGGCGGTGAGATTATGACTCAACAGGACAGAAGAAAATATCTTATCAATGAATTATTAAAAGAAAGAAACGAAAGCGCTTCTATTCCGGAAAACGAAATTGAGCAAAAGCGGATTTTGCGTTCGCTGTTAAATATCAGACTTCCCAAAAAAGCGGACGAAAACTTTCTGAAAATTCAGGACGAATATCTTAAACAGGAAACCGAAAGCAAAGGTATAACTGATTTAGCGGACTTAACGCCGATTAAAGACGGACTGTATTTATGGCAGGGAGATATTACAACGTTAAAATGCGGAGCGATAGTTAACGCAGCTAATTCACAGATGCTCGGATGCTTCTGCCCGTGCCACGGATGTATTGACAACGCTATCCACACTTTCTCAGGCATTCAGCTTCGCGAAAAATGCGGTGAAATTATGAAAGCTCAGGGATTTGAGGAGCCTGTCGGCAAAGCAAAAATAACCCCAGCTTATAATCTCCCGAGCGAATATGTTATTCATACTGTGGGGCCGATTATAAGAAGCAGAGTTACTCAAAAAGACTGCGAGCTGCTCGAAAGCTGTTACCGTTCCTGTCTTGAAACAGCGTACGAAAACGATATAAAAAGTATCGCGTTCTGCTGTATCTCAACAGGCGAGTTTCACTTCCCAAACGACTTAGCGGCTCAGATTGCGACAGATACGGTTAAGGATTTTATAGAAGAAACAGGCTATGAAATTGAGGTGATTTTTAATGTTTTCAAAAATTACGACTACTCACTCTACGAAGAATTACTCAGAGCAGATTAACAGAATTAAAGAAGAATTAAAAAGCGCGGGCGCTGTGATAATCGGCGCGGGAGCGGGACTCTCTACCGCCGCGGGATTCACCTATTCGGGCGAAAGATTTTACAGCAACTTCTCGGATTTTGCCGAAAAATACGGAATTACGGATATGTATTCGGGAGGCTTCTATCCGTTCCCTTCACTGGAAGTTTTCTGGGCATGGTGGAGCCGTCATATTCTCATCAACCGATATCAGAAAGCTCCTAAACCTGTATACGAAAAGCTGTACGATTTAGTTAAGGATAAGGATTATTTTGTGCTGACCACCAACGTGGATCATCAGTTCCAGATGGCGGGATTTGATAAAAAGCGCCTGTTCTATACCCAGGGCGATTACGGCCTGCTGCAGTGCACCAAGCCCTGCTGTCAAAAAACCTGGGATAACGAGGAGCAGATGCGGCAGATGGTGGAGCAGCAAAGGGATATGAGGATCCCCGCGGCGCTGATCCCCAAATGTCCCAACTGCGGCCGTCCCATGACCACCAACCTGCGGGTGGACGATCGCTTTGTGGAGGACGCCGGCTGGCAGGAGGCCGCCGGGCGGTATTCCAGCTTTGTAGAGGACCACGCCGACGGCCCCATCCTCTATCTGGAGTTAGGCGTGGGGCTCAACACCCCCACCATCATCAAGGTGCCTTTCCTGCGCATGACCCTGGCCAATCCCCTGGCTACCTATGCCTGTCTGAATCTGGGCGATATTTATATCCCCGATGAAATCGCGGACCGCGCCATCGGGATCGACGCCGATATCGCGCAGACGCTGGCGCAGCTCATCGACAAAGCCTGAATCGGCGAAAAACTCAGGCTTCCAGGGCCAGCAAGGAAGCGGCTGTACATTCCTTGTTCATCATCCTGCTACGTGTTTTGTATGTGATAAAGTCCCGGCGGTTTTGCCTGCCGGGGCTGAAGATTGTTTTCCTTTCGGGATCATTCTTTCCGGCTGCTGCAGCTTCCATTTGATTCTGATTATTCTTCCCCCGTCAATCCTTTTTCAGCAGGAGGTGCAAACAGCGTTGCGATACGAATACGATGCCATCCTTCACGAAAATACAGATAACGGCGGCGCGTATGTAGAATTCCCCTGGGATATTCGCAAGCTCTTCGGAAAGGGGCGCATCAAGGTGCAGGCTGCCTTCGACGGCGTGCCCTATGCCGGCAGCGTGGTCAACATGGGCGTAAAGCATCCGGACGGATCGATCTGCTATGTGATCGGCGTGCGAAAAGAAATCCGCTCCCAAATCGGGAAGCGGAATGGCGAAGTAGTGCATGTGACGATTGAGCCGGTGTAATGCAAAAAGAAATCTATTCTTCGCCTTTGCATAGATGGGAGGCTTTAAATCGTATCATCCAGCACAGTATGCAGGATCACAGCGCTGTCGCGGCGGCGGATATAAACATTTCCCGTAGGAATCTGCATGATTTGCTCAGCTCGCACCCGAGGTTCATCCTTTTCAGCAAAGCCCACGTCTTCGCCCTCATTGCTGTTTCCGAAAAACTGACCATGGTTGCGTCCCCTGCCACGATTGATATGGTAGGTAATATCCATTTTATGATAGCTGCCAAAGAACTTTTGCCATGCCTCGGCTGAATCGCCATTGCTGTGAGACATGACTACACAAAGGGAGCAGCCGCTGGCGATAGCTGCAAAATCCTTTTCGCTATCGGCGCAACCAGCAAAAAGATCCTGCGTGGTCAGGCACAGGCCGCCCTTGTATTCGCTGCGTATGAACCTGCGCAGGGTCTCAAAGGACAGCAGATCCGGATTATCAAGCACCAGGGCAATCTTGTTTTCCTTGATCGCGCCGTCAATCTCATTGAGCAGCAGCGCCAATCCACGGGCGTCCGTACTCACTGAGGAAATATCCACCGCCAGCACCTTGCGCTGAGCCGCTGCCTGGCGCACGTTGACGGTTTGACTGATTTTCAGCATTTCATCCCGGCATACAGCAGAGGCCAGCGAATCCATCAGCCGGTTCAAGTACAATAGCAATGCGCTTCGTGCCGACGCTCCGGCTTGCAATTGCGCGTTTACCTGCTGATAGTCCTCTGAATCCAGCTTGCTCTGCGCCAACTGCTGCACCTTTGCCACCGGGCTTTCCGAAAGGTTTTTAAGCACCATCAGGGATGGATTGACCTTCCAGCCCCGTATAAACAGCCGCACCAGTCCTTGCAAATAGATACCGCACGCATCGTTCTGCACATAGGGCTCCATTTTTTTGTTGAGCAGCAGGGAAACGATCTCCTTTTCATCGCAGCCCTTTAAAGGATCGTAAACAGGGTTTTCGGGACCCACAAAAAACAATTGCTCCTCCGGCACTACCTGCTGCAAACGCGCCAGCATATCCTCATCCCCATTGTGCAGCACCAGCACGCCCACCCCCCGGGCCACCGCATGCTTAGCGAAAGCCGCGGCAAACACATTGCGCCATGGGCTGCTGTACTCCTGATCCAAGCCAGAGACAAGCACCTTGCCCGTAGGCTGCATATAAGGCGCAAGGGCCGCCACAGCCGTAGGCGCTAAAGACTCCTGAACGCCGCGGCTTTCATCATTATTCTTACGGATCCGGGCAATCTGTCGATTCTGGAAAAGGCCGCGCACGCCGTTGGCCACGGCATGACTGACGCCCAGGAAAATCTTGCCCATGGTTTTCAGGATACCCCAAACGATCTTCATACCGAAATCATCATCCCAAAGCCCCATCCTATTCTCCTTTCAGGGTCAATCCGGATATTGCTTCATGTACATTTTAAAGGGCTGCTGTTTGGGCAGGCACACAACTGCCCAGCCCGGCTCCAACCCAGCGATATCCCAATCCTCAATGGTCCGGCCACTGATAATCTGCCTGGTTGAATGGTCCGCCTCGTCGGTAATGGCAAGCGCCATGCGATTTGCGCCATAAAGGTCGCTGACGTATTTCATGGTGGAGGCATCATTGGCATGAAAAGCATATACCGAGCTAAAACCCGCAGCTACGTTGCGCCCTCGGCTCTGACCATAAATATCGTAAAGCTGCTCGACACTCTGCAATCCCGCAAATACCCGAACCCCTTTGCTGCGGCCAAAGTTGACGGCATCATCGATGTGCTGCAAATGCGGCAAAAGCTTAAACTCATCAAAGAAAAACCAAATGCGCCGTCCGCCATTGTTCTGGCGCAGACACTCCTTGAAGGCCAAATCGACCAACAGGCGATAGATGGGTGACAACACGCTGCCAATGGAGATATCATACTCCAAAAACAGCACCTTTTTACCGTTCAGCCCGTGATTTCGGATAAACCGGCGAATAGAAAAATCACCTTCCTGGCAGAACGCGCCAATGAACAGATCCCGGATGACGCTGTACATTTCCGACAGCACGCCTTGGCTTTGCTCATTCTCCCCGGCAATGTAAGAAGAAACCGCCGTCAAATCCGGATAAAAAGCAAGCTGATCGCACAGCAGGGCGGGACTGCTGCTTTGCAGAAAGCCAGTGAATCCCCGATTGTTCAATAGCTTGGCACGCAGATTGTCATCGCTTCTGGCGTCCCGGCATACCGAAAGCATTAAGCTGGAAAACACATCCTGTGCCGCGCTGGGAAAGAAAGCGTTTGTGGTATTCTTCATGCGGTCGGCAAACAGCGTACGAGCGATCTCAATGGCGTTTAGACGCACGTTTTCATCATCAGTTCCATCCACCAGCAGCTCCTCAAAGATATTCCATCGCTGCGAAATCGCCCGGTATTCCGCGGAGTTGCCTACAACCAGGTGAGGAATGCCGCTAAAAGCTTGCCGATAATCGCCCTTGCTGTCAAATACCACCACCACGTCTTCGGAGTCTTTATTCTTGAGTATATTATCCAGCATGCGGGTCATCAGCTTTGTTTTGCCGCTGCCCGTTCCGCCCACCAGCAAGCTGTGACGGCTGAGCAGTTCATCGCTGAGGTTCAGTGTCACGCTGCGGTTCTGACAGGTTCCGGGCAGGCGAATGACCGGCGTGCCCGCCAGTGTTGGAGCGTTGTTTTGATTGGTCATGCTGCCACAACCCGGAATGGGCTCAAATTGATAATACATGCTTTCTCATCTCCGCTGGCTGCTTTTTTGGCTTTGGCTCTGGCTCTTGGCTTCACTGCGCTTCTGTCCGCGGCTTGTGCTTTCGCAGGTGCGCTGATAGTTCTTTTTCTTGTCCTGGCTGGCATGCTTGGCCGCAGGGCTGCTGCCCTTGCCCGCGGTTTGTGTCTGGCCCTTGGCGGCGTACTGCTGCGCCGGGGTTTTATCCTTGCCCGGCTGTTTTTGCGCGGCATATTTGGTATAGCCGCGCTTCTCAATCGCCTTATCCTGGAGCTCGTAGGAATACTGTGCCCGCGGATTCTTGGGATCAATGGCGCGATAGGTGTTTGATTTGGGATTATAACGCCACTCAGACTGATTGGAGTAATCGCCCTTATGAGCCTTCAAATGCTCGTTATTCTCCTTCTTGGAATTTAAAAACTGAATATTTTTAGGGTTATCGGCCTGCTCCGGATGGTTTTTGACAGAAGCCATGTGGTGGCCCTGATATCCTTTGCAGCGGCCTGTTTTCAGGATTTCCTTCTGCTCTGCCACCGACCACTGCCGCGTTCCGCGGCCCTGCTGCACCAATGAACGTTCCCGATCCCAGGCCTTATTGACGCCCTTTGCCCGACGATAGGCCAATTGATTCTTGGTATATTCCTCAGCCATCTTCGTCCTCCATCTGGCGATAGTTCAGGAGCGCGTCGTCCTTTTTGAGCTCGTTTGCCTGCCATAAACAGAAATCCATCCAATTGCGGAAGCTGTCAAAGCTGTTGATCTCGCTGCCGCCTTCCTCGGTAGGATCCCAAAAGATTACGCGACTGCCGCCCTGACGCGGGAAGCAAATGTATGCGCCATAGTTTGTTTCGGCAAACGCCACCCAATCCGCTGGAAGCATGCCGCTTTCCCACAGCTCTTTGTTTTTCTGACACAAATCGTAATCCGGATCGTCAGGATTGTAGATGGAATAGACAGTATCCGAAAACAGATAACCGCCGTCAAAGGACAGCACCATCAGTTGAAACTCATTGGGCCATGCCTTGATGCCCAGTTCCTGCTGGATGTCATGCAGGATCTCTGCCACCGCCTCAGGCTCATAGGGCGCCTCCAGCATGGTATAATCCTCCAATTGCTGAATGCTTTTAAGCCACTGCGCAAAAGGCGTATTCTGATTGCTCAGCCGGGCCAGTACCTTTTCAAGATCGACCATTCCTTTGTCCTCCTTTTTTTTGACGCTCTTGCTCTGAGGCGTATCGCTGTATACAGCGGCGCAGCCGCTCCATCGCCTGATATACAACAATCCAATCGAGATTCTGCTTTTCATCCGGCAATGCCGAGGTTGTTGCTTCCAGCTTTTTTCGCAGAGATTTCCGAGGCTGCCGCTCCGGAAGCAGCAGATCGGCAAGCTCCTGAAGCTCGCCCTCCGTGAATCCGCCCTGGCTTTGCAAAACGTTCAACAGCGCATCCACCCGTTGCTGTTTTTCCAAAGGGAGCAGTGACCGCAAGGTTTCCGCCTGCAGCCGGATCTCCGCGATCGTACGCGGATTTATTTTTATCCTGGTATCGCTCATACCGCTTCCGTTCATCGCAGCAGATTGATGCGCACACCCAAGTTTTGCAGTACCTCTTCGGTAGACATTTCGGCCACCGTGCCGATCTGGCGTGCCAGCATTACCTGAAGCAGGGCGCGTTCAGCATCCGAGGCCTGGGCATGGTTATGGAAGCTGGTATAGAAAACCCTTCCTTCTCCCTGCGTAAAGGTGAACATCAAGGGAATCGCAGGGTACTGCGCCGTGGTAATGAGCACCTCGCCCACGGGCTGGGATATAACCACCCACGCGCTCATATCAAAATTGATTTCAATGGTGCCTCCGACCACGCCGCGAATTTCCTCATCCTGGATGGCAGCCATGCACTTGCCGGATTGGCCTTTCTTTTCATATGAGGCGCAAACCGGAAACGCCGCTTTAAGCACATCCATGGCAAAGTCAGAGGCGTACACGCAGCCGCCGCCCTCCACAAATTTGCGCAAAGCTGTCGGATCCACGGCATCGCCGCTGCCGCAATTGAGGAACAGGATATCGCAGTCAAAGCCCGCTTTGGTGAAAGGAACTGCGGTCAGCTGCATACTAGCAAGCACATCGCCAATATCATCATACTGCGCCGAGGTGACGCTGAAGCGCATGGACGCCAGATCCCGGGCCCCGCCCCGCCGTCCGCCCGATGCGGAACGCAGGTTTTTGCAAAACAGGCAGGGATAGCGGTAATCGCCGGGCTCGGGACAATCATGCTTCATCTGGCATTCACAGCCACCTACCCGATCCGAACCGCACCAGGGGCAGCGGCGCAGCGTCTCTGCCGTATGCAGCGTTTTCCAGGCGCTCAGATGAAGCTTTTCAGCCTCCTCCTGCGAAATATCCACGAAATCGGTAACTATGCTGCCTTCGTCTGTACCAATCACATAATGCTGTCCTTTTTTACTGCATACCGCATGATAAAAAACTCGCGTATCCTGATCCATCAGCCTATTCCCCTTTCATGACTCGGCCCGTCAGCCAAACAGCCAGATGATCGCGCAGTACAGCGCAATCAGCACAAACATGGGCACAGTCTGCCGCCGGATGCTGCGGGAAATAACCGCCGCCCGCTCGCTGCGTCCGCCTGCCAGCGGATACGCGGCCGCAAAAAACAGCATGGCCGCCAATGTCCACACACAGATTTTTCCAAAGGAAGCAGCCAGCGTCAGCAAGATCCGCTGCTCCTCAATGCTGCCGAATAGCCACATCACCGTCATCAGCGCAAGCAGCAGGATATGTACCCATTTGACCGACTTTGCACACTTTCCCATATCCTCCACCAAGGCATCCGGGAACCAAGCCTTATAGTGCGTTTCAGCCTCTTCTTTGCTCAAGCTGCCGGTACGGATCCTCAGGATCACCAGCACTGCCAGGCTGTACAGCCAGATTGCGGCGCAGACAATGCTGGCCGTCAGGAGCATGATGCGGCTGCTGTATTGAAAAAGCTTCATGGAAAACCTCCGACCGTATTATTGCTTAAGCAAGGATAAAAACGTTTGCCATAGAATCTCCGGGCTTAGGGGCTGATTCGCACTGTTCTGGTGCGCTTTTCTCAGGCTGTTATTCATAGATGCTTCGCGCTCTGCCTGTATGCGGGAAACCTCGGGCGACAGCGCCCGTTGATTGGGGATAACCGGCGCGGAAACATGCCTGCTGCTCTGTATCCGCTGCAGATTGTTTTTCGCCCTGCCGGTTTTATCCGTCAGCAGCTTTTGCTCCTGCTTGGCGTTCGTTTGGCGTATAACGTTTCGCAAACGTCTCACAATCTGCGGTTGATTTGTGACCTGCAGGGAGCGCATGACAGCTGGATGCGCATTCCACTGGGTGCCAGCATCCTTAATCGCCAGCGCGCCACCGCCAATACATGCAAGGATCAGCGCGAGACCGAAGATCATCGCAGCCCGACGCACAGGCCGCCGCTTTTCGCAATACCATTTGGTGCCGCGAGGGACGCGGACATCAGTCTGAAGCGTATACTCCCGGCGCTGTCTCAAATAAACCGCAGCCGATACAAAGCGCTCCTTCAGGCGATACAGGGATGCGGCATCCTGGCTGCAGCCCAGGCACTGCCGCCGGGAAAAATCGTTTTCATTCCCGCATCGCGGGCACAACCATCCCATTCATTCCCTCCTTAGGGCTTTTTTACATATGCATCCAGGTCATATATCCACAGGTTATTGCGGCTCACATTCACCTTGCCGCCCGCATAATAAAGCTCGCAGTTGCCGCTTGGATAAATCACCAGCCGTGTGTACTTGCCATTATGCGGCGGATTGAACGTCTTATCCAGCAAAGGCGCCTGGCGGTTGAGCCAAACAGTGACGGTATATTCCGCAGCGCCTTCCGGAATCGTGACGGCGGCAAAATTGCCCTTAAAGCCAATGAGCGAGTAATCCTTGGGCACGCCGGTAACCACCAGCATATATTTGCCGGGGCGCAGTTTACCCACGGCCACCGGATGCTCCGATACGGTGTAATTAGCCGCTGCCCATTGGTCGCTGCCCTGTTGCTTCAAACCAAAGGCCAAGCCGCTGACCAGGCTTTGATCTCCCTTGACCCGCGCCGCAAAGGTGACATGCACCTCAGCCTGAGGCAGATCCAGCGTTATACTGCCATTGGACAGTACAAAGCTGCCCTTTTCACCTTTGCAGGAGGCCTCATAGCGCACCTCGCGACCCTTATGCCAGCCCGGCAGGCCGCGCAGGATCACCGCGCCGCCGCGGATCGCCCAGCTGCCGTACCAGGGCAGTGCGCCG
>ERZ842401.7040-NODE-7040-length-11685-cov-3.519690_pt1 | contig 11685 bp, 9 predicted proteins | sample MGYA00521270_ERZ842401 | MGnify/ENA primary metagenome ERZ842401 (study PRJEB31892, sample SAMEA3878208) | bioreactor metagenome | biome: Moose rumen | place: Sweden | collected 2011-10 | study: EMG produced TPA metagenomics assembly of the PRJEB12797 data set... | reverse complement strand
GCGGCCGAGTTTAAGCCCGACATCGTGCTCACCGACACCGTGATGCCGCAGATGGACGGCATCGAACTGTGTCGCGCCATGCGAGGCGACGACGCACTCCGACTAATACCTATAATCGTGTTCACCGCCACAGGCGACAACGACACCCGCATCAGCGCGCTCCACTGCGGTGCCGACGCGGTTGTCAACAAGCCATTCGACGCTCGCGAACTTATTGCCATTGTCACCAACCTGCTGCAACAGAGAGCGTTCTTGCGCACCAATCTCGAAAACGCCATAGGCGGCGACAATAGCGTCGGCAACACGATAGCCGAAGGAACGAAAGCCGACAGCGAATGGGTGAAAGAGCTGAACAACACCATCATGGCTAATATAGCCGATCCGGAACTCGGCAGCATTATGCTCGCCGACAAGATGTGCCTCAGTCAGCGCCAGCTCAATCGTAAGGTGAAGGCACTAACTGGCTACGACACCTCAACCTACATCCGCGAATCACGCATCTCGCTCGCCAAACGTCTGCTTGCCGCAACCGATCAACCAATTAACGAAATAGTGGTGAAGTGCGGCTTCGACTCACCCAGTTACTTCGCAAAGATATTCAAACAGGTAGTAAATCTCACTCCGAGCGACTACCGCCGGTCGCAACAGCCACTATAACATTGCGACAAATTTAAAACATTGTCGCATAGCCGATTGCGATTTCGATATGGCCACATAGTTATATCGAAATCGTAAATTTTGTCCTATAATTAACAATCTATGTCCTACAATTTTTATCACCTTCGCTCGAATTGAACTTACTTTGCACCGTGAAAAGAAACAAAGTTGAATAAATCTAATGGCGAACGATTTTAAACAAGCACAGGCGATAATCGACAGCTTCATGGCAGAAGCACGCTTGAGAATGGACGAAAAGAGCTCCGATTTGCGGTTCTCGACATCTCGCCCGAGCAGCAACGGTTTTTGGTCGCGCTTTCGCGCTCGCCTATCGCAGAAGAATAGTAGTAGTTTTTTCATGCCATAAGCACCGAGGTACTTTAAATTTACTGTTAAGGGTCTGTTAGCGGAACGGCGGGAGCAAGTCTCTCGCCTTTTCTGTTGTCCTCCGCGCCCGGAGGGACAATGGTGGCGGGTGCGAGACGCGCATGGCGCGTCCCTACTTTTTCGCTTGACTTCAATTGGTTGCGACACCCGGGCGACGCATGCGTCGCCACTACAGATGGCTGGAAGTGCATTTTTTGCTGTGAGTATTTGGTATATTTTGAGGAATTTTGTAATTTTGGGGCGTAATGGTGAGTTGAGATGCTCATTTTATGGACTGTCAAACATTTAATTTGCTTATTATGAGAAAGTTAGCATTATTCATCCTGATATTTTTGCCGTTGGTGACGGTGTCGTGCGGCGGCGATGAGCCAAACTACAGCGATCAGAAACTGACTATTGGCGCCTATTATAAGATACCCGGCGGCAGCTTCGGTTGGACATCGGACAACGAGTGGATAGCGGGTGTAACCTCTTACGGCCTGTTTGCTCTGCACGTAGGCGAGACCACAATCCGCAAGGATGATAAGCATTTCCGGGTGACGGTGACCGGCCGGTATCACACCTACGAGGAGCCATATCTGTTCTATGGCGATTCGAAAACGGCGGTAAGGAAACACATGTCGGGGTCGACCTTGATAAGTGAGGACGAGACCTTGCTGTTATACCAAGGCAAGTCGCCCGTTATGATGGTGGCGTACACCTTCGCCGACGGCGCGTTGAAGCAGTCGTCGGTGGTAATATCGAAGGCCGATGTCAGTGCCGACGAGTTGTCAAAATTCATAGCCGAGCGATATATCCATGTGGCTACTGACAGCCAAAATAACTATGTGGGCTATATAAGCGCCGACAAGCATAGTGTGGTGATTTTGCAAGAGGGGACACTCTACGGTAAAGAGGTGTATATGATAAGTTACGCCAAATACAATCCCTCGAACGCTCCGGCAGTTGAAGTGAAGAAGCAAATGCGCCACATATACCACTTGTACGATAGATAGCCGGCATATAGAAACTGTGGCGCGACCTCGATAAGAGTTTCGCGCCACAGCTAAATGTCTGCGAATTTAATTAGAGGATGTATTGCGAGCTTATGGACTCGTGACGGTGAATACGCAGAATAGTGTCGGCGATAAGCCCTGCCACTGTCACTACGCTCACTTTGTCGCTCTTAGTGAGGTCGAAAGGAATACTATCGCTAAAGATCACCTCGTCGAGAGCACTCTCGTTGATGCGTTCGCTTGCAGGGTCGCTCATAATCGCGTGGCTGGCGACGGCACGCACCGATCGTGCTCCATTCTTCTTCATCAGGTTGGCGGCAGTGCAGATAGTGCCTGCTGTGTCGATCATATCGTCGATGAGGATTACATTTTTGTCGACCACATCTCCGATGATAGTCATTTTCTCCACCACATTGGCACGAGCGCGCTGCTTGTGACAGAGCACGAGAGGCGTCTTGAAATACTTGGCGTAATTGTTAGCCCGTTTTGCCCCACCCACGTCGGGCGAGGCGATCACCAAGTCCTTGAGTTTAAGTTTTTTGATGTAAGGGATAAACACCGAGGAGGCGTAAAGGTGGTTGACCGGAATGTTGAAGAATCCCTGGATTTGGTCGGCGTGCAGATCCATAGTGATAAGGCTGTCGACACCGGCGGCTTGCAGCATCTCCGCCACGAGTTTGGCAGCGATGGAGACACGTGGCTTGTCCTTGCGATCCTGTCGCGCCCAGCCGAAGTAAGGTATTACGGCCGTAACGGACTTTGCTGATGCCCTCTTGGCGGCATCGATCATCAGCAACAGCTCCATAAGATTGTCGCTATTGGGGAATGTTGATTGAACGAGGTAAACCTCGTCGCCTCGCACCGATTCCTCGTAAGACACCTCGAATTCGCCATCGGCAAAATGCGTGATGTTCATCTCGCCGAGCTCGACGCCAAGTTTGTCGGCAATAGCTTCGGCAAGATACCTCGATTTCGTACCTGAAAAGATTTTAAAAGGAACGTTACCCATTGTGAGAGAAATTGTTATTGTAAGTTTGCGTATAAATCCTGTGCAAAGGTAATGAAAAAAAGTAGAAAGTAGGCACTCTTAACGATAAAAAGTTTATTTTTTAGCACTTTTCGCTCTCCACTTCCATATTACGGCCCGGTGTGCCGGCACGTCCACCTCTACGGGCGAAATTCCGTCGAGCAGAATTTCGCGTTTGTCGCCCGTTTCGAGCAGTTCCTTGGCGGAATAGACACCCGGTGCAATCTTCATGTAGTTGATGGCATGCTCGGGGATGTTGATTGCGAGATGTGCGGGAAGGTCGTCGAAGTTGGCGACGATGAGAGCTATCTCGTTGTCGTAGTTACGCAGATAGGCAAAATGCCTATGCGTGTTGAGCCTGTCTTGGTTGACGTACATGAGATCATACATCTGCCCCCAAGCGATAGCCCGCTCGTTGTTGACCAAGTGAAGCAGTCGCTTGTAATACTTCCGCAAGAATCGCTCCTTCTCGTTGAGCTTAGCCTGGTTGCAGCGTCCGTAGTTGTAGAGACGGCGTAGGCTATCTACGCTCCAATGGTCGAAGATGGAGGTTTTTCCGTCGTAGCCGCTGTAGCCCTCGGCGTCGGATCCCGGTTCGCCGAGTTCTTGTCCGAAGTAGAGCATGAAAGGCGCGCGATTGAGCGTAGCGCTGACCACAACCGCGGGAAGAGCCAATTCGCCGTCGCCGGCGAGCTGACGTGATGCGAGGCGCACCTCGTCGTGATTCTCGAGGAAGTTGAGCATGTGGTCGGCAATTCCTTCGAGCGCTTGCCAGCAGTGGGTGATGTCGCTTGCGGGCCGATGTCCCTTTACGACCCCCACGAGAGTGTCGTATAGCCCCACCTTGTCGTATAGATAGTCGAAACCAGCTTTGTGGATATAGCTTCGATAGATGGAAGGGTCGTACAGTTCGGCTATAAAGATAATGTTTGCCGCAAAAGCACGCATCTGCGGTATTGCCCAGTGCCAGAACTCAACAGGCACCATGTGCGCCATGTCGCATCGGAAGCCGTCAACCCGCTTACGCGCCCAGAACTTGAGAATGTCAAGCATCTTGTGCCACAGCGGCGGGATGGGGTCGAAATGACATCCGGTGTTGCCAATGAAGTCGATGCCGTAGTTGAGCTTGACTGTTTCGTACCAGTCGCCGGCACCGGGGTGTGCATGGAAGCAGTCGTTGCCGGTTGCTCTCGCGGGGTATTCAAAGTATTCGGTATCTGTTCCGCGTCCGATGTCGATGGAAGGTTCAAATCGCTGTCCCGGGAGATAATAGAAATCGTTTCGCGGCGAGAACGCGATATTGGTGTCGTCGTCCTCCCCCAAGTCGCGCACCCCTTCGGGCTTGGCGTCGCTGTGATACTCCCGCGCCACATGGTTTGGCACAAAGTCGATAATAACTTTAAGCCCCGCGGCGTGGGAGCGGTCGACCAGTTGCTCAAACTCCTCCATGCGATTGTCGATATCAGTGGCGATATCCGGGTCGATGTCGTAATAATCGACTATAGCGTAAGGCGATCCGGCCACACCTTTCACCACGTGCGGGTTGCATCGGTTGATACCATATCCTGTATAGTCGGTCTTGACAGCGTGTTCGATAACGCCTGTGTACCAGACGTGTGTTGCACCCAGTGCTTTAATCGCCTTAAGCACGTTGCTGGTGATAGCATTCATCTTGCCAACGCCATTCTGCTCTATTGAGCCACCCGGCACATTCACGTTACGCGTGTTGGCGAACAATCGAGGCAAAATCTGGTAGATAATTGTTTTTTCTTGTTTATCCATAATTCAATTATTATAACTTTCTGTTTGAAAGGACTTTAATAGTTTCGAAATATGCTTTACGGGCAATTCGTTGCGCTTGAGTGACCTCGAAGGTTCCATAGTGTTGAATAGCCTTGATGTCGATAAGCAGGTCGCACGTGGCTTTGTCGACTTTGACATTATGTTGCGTCATAATCTTGTAGGCGCGATAAGCGAGCGAGCGCATATTGAGCTTCACCGCGCCAAGAGTGCTCGGGCTTACGTTGACCCCAATGACCTTGTCGCAAATAGGCCTGAGATAGAAAGAGGGCAAATTATGCAATACACCTCCGTCGATGCAGTATACGTCGTCGATTTTGACCGGTGTGAAGACCACCGGCAGACTGCACGAAGCCGCCACTCGCGGCGCAATTTCGCCTGATGAGAAAGGCATTTCCCGCTGGTTGTCAATGTCGGTAGCTCCCACAATAGTGGGAATGTTGAGTTGCTCGATGTTTTGCACCGGCAGATGCTCACGCAGGAAGTCCTGCAGGCGGTCGAGCCGCAAAAATCCCGCTTTTGAGAAATCGAGCTGCAGGAACGATTTAAGTTCGATAGAAGTAAAGAGGTCGAAAATATCGTCGGGCTTAAATCCGGCGGCATAGAAGACCGCCACAATCGAGCCCGCACTTACACCGGCTATTATATCGGGCTTTACGCCGTATTCCTCAAGAGCCCTTAGAGCGCCAATGTGGGCAAAACCCCTCACGCCGCCGCCGCTTAGCGCCAGTCCTAAAGGATATTTTTTAGGAGTATCCATTTGTTGTACACCGCTTTAATAATTTGCAAAAGTACAAATTATATTTGATTTAAGCCGCATACAGTATGAAATATTTTGGTTAATTATTGTTAAACCGCAAATACTACAACTTTGGATAGTTGATTTATAGATAGATAAAACAAAGGCTCACCGTGGCGCGAAAGCCATTGGCGAGCCTGTAATGAATATTGGAGGATGGATTACTTGCGGGTCATGCGCTTTTTGCCTGATGACTTCGCAGGAGTGTCGCGCTTTGTGGAACCGGCCTGTTGCAATCCGGCACGAATATTCTCAATAATAGCCTTCGAGGAATAAGTGGCTCCGGTGGCGATGTCGGGGTTAAGCGACCGGGCATTGCGCACCGTCAAACCGATGTATTGCGGGAAGATTTTCTCACACGCGCGATTAAAGTATTTAGGAGTCTCGTTGTTGGGCAGAGCCTCGATATTGGATATTCTACCGTCGACTATAGTGATATTGAGCGGCGTAGTGCCATTGTAGCCAATCACTTTCTTGGCGATTTCGCCGGTGTAAATCACTTGCGGTTTAGAAGAAGAGGCCCGTCGGCCCTTGGCAAAAGCAGGAACCGATGCCACAGCGAGCAGCATCGCGATAATGGATATGTTTAATAACTGTTTCATCGTAGCAGTTGATTTTTCACTTGAAAAACGGTGCAAAAGTATAAATAATTTGTCTCATGCGAGTCAAATCTCAATTTCAAAACCGTTACTTTGACATTTTTTAATAGATGAGGTTTAACCGGCAGCAGAAGAAAAAAAGGCGAAAAAATAAAATTATTGCCATAATATTGCGAGAAAGTCGCAACTTTTATATAATTTTGTGGCGTTAAATGTAGGCATAAATGAACGACGATATAAAGCAATGCATTGAAATCCTTAAAGGTGGAGGCCTGATATTGTATCCCACCGACACCATTTGGGGCATCGGTTGCGACGCGACAAACGATCGCGCCGTGCAGCGAGTGTACGAGCTGAAACATCGCGCCGACAACAAGGCGATGCTGGTGTTGCTTGATAGCGTAGAGAGCCTCGACCATTACATAGTGGACGTGCCCGAGATGGCCCGCGACCTGATAGAAGTGGCCGTAACGCCGTTGACGCTGATTATGGACGGCGCGTTCAATGTGGCTCGCTCGCTGCTTGGCGAGAACGATTCGCTTGGCGTGCGAGTGCCGCAGGAGGCGTTCACTCAGCGGCTGTGCCGCGCGTTCGGCCGTCCGATAGTGTCGACGAGCGCCAACCTCAGCGGTCACTGCGCTCCCGCCAACTTCTCGCAGATAGAGCAATCGATAATCGACGGCGTGGACTACGTGGTGAACTATAGGCGCGACGACACCAGCGAGCACCACAGTTCGAACATCATCAAGCTGAACGGCAACGGCACGTTTAAAATCATAAGATAACGAGAGAGAAATGATCAGCGTCCATAAGCAACGGGTAAAATATGTGGTGGTCGACTATATCGCCACCAATCTCGCTTGGTTTCTCTACAACTGGCTGCGTTGGCTTATGGGCAACGTGGCGGGCTTCGTGTCGCTGCAGTCGTTCTACCTGAGCGGCACGGTGTTGCTCGGCCAGCTGTTTTTCCCGTTGGGAGCGATGGGCATCTATTATCTGTCGGGCTACTACAACGAGGTGTTCCGCAAGTCGCGTTTGCAGGAGTTGCTGACCACTGCGGGCAGCGCATTCATCAACAGCCTGATAATCTTCTTTGTAGCTCTACTGAACGATGTGGTGCTTAACGACCGCACCGTCAACTATGAGATGATATTGATGCTGTGGTTGAGCCTGTTTGTGTTCACCTACACCGGGCGTTCGTTGCTTACCAACCACACCACGCGGCAGATACAGAACCGGCGTTGGCAATTCCGCACTCTGGTGGTGGGCGCGGGCGCTCAGGGCTACTCCTTTGTGCAACGCATGGAACGTCAGAAGCTCGGCACCGGCAACGAGGTGGTGGGCTTTGTGGCCATCCCCGGCGAGAACAACGTGAAAGACATCAATCGCCCTATATACGACATCGACGACATGGAGACGGTGGTGCAGCGGCGGCAGATTGAGGAGATAATAGTGGTGCCGTCGCGCGGCAATGAGGGCGACCTCTTGCGCGTGGTCGACAGCCTGTATCCGCTCAACATCCCCATCAAGATTACTCCCGACCGCAACAACATACTTCTATCAAAGACCCGCATGACAAGCTTCTACGGCGACCCGCTGGTGGACGTCTCGATCTCGAGCATGAGCGAGAGCCAGAAGAACATCAAGCGGGTGATAGACGTGGCCACGTCGTTGCTGCTCCTGCTGGCGCTGTCGCCGGTGTACGCCGTAATCGCGATTATGATTAAGCTCAACAGCAAGGGCCCGGTGATATATCGGCAGGAGCGCGTGGGCTATCACAACAAACCGTTCATAATCTACAAATTCCGATCCATGATCGATAACGCCGAGGGCGGCGGCACGCCTCAGCTGTCGAGCGAGACCGACCCTCGCATTACGCCCGTAGGCCGCTTCCTGCGGAAATACCGCCTCGACGAGCTTCCGCAGTTCTATAATGTGCTGAAGGGCGATATGTCGCTGGTGGGGCCGCGCCCCGAGCGCCGCTATTACGTCGACCAGCTGGTGAAGTACCGTCCCGCCTATTCGCTCGTGCACCGCGTGCGCCCCGGCATCACCTCGATGGGGCAAGTGAAATTCGGCTACGCCGAGAACCTGGAGGAGATGATTGAGCGACTGGATTACGACTTGCTATACCTCGACAACATGTCGGTGCTGACCGACTTGAAGATACTCGTCTACACGATGAAGATTGTAATCACCGGAAAAGGCGTTTAGCGACAAATAGAAAAGTAATGCTCAACTGGAAGAAAATACGCGCTTTAGCCTCCCATTCGACTATCCCCAAAGAGGAAGGCGAGGGCGGTTTCTTTCTGCGCTTGCACCGCTGGCGCGAGCAGCACATCAAGGATAGGAATTTTGTAATTCTGCTGGCGTTGCTGATAGGTTTGGCCTCTGGTTTGGCTGCAGTGCTTCTCAAATTTTTAATTCACGCCATAGCGGCGTTTCTGACGTCGCACGTCGATGTCGTTCACGGCAACTATCAGTATTTGGTTTTTCCCGTTGTGGGCATTTTGCTTGCGGGATTGTATGTCCGCTACATAGTGCGCGACAATATCTACCATGGCGTAACGCGTGTGCTGTATGCCATCGCATTGAAGAAAAGCCGATTGAAGCCGCATAATATGTATGCGTCGCTACTGTCGTCGGCTGTGACCATAGGGTTTGGCGGCTCGGTTGGAGCCGAGGGTCCGATAGTGTTCACCGGCGCGGCGATAGGCAGCAATTTAGGTCGCGTGTTCAGGATGTCGCCTCAGACGCTGATGATGCTTGTGGGCTGCGGTGCGGCGGCGGGTATCGCCGGCATCTTCAAGGCTCCGATAGCCGGGGTTTTGTTCACGGTAGAGGTGTTGATGCTCGACTTGACTGCCGGCTCAGTGATACCGCTTATTCTGTCGTCGGTGACAGGCGCTACAGTAGCGTACGTCTTTACGGGTTACAACTTTGAGTTCGTTTTCACACTTGCCGAGCGTTTCACCACCGAGCGTATTCCTTACGTGGTTTTGCTTGGCTTATTCACGGGTTTGGTTTCGCTCTACTTCAACAAGGCTATGGAGCTTATGGAGGGAATGTTCAAGCGCGTCTCGAAGGCTTGGGCAAGGTTTATCATAGGCGCGTCTACGTTGAGCCTCCTGATCTTCCTGTTTCCGGCGCTCTACGGCGAAGGCTACGGGGCGATCAACAGTCTGCTCGACGGCGATGTTCAAGTGGTGTTCAACAATAGCATCTTCTATAGCCATCACGCCAGCGTGTGGTGGGCTGCCACATTGGTGGGTATGCTGTGCCTGATGAAAGTGTTTGCCACAAGCGCCACCAATGGTGGCGGAGGCGTGGGCGGGACGTTCGCTCCGTCGCTGTTTGTGGGGTGTGTGGCAGGATTCTTTTTCGCATACGTGCATAACGCGATTGGCATTGGCGACCCGTTGCCGACCACTGACTTCGCGCTGCTGGGCATGACCGGCGTGATGTCGGGCGTGATGCACGCTCCGCTGATGGCGATCTTCCTCACGGCCGAGATGACCGGCGGCTACGCGCTGTTCCTACCGTTGCTGATTGTCAGCGCCGTGAGCTACGGCCTCTCGCGCTTAATTCTACCCTACGGCATCTACTCCCGCCGTCTTGCTCAACGCGGTGAGTTGCTCACCCACCAGAAGGACCGGACGGTGCTGACGTTGCTGCAAATGAGCAGCGTGATCGAGACCGATTTCCTGAGCGTGAAGCCCGATATGGATCTCAAGCAGATGGTGGACGTGATAGCTCAAAGCCATCGCAACCTGTTTCCGGTGGTTGACACCGACAATAAACTGCTCGGCATAGTGCTGCTCGACGACATACGCAACATCATGTTCCGCACCGACCTGTACAAGCGCATGTACGTCAACCGGTTTATGTCTACTCCGGTGGCGAAAGTGCTCGACGGCGAGCCTATGGAGAGCGTGATGAAGAAATTTGACGACACTGGGGCTTGGAACCTGCCTGTGGTCGATGAGAAGAGCCGCTACATCGGTTTCGTGTCGAAGAGCAAGATATTCAGCGAGTATCGCGAGGTGCTGAAGCATTACAGCTACGATTAGAAAGAGTTTAAACAATAGCATATAATGACAAAAGAAGAACTAAGAATAGTATTTTTCGGCACGCCCGAGTTTGCCGTCGAGAGCCTTAAGCGCCTTGTTGAAGGCGGGTATAACATAGTGGGTGTAGTCACCATGCCCGACAAGCCTGCCGGCCGCGGTCATAAGATGTATCACTCGCCGGTTAAGGAATATGCCGTTGAGCACGGTTTGCACCTTATGCAGCCGGTGAAGCTGAAGGACGAGGCGTTTGTGGAGGAATTGCGCTCGCTCAATGCCGATTTGCAGATTATCATCGCGTTCCGTATGCTTCCCGAGGTAGTGTGGTCGATGCCGCGGTTGGGTACATTCAACCTGCACGCGTCGTTGCTGCCCAAATATCGTGGCGCGGCGCCCATCAATTGGGCTGTAATGAACGGCGATAGCGTTACCGGTGTAACCACGTTCTTCCTCAAACACGAGATTGACACGGGCGACATCATCGACCAGCGCAAGGTGGAGATTGGTCGCCACGACAATGTTGAGCAGGTGTACGACCGGCTGATGCTACTCGGCGCCGACATGGTGGTGGATACGGTGGAGAACATTCTTGCCGGCGATGTGAAGCCCATACCGCAGGAGCAGCTGGTGTCGCAAGGCGAGGAGCCAACTCCGGCACCCAAGATTTTTGCCGACACGTGTCATATCGATTGGAGCTGGAGCGCCGAGAAGGTGTACAACCATGTGCGCGGTCTGTCGCCCTACCCCGGTGCCTGGAGCACGCTCACCAACGCCAACGGCAAAGCGTTTAAGCTAAAGATATTGAAAACGAGCGAACCCGTGGCGGCCGACGGAGTAGCGGCCGGAGCGATGCGGCATGATAAAGGCCGGCTGTGTATAGGCTGCGGCGATGGCGCGATCGAGGTGGTAGAATTGCAATTGGAAGGAAAGCGCCGGATGACCGCCGACGAGTTTCTGCGGGGCTACGACTTGACCGGTTGCCAATTAAGTTGAGAACAATATAAACCAATATCATAATGAGAAAGCCTGCCAAACGAAAATTCGGACTGCTGCCGAGAGTGATTGTAGCCATATTGCTTGGCATAGTGATGGGGCATTACCTGCCGGAATGGGTCACTCGCGGTTTCGCCACGTTCAACGACCTGTTCAACAACTTCCTGGGGTTCATGATTCCATTGATTATCATCGGCCTTGTAACGCCCGCGATAGGACTCAAGGATTTCCCTTGCCCGCTCAAAGGGCGGGTCGATCATCCGCCCATCAAGGTCGTCCATCGTATTATTTTGTTCGCTGCCCGGTGTCTGTGTCATCTGTCTGCTCCATTCCATACATGGAGGAGGGATTTTCTCGCCAC